>Ga0256867_10000172_pt1 | contig 23986 bp, 26 predicted proteins | sample RVTome_15_FD_185939 | JGI IMG/M metagenome (GOLD analysis project Ga0256867, IMG submission 185939) | Soil microbial communities from uranium-contaminated site in the Upper Colorado River Basin, Wyoming, United States - RVT150D86 (HiSeq) ... | reverse complement strand
CCACCATCGAGCTCAAATCGAACTTCACCGGCACGCTGCTGGAAGGGACGATGTTGGCCGAAGCCCGGATGATCCACGGGGGGAAGACCACCCAGGTTTGGGACGTCGAGGTGAGCGACGAGTCCTCCGGCCGCAAACTCGCCTACTTCCGGGCGACGCAGCTGATCGTCTATCCCCGTGAGTGAGCCTGCGTAAGGTCTCATCATGTCCGAGAACTACGACTTCGTGGTCGGCCTCAGGGCCATTCGAGAGTTTGAGAGGAAACCGCTGGACACCGATGACCTCGGTGCGATCCTCGAGGCAGGACGGTGGACGGGGAGCTCGAAGAACCGCCAGGACTGGTCGTTCGTCGCTATCACCGAGCCCGAGCGTCTCCAGGGATTGGCCGAGCACGGGGATTTCACCCAGCCGGTGCGGGATTCGACTGCGACCATCGTCTTGGTGCAGGAGCCCGGGGGCAACATGTTCGACATCGGCCGCGCCGCCCAGAACATGATGCTGGCGGCCAAGGCGATCGGTGTCGCTTCCTGCCCCATCACGTTGCATCGCCACCAGGAGGCCGCCGCATTCCTCGGAGTCCCCCATGGCACCGTCGCCAAGTACGCGATCGCTCTCGGTTATCCCACCGCCGACGCCAAGCCGCGCCGGTTCGGCGGCCGGAAACCCGCCACAGAGGTGGTCAAGCTCGAGGCGTACTGATCGGATGGGCGGCTTCGCCTACGCACCAGAGATTTGCGTCGCCTTTCCCGGCATACGCGGTGGGGTCATCCATGCCAGTGGGCTGGGCAACGGCCCCTCCCCCGCCGAGCTGACCGCGAGCTACCTCCGGGCCCAGCAGCAGGTGATCGCGGCGATAGGTGACACTCCCCTCTCCGACCTCCCCAGTATCGCCGCCTGGCGTCGCACCTTCACCGCCTTCGGTGTCAAGCCCACCCAATACCGCAACGCTGCCGAGGCCCTACTCCGACGTCTTACGAAGCAGGGTGACATCCCTTCGATCAATGCTCTGGTCGACATGGCCAACCTGGTCAGCATCTCGCATCGTGTCCCGGTGGCGTTGTTCGACCAGGAGCGTGTCGTCGGGGAGACCACGGTCCGATTCGCGCGCGGGGATGAGGTGTTCACCGACCTCGGCGGCGGGCAACCCGTCAACCCCGATCCCGGCGAAGTCGTGTTCGTGGACGAGACCGGTCGGGTCAGCGCCCGAAGATGGTGCTGGCGACAGAGTGCGGAGAGCGCCGCCGGACCGGGCACCCGGGAGGTGCTGATCACGGTGGAGGGCCTGCACGACGGGGCCGTCGCAGCCATCGAGCGGGCCGTCGAGGACTTTCGAGACCTGCTCCATGCCCATCAACCGGCGGCGTCACTCTCGTGGAAGATCCTGACGCCCGAGGACTCCCGTTTCGAGTTCGGTTAGCTGTTCGGCCAGGGTTCGACTCGAACGAGACTTGTCATGACGCGGCACTACCGTCCCTCGACTGATGACTGAATCTCTCGTCTCGGCGCGCGGCCTGACCAAGACATTCGGCGAGTTCACCGCGGTCGACGCCATCGACTTCGACATCCGGGAAGGGGAGGCGTTTGGCTTCCTCGGCCCCAACGGAGCAGGCAAGACGTCGACCATGAAGATGATCACCACGGTGAGCCCCATAACCGCGGGGAGGTTGACCGTGTTCGGCATCGACCCGATGGTCGACGGGCGATCCATCCGCAAGCGGCTCGGTGTGGTGCCCCAGGAGGACAACCTCGATCTCGAGCTCACGGTCGCCGAGAACCTCTACATCTACGGGCGCTATCACGACATGAAGAAGTCGGACATCAACCCCCGGATCGATGAGCTCCTGGAGTTCGCCCAACTCGGCGAGCGGCGAGACTCGGCGGTGGAGCCACTCTCTGGAGGCATGAAACGGAGGCTCATCATCGCCCGAGCCCTCATCAACGACCCTGACCTGATCATCCTCGACGAGCCCACGACAGGTCTCGACCCGCAGGCGCGGCACCTCCTCTGGGACCGGCTCTACCGGCTCAAGCAGGAAGGAGCCACTCTGATAATCACCACCCACTACATGGACGAGGCCGAGCAGTTGTGCGACCGGCTGGTGGTGATGGACCAGGGCAAGATCGTCGCTGAGGGCTCCCCACGCCAACTCATCTCCGAATATGCCCCGCGCGAAGTCGTGGAGCTTCGATTCCAGAACGGGCAGAAGGACGATGCGGTGCTCAAGATGGAAGGCCTCTCCGCTCGGTTCGAGGTGCTGGCGGACCGGGTCTTGCTCTATACCGATGATGCCGAAGCCACCCAGGAAGGCCTGCACTCACGTGGCATCCACCCGGATCAGGTGCTGGTCCGCCGCTCGACGCTCGAGGACGTCTTCCTGAGACTCACCGGCCGCGGGCTCATCGATTGATGACGACGCTTCGAAGGTCTCTCCGCTACGCCGAGTCGGAGGTCATCGCCTACCGCCGCACCTGGCGGGGCACGGTGATCACATCTTTCGTCAACCCAGTCTTCTTCCTCGCCGCCATGGGTGCAGGTCTGGGGACCCTGGTCGACGAGGGCTCGGGAGGGGGTTTGTCCGTGTCTTACCTGGCATTCGTGGCGAGTGGCCTGATCGCAGCCAACGCCATGCAGACCGGCGCCGGTGACGGGTCCTTCCCAGTGATGGCGGGGATTCTCTGGCGCAAGAACTTCCACGGGACGATCACCACACCACTGGGTCCCAACGACATCATCTGGGGGAGGCTGATCTGGGGAGTGGGCCGGCTCGTGTTCACCCTCGTGGTATTTGCGGTGATCGCGGTGCTGTTCGGCGCACTCGAGATCGGGCCCGCCCTCACAGCCATCGCGCCGGGGGTGCTCACCGGCATCGCCTTCACGGCGTGCATCACGGCCTGGACCATCAACCAGAAGGACGGGCGCAGTCTCTCGACTCTCTTTCGGTTCACCATCGTCCCGCTGTTTCTCTTCTCAGGGACCTTCTTTCCCATCAGCCAGTTACCCGACTGGCTGGAGCCGGTCGCCTATGCCACTCCTCTCTTCCACGGGGTGGAGTTGGTGAGGAAGCTCGCTCTGCCCGCAGCGGATTCCTCCATCATCACCTCGTTGCCGATGTGGACACACCTCGCCTACCTCCTGGTCATGACAGGGATCGGGATCTTGCTGTCGATCCGCCTGCTCGACAGGAGGATCCGGCCATGAGCGTGTCGGCTCCCTCGCGGATCAGCCCATTGGGCAAGATGACGCCCTTCCGTGCCCAGCGGATCTGGGAGAAGAACTTCATCGCCTACCGCCGGCTGTGGAAAGTGGTGTTCAGTGGCTTCTTCGAGCCCGTCTTCTACCTATTCGCGGTCGGCATCGGGGTGGGAGCGCTCGTCGGGGATGTCGCGTTGCCGGGCGGACAGGCCGTGCCTTATGCCGCCTTCGTGGCTCCGGCCCTGATGGCAGCATCGGCGATGAACGGGGCGGTTATCGAGACCACTTTCAACATCTTCTTCAAGCTCCAGTTCGGCAAGGTCTATGAGGGGATCTTGACCACCCCGATGCAGCCAGTCGACATCGCCATCGGGGAGATCGGGTGGGCGCTCCTACGTGGCGTCCTCTATTCGACTTCGTTCGTGATCGTCATGTTCTTCTTGGGCATGACCGAGTCGTGGCTGTCGATCTTCGCCATCCCCGCGGCGACCCTGGTCGGTTTCGCCTTCGGAGCTGCCGGTCTGGCAGCGAGCACGTGGATGAAGTCCTGGCAGGACTTCGACCTGGTGTCACTGGTCACCATGCCCTTGTTCCTCTTCTCGGGGACCTTCTACCCGATCGATGTGTACCCACCGGCCCTGCAGATCGTCGCCCGATTCTCGCCGCTGTATCACGGGATCGAGTTGCTACGCGGCTTCACCCTTGGGCTCGTCGACTTGTCGATGCTGGGCCACGCCGCCTACCTCCTGGTCATGGGGCTGATCGGCGCCGCCATCGCCTCACGGCGCCTCGACGGAATGCTGCGCAAGTAGGATCAGGGAGGGTCGCGATGCATCGAGCCAAGAGGAGCTCTCGCCCCAGCGGATTCCCTCGGGCCATGTCCGCCCCGGCGTGGATCTAGGCTCCTGATGCGATGCTCGACCTCACCTTCCCGCTGCACGCCCCGCACGGCGCCGAACTGAACACCAAAGGTTGGCTCCAGGAGGGGGCGCTGCGCTGTCTCCTGAACAACCTCGACCCCGACGTCGCCGAGGACCCCGAAAACCTCATCGTCTACGGCGGGAGGGGCAAGGCTGCCCGCAACCTCGACTCACTGCACGCCATCGTCCGCACACTGGAGCGGCTCGAGAGCGACGAGACGATGTTGGTCCAGTCGGGCAAGCCGGTGGGTGTGTTCCGGACCCACGAGATGGCACCCCGGGTACTAATCGCCAATAGCCTCCTCGTCCCCCGCTGGGCCACCCTCGAGCATTTCTGGGAGCTCGAGGCCAAGGGTCTGATGATGTACGGGCAGATGACCGCGGGATCGTGGATCTACATCGGCACCCAGGGCATCCTCCAGGGCACCTATCAGACTTTCGCCGCCATCGCCGAGAAGAGGTTCGGTGGCACGCTCGCCGGGACGCTCACGCTCACCGGAGGCCTCGGCGGGATGGGCGGTGCCCAACCACTGGCCATCACCATGAACGGCGGGGTCGCTCTCTGTGTCGACGTCGACCCGCACCGCATCGAACGTCGACTCGAAACCGGCTACCTCGACATGAGAGCCGACTCGGCACCACACGCCATCGAGATGGCTGCGGAGGCCAAGGCAGCCAGAAAGGCGCTCTCCATAGGTCTCCTCGGCAACGCCGCGGACCTCTTCCCTCTCCTGTTGGAGATGGATCTCGACGTAGACATCGTCACCGACCAGACCTCCGCCCACGACCCTCTCTACGGGTACATACCCTCAGGGTACGACCTCGACGAGGCCGCCTCCCTCCGCGAGGACGACCCGGACACATACATCAAGGCGGCCCGGGAGTCGATCGCCACCCAGTGTGAGGCCATGGTCGGGTTTGCCCGAGAGGGGGCCGAGGTCTTCGACTATGGCAACAACCTGCGCGGGGAGGCACAAATCGCCGGATATGCCGATGCCTTCTCGTACCCCGGGTTCGTCCCCGCATACATCCGTGACCTCTTCGCCGAAGGCTCCGGCCCGTTCCGGTGGGTGGCGCTGAGTGGTGATCCGGAGGACATCGCGGCCACGGATCGTGCCCTCGTCGACCTTTTCCCCGACAACGACCCGCTCCTCCGCTGGCTGCAAATGGCCGGCGAGCGGGTCCACTACCAGGGCCTTCCCGCCCGCATCTGCTGGCTGTCATACGGAGAGCGCCATCGGGCCGGACTTCGCTTCAACGAGCTGGTTCACTCCGGTGCTGTCTCCGCCCCCATCGTGATCGGACGGGACCACCTCGACTCGGGCTCGGTTGCCTCCCCGTTCCGCGAGACCGAGGCCATGGCCGACGGGTCGGATGCCGTGGCCGACTGGCCCATCCTCAACGCGATGTTGAACGTCTCTTCCGGCGCGGCCTGGGTCGCGGTCCATCACGGGGGCGGCGTGGGCATCGGCAACTCCATCCACTCCGGCGCCCAGGTCGTGGCCGACGGGACCGATCAGGGTGCGTTTCGTGTCGAGCGCGTCCTGACCAACGACCCGGGGACTGGTGTGATGCGACACGCCGACGCCGGCTATGAGAAGGCGCGCCGGGTCGCCCGGGAGCGCGGCGTCGACATGCCCATGCTCGATGTCGATTCCTGACCCGCATTGGCCGCCCGCCGGCGTTTGGCTGACCGGGGAGAGTGCCCACCCCGATCTGGTCGTTGTCGGTGTGCCCTCGTCACGGGCCAGCCTGACGCCGTCCCGCGCCGACCTCACCCCTCTCGAGCTGAGACGCCGCCTCAACAGGTTCTCCACCTTCCACGGCGAGCTGGGTGTCGACTTCTCATCGGTGGCGGTGAGAGACGTGGGCAATTGGGCCGTGTCGGAGTTGGGCGCCGTGCCGCTGATCGGTGAGCTGATGCGGCTCGCCGGCGGCCTGCCCTCCGCCCGACTCAAGCTCTACATAGGGGGAGACAACGCCATCACCCGCCCTTTGGTCGCCGCCCAGTCCGACGACCTCTCCGACGTAGGCGTCATCACCTTCGACGCCCACCACGACGTTCGCTCCCTGGAGAACGGGCCCAGCAACGGCACGCCCATCAGGGGGCTCATCGAGGAGCACGGGCTGCCAGGTCAGAACGTGGTCCAGATCGGAATCCACTCATTCGCCAACTCGGCCGAGTACCGGGCGTACTGCGACGACGCCGGGATCACCACGGTCACCATCGACCAGGTGGAGCGTATCGGCATGAAGGCAACCATCGACGTCGCCCTCGGCCGGCTCGGCGCCACCTGCAAGTCGATCTATGTCGACGTCGACATCGACGTGCTCGACCGGGTCTTCGCCCCGGCATGTCCAGGTGCCCGGCCCGGTGGCCTCTCGGTGCGCCAGCTGGCCGACGGAGTGGCGCGGTGCGCAGCGCACCACTCGGTGACGGCCATGGACTTCGTCGAGGTCGACGCGGCCGCGGACATCGATCACCAGACCCTCGACGTCACTGCCCACGTCATGCTGTCGGCGATCGCCGGGTTCGCTACCCGCTGACGCAACCCGGAACCCTGGATTGGGGTTGTTAGGGCATGGACCAACTATTCGTGCTCATCATCGTGGTCGGGTCGCTCTCCTTCATCGGAGGGACGATCTGGGCCCTCGCAGGCAGTCGTCTCAGGTCCGGGTCGCACGACGTGACCCGGCTCTGACCCGACCTTCCATCGACGATAGGGGTGGCGTCATCCCCCGCTGACCACATGGTCCGCCTCGCGATCGAGATGTTCGCCGGCACGGTCGTCGAGGAAGCCGTGCGGGAGACGCACCTGGCGCGGGCCATGGCTGTGCCCTCGCACCATACGGTGTGCCTCATGGGGAAACGGGACGGCACCGTCGAGCTTTCCCAGCAGGTCACCGAGCTCGTCGACCGACCCGACGCGGCCGAACGCATCACGGAGGACGTGACCCACCGGAAAGCCCTTGAGATACCAGGGAGGATGCTTCCGGAAGAGGTTGATGCCGTGCGGATCGCCGAAGTGCTCGACGAGGAGTCGGGCATGACGCAGCATGATCCGTCCCACCTCACCCAGGTTGGGCGGGCCTTGCGGGACCCGTCCGGCGTAGACGTCGACGAGGTCCCGGAACAGCCAGGGACGGCCGAGACAACCCCGGCCCACGACGACGCCATCGCACCCTGTCACCTGCATCATCGCCACCGCGTCGTCGGCAGTCCAGATGTCCCCGTTCCCGAGCACTGGGATCGAAGCGACGGTCTCTTTGAGTAGTGCGATCGATTTCCAGTCAGCGTCTCCCGAATAGAGCTGACGTGCCGTGCGCGCATGCAGGGCCACGGCGGCCGCTCCTTCTTCTTCGGCGGTGAGCCCGGTCTCCAGATAGGTGAGGTGATCGTCGTCTATGCCTTTGCGAAATTTGACCGTGACCGGCACCGCACCGGCATTTGACACCGCGGCTCGCACGATCGACCGGAACAGGTCCTTCTTCCACGGGAGCGCCGCCCCGCCACCGTGACGCGTGACCTTGCCCATCGGGCAACCGAAATTCATATCGATGTGGTCGACGCCGTGTTGGGAGACGAGAGACGCCACCGCCTCGCCCAGCGGCCCGGGGTCAGTCCCGTAGAGCTGGAGCGAACGGGGGGTCTCGTCCGAATCGAAGCGAGCCAGGGCCAGCGTCTTCTCGTTCTTCTCGACAAGACCCCTGGCGCCGATCATCTCCGAGACATAGAGCCCGGCGCCGAACTCGCGGCAGAGCCGCCGGAACGGTGCGTTGGTGACACCCGCCATCGGGGCGAGCACCACCGGCGGGTCGACCTGGAGCCGACCAATGACGAGGGTCATGACCAAATGCTATTGGGGTGGGTCGCCAACCCCCAGCCGGGCCTGGCACCGCGGGCACCAGTAGGTCACTCGGCCTCCATGACTGCCTCGTTCCACCCGGGTGCCGCAGAGACGGCATCCCATCCCTGCCTGCCCGTAGACCCAGGTCTCCTGACCCCGGGCATGCGAGCCGGTGGTGCTGCGACGCAGCGATCCCACATTCGACGCCAACAGCCTCTTCGCCTCCGCCGCCATGGCCCGCAGTTGGGCGTCGGACACCTCGCTCGTGGATGTGTCGGGATGTATCCCGGCGAGGAAGAGCAGCTCGGACTTGTAGACGTTCCCGATGCCGGCCAGCACGCGTTGGTCCATCAGCATCTCGGCGAGAGACGTGTCATTCGCAATCCGGGCCCTGCGCAGGAACTCCGCTACTTCGAAGTCACCGAGCAGATCGGGGCCCAGGCGCGCCAGCTCGTCGTCGATGGTCGGAGTCCGATCCACTTCGACCGTTGGCGCCGCGTGGCATGCCACCCGATGGCTCGTGGTGGCCAGGATCAGACGCGCCGAGCCATGGACCGTCCTGACGACGGGCCCGACCTGCCAGCGTCCTGACATCCCGAGATGGATTCGAGCCGAATAGCCGGTGGAGAAGTCGATGACCAGGTTCTTGCCCGAGGTGCGGATTCCGTCGACATCGGCGTCGAGCATCCGCCGCGAGTTGGCCCGCACCGAGGGCGCGGTGCCTCCAACCTCGACGACACGGTGGCTCACGAGCAGCGGTCTCAGGCGTTGTGCATGCCCGGCGACGGAGTCTCCCTCGGGCATCGCAGATCAGAACTCCGTCGTGTCGACGTTCTGCAGCCGGACCTGACCCTGAGCAACCAACTTTCCGTCGGAGCCCCGGGTGATGTCCACCTGCCAGAGCTGTTGGGTGCGTCCCCGATGGATTGGAGTCGCCTTCCCCAGGAGCACTCCGTCGGTCGTCGCCCGGAGAAAGTCGGTCTTGTTGCTCAGCCCTACCGCCCCTCCCATGCCGTTCTCGATCGCCCAGAGAGCGGCGCCGGCCGAGGCCAAGGTCTCGATCATCATGCAGTAGACCCCGCCGTGAACGACACCGTACGGCTGATGATGGATCGGCGCGATCTCCAACCGCCCCTCACATTGGTCCACCGAGGCCTCCGTGAGCTCGAGCCCGGAATGGGCAACGTATGTCGGCCTGTCGAGGAAAGGGTTTTCCATCAGCTGCCACAACCGGTCTGCAGACGGAGGACCGGTCCCTGGTCGTCGTCCACGTACTCCCATACCGTGACGCCGAACCCTTCGAAGAAAGCCGAGTTGGTCACCACCTCCATCTTGGCGTCCCCGTTGAGGTCGGCCACCGCCCCGACGAGATGGGCCCCGCCGAACTGATCGTCCTCGTCGAGGACCACGGTCTCCTCCAGTATTGCGGTTTGGACTTCGCCCTGAACGACCTTGCGCAGGAAGACGATGGAGTAGTCCCCAACCTCCAGGAGGAACCCGGGCGCCACCTCCTCGGCGACCACGATCACCTCGTTGACGCCGTCGCCCTCCAGATCGGCCCGGATCACCTGCTTCACCACCGGGCCGGCCAAGTCCAGCCCACGCTCGGCGAGCAGATCGGAAGCGAACCCGGCATAGGTGCCGTCGTCGACGGCCACCTCGAACAGATGGGGTTGGAGGACCCAGGGCGCGGAGATCGCCACTCCGTAGGGGCCGGGGAAGCTCCCCAAGAGGCTGGCGTCCGCCAGCTCCACCCCGATGAGATCGAGTGGCTCGCAGACGGTCGTCTGAGGCCCGGCGGTAGTGCGCCCCAACTCGTCGAGCACGATCGTCTGGTAGTCCTCGCCACCGACCACCGGCAAGGCACCTTGGGTCTCGGCATCGAGCCAGTCACTCCCTTCCCACCAGCCCAAGGCGCCGAAGTCGGTCGTGATGAGGGCCCCATCGGCCCAGGTCCCGGGGAGGAGCCCGGTGGTCGTCGTCGTGGGTGATGACGTCGTGGTGGTGAGGGCTGATGTGGTGGTCGTCACGGCGACAGTGGTCGATGGCCCGCCGCCGGGGGTCGTGGTAGCCAGGGAGGTGGCCGTCCCCGTGGTGACCGTGGAGTCAGCGGCTTCTCCCGGGCTGCATGCCACGGCGAGTACAGCGATCATCACAACGAGCCTTCTCATCGTCATCACAAGTTAGACCGAAGGTCGAACTGATCGAGTCGTGCCCCCACCCGAGCCACGAGCCGGGGGAGCAGGTGAACGGGAAGCCCGATCACAGTGAATGGGCTCCCTGAGATCGACTTGACATACAAGCCGCCCCGTCCTTGCAGGGCGTAGGCACCGGCCTTGTCCATCGGCTCCCCACGATCGACGTAGTCGTCGATCTCCTGGTCGGTCAGCGGCAGCATCGTCACTTCGGTGACGTCCACCAGTGATTCCAAGATCTCGTCGTGGGCCACCGCCATCCCGGTGAAGACCTCGTGGGTGTCTCCCTGAAGACGCCGCAGCATCGATCGCGCCTCTTCAGGATGGCCGGGCTTGCCCAGCACGTGACCGTCGTGGACCACAGCCGTGTCGGCGGCAACGATGAGATCATCCGACGAGCCGGTGATTGCGAGGGCCTTGGCCCGGGCCACTCGCTCGACATAGACCCCGGGACCCTCCTCAGGATGACGGGACTCGTCCACGTCCGCCGGGCTCACTACGAAGTCGAGCCCGAGCCGGTTGAGCAGCTCGGCGCGGCGTGGGGAAGAGGAGGCCAGGATGAGTCTCAAACGACCCTGCCCAGACGAATCACATGTCGCGGGTGGGAGAGGGCCCCCAGCTCGAGGATCGGGTTGGCCTCGAAGAACACCGCGTTCGCCGGGGTGCCGGGGGTGAACGTGGCATCACGCCCCGTAGCCACGAACCCGGAGGTGGACACGGCCGTCACCACCTGGGCCGGCGTCATCCCAAATTCCCCGAGCCGCCTCGCCTCGGCGGCCACGTCGGCCGGCGCGCCGACGAGATCGGTGCCGGCGAGGACATGGACCCCGGCCTCGATGGCGACGGGGAGCAGGCGACTGAGTGCCCCCAGTCCCTCGGCGAGGAGCCGACCTCCACTCGAGGCCACTCCGATCTGGGCGATGGTGGCCTCGACGCGAAGGATGGTCGGAACCCACATTCCGCCGCGGCCTCCCAGGACGCCGAGATCGTCCTCGTCGAGGAAGAGGCCGTGCTCGATCGAATCGACCCCGGCGGAGACGGCTGCCGCGGGGACCTCCCGGGCCATGGTGTGTATCGCCACCATCACATCGGCAGCGTGCGCCACCTCGACTGCGGCGCGCAACTCGGCCTCGTCGAAGTTGGCCACCGGCCCGCGGCCACGCCGGGGCCAATCACCGATGACTTTGACCCAGCCCCTCCCCGCCACCGCCTGCGCGGCCACTTCATCGCGGAGATCGTCCGGTTCGATCCCGGGTGCGAACCCAGGGAAGTACCCGTCCGGAGGGGCGATGATGCGGGCAGCCGCCTCGATCTCCGGCCGCTTGTCCTCGGGAATCGCGTCAATGACCCGGATCGTGGTGTCGTCGTTCCAACCCTTGTCCAAGATCATGGTCACGCCAGCCTCGAGGGCATGACGGGCCCGGGGAACGGCCTCGGCGAAGGACCCAGCCTCGAACAGCTGCGCCGATGCGAGGTGGGCATGGGCGTCGACCAGGCCGGGCAAGGCCCAGAGACCCTCGCCAAGGGTCTCTCCCGCGGCTCCGGTCGGCTCTTCCCACTTTCCCGCCACGATGTCCCTGGCAACGGTCTCCTCGAATGGCGACCTCAGCACGACGCGAAGACTCACCGTGCGGACGGTAATGGCTGACGAAGTCTCATAATGACCGGGTTGAGACGTCTCCTAGCCGCCGCCATCCTGCTCACCGCTTGCCTCGGCGTAGACTCGGTGACCAGCACCCCGGTCCCGACGGACACCATTCCCGCGGCCACCGCACCCGTCACCACCCCGCCCGGGATAGAGGTTCGGATGCAGAACTGCGTCTCACCCCCGGTCACGTTCAGTCCGCTGTGTGAGATCTTCGACCTGCTCGAGACCTGGTACGTGGACAGTCCTATCGACGCCGAGGCGCTTGCCGGCGTGGCCGTTCGCGGGCTGCAGGAGCACACCACGACCGAGACGGAGCCGCCGCCCCGGACCTTCTTCTGCGCCATTCCCGATGAGGCCTTCACCGTTCTCTGCGATGAGCTCGCAGTGCAGATCGAGGAGAGCTCGATCGCGGTCGGTCCCGCGGTCGAGGCGGCCATGATGCACATGATCGACGTAGGGCTCGACCCCTTCACCTATTACCTGCCTCCCGACGTGGCCGGGTCGGTGCGACTCAGCGGGATCGTCGGCGGGATCGGCGTCGTCCTCGATGCCCGTGACGCCGTCGGGTCGAAATGCACCCAAGTCACTGCCACCTGCCGGCTCGAGGTCGTCGTCGTCCTGGAGGACAATCCCGGGTTCGAAGCCGGGCTGGAGTCGGGCGATGTCATCACATCGGTCGATGGGACCGACGTCGAGGGAAGAGGTTTCACTGCGATCGTCTCCGAGATCGCCGGGGACGAGACCGGCGTGGTGGAGTTGTCCGTCTCCAGGGAAGGCGAGGCCCTCGAGCTCTCCATCGAGCGCCGTGAGCTCGTGATCCCCACCGTGGAGTACGGCGTGCCCGTTGCGGGCGTCGGATACATCCGGATCCCCGATTTCGAGCTCGATATCCCCGAGCTCGTCACCGATTCCCTACAGGAGATAGCGAATGAGGGCCCGGAGACTCTCGTCGTGGATCTCAGGGACAACCCCGGTGGGTACATCGACGCGCTCGTCGAGATCGCCGACGAGTTCGTGGACGGCGGGCTGGTGATGGTCAGCGATGCGCCCCGCGAGCACCTGGAATACGGGGCCGAGCCCGGGGGCCTCGCCATCCAACCCCGGTTGGTGGTCCTGGTCAACCAGGGCACGGCATCGGCCGCGGAGATTCTTGCCGGCGCCCTCCGGGATCGGCGGGGTGCGGTGATCATCGGCTCGCCCACCTTCGGTAAGGATGCAGTGCAGATACCTTTCACCTTGAGAAACGGCGGTGAGTTCTACGTGGCCGTCGCCCGCTGGTCGACGCCAGACGGCGCCACCGTCGCCAACGGAGGGCTGACTCCAGACCGGGAGCTGCAGTGGCCCTCGGGAGCGTCTGTGAACGAGATCGTCGACCTCGCCCTGGAAGCTGCGTCATGACCAAACGATTACACCTGGCAACCGTGGCATTGGTGCTGGCCATCACGGCGTGCACCTCGTCCGAGGGTGGCGGTGTGAGCGCGACGACCGTCGTCACCCCCGCCACCACGATCGCCAACAGCGACTCGATCACATCTTCGACGACCGGCGCCAGCACGACCACGGTCCCCGATCGGGCCCTCGAGCTCGTCGACTGCGACGATGCCGACGACGACGTGGCGATCGTGTGTGAGGCCTATGACCTGATCAAGACCCAGTATGTGGACGAGATCGACGACACCGACCTGGCCGAAGCGGCAGCCCTGGGTCTCCAGATCCTCGACGGCTCCAACTCCGAGGAGCTTCTCGTCTGCGCCGCGCCCAACGACTCGTTTCTGTCCGTCTGCGACATCGCGGCCGTGGCCGCCGACGACAGCGCCGAGGCCGCCGAGGCGATGGTGAGCGGTCTCGCCACATTTGCCCTCGACCCCAACTCCGGATACTTCGACCCCGACGCCCTGGACCTCCTCGAAGAGGAGCAGCAGGGTGAGATCGAGGGCATCGGTGCCCTGGTCTCGCCGGAAGATCAGACGATCCCAGGGGACAACAAGCAGTGTGGGGTCATCTCGGCGACCTGTGAGATGCTGATCGTCTCCACCATCAGCGGTGCTCCCGCCGAGGACGCCGGCTTGATGCGCGACGACGAGATCATCGGCGTCGACGGCGAGTCGATTCTGGGATGGACCGTCGAGGAGGTCACGGCGGTGGTCCGGGGGCCATCGGGGACCGAGGTGATCCTCACCATCGCTCGCGGTGACGGGGAGTTCGACGTCTCGATCACCCGGGCCGCCGTGCTCATACCTGTGATCGAACAGCAGGTGATCGGCGACATCGGCTATTTGAGGCTCTGGAACTTCACGGGAACGGCCGGCTCACAGTTCGAGACCGCGGTCGTCGACCTGCTCGCCGAGGGTGTCGACGAGCTAGTGGTCGATCTTCGGGACAACCCCGGCGGCTTTCTGACCACAGCCATCGACGTGACGTCGGTGTTCCTCGAAGACGGAGACGTCGTGGTCACACAGGGACCCGATGAGACCATCGATTACGAGGTCAACGGGAACGCCATCGTCCCCGGGAACATGGACGTGACCTTCGTCGTGAACAAAGGCAGTGCCTCGGCCTCCGAGGTGGTGTCGGCAACCCTCCAGGAGCGGGGGCGAGCGACCGTCGTCGGCGAGAACACTTTCGGCAAGAACACAGTCCAACAGCGATTCAGCCTCTCCAATGGCGGGGCACTAAAGCTGACCATCGCACGCTGGCTCACCCCGGAGGGACTCGACTTCGGTGGGACCGGTGTCACCCCTGACGTCGAGCTCGACGTCGCCGGCCTCGACCCAATCGAGTTGGTCGCCGCAATCACCGACCTCTGAGCAGGCGCTAACCAGCTGTGACGGGGGCAAGGCGCACACGGCCGTAGGCGATGTGAGCCAGCACCGCGCTCAGCGCATTGATGCCGATGTTGACGGACTCCTCACTACTCGAGTGCCGGGCGGTCGCCCCGATCATGACGTCGATGAGGCCGACGGCCGCCATCGGTGTGAGGAGAGGTGCGATGGGAGTGAGGGGAGGAAGGATCAGCCCCAGCCCGCCGGGTATCTCGGCGACCTAGCGGACCACGTAGTAGACGAGCGCTCGTCACCGGCTCACCGAACCGGCGTTGGACCTCAGCCGCTCAGGCCCGGGTAGGCGATGCCGGTGTTGGCGTGACAGTCATAGCCGTTTGGGTTCTTCCCCAGGTACTGCTGGTGGTACGACTCGGCGAAGTAGTACGGCCCCAGCGGCTCGATTTCGGTGGTGACCTCCCCGAAGCCCTGTTCGGTCAGGACCGCCTGATAGACATCCTTGGAACGCTTCGCCTGGTCGAGTTGTTCGTCGCTGGTCGTGTAGATCGTGGATCGATACTGCGTGCCGACGTCGTTGCCCTGGCGGTAACCCTGAGTCGGGTCATGAGTCTCCCAGAACACCCGGAGCAGTTCGTCGTAGGAGAGCTCAGTGGGTCGATAGACCACCTGGACCACCTCGGCATGACCGGTTCTACCCGAGCAAACCTCTTCGTATGTGGGGTTGGGGGTGGCACCGCCGGCGTAACCAGCCGATGTGGTGTAGACGCCGGGCATCCGCCAGAACCGGCGTTCAGCTCCCCAGAAGCAACCCATGCCGAAGACGGCCACCTCGGTGTCGCCGGGGAATGGGCCCTGCAGAGGGTTGCCGTTGATGAAGTGATCGGCGGGGACTGCCATGCCCTCGCTGCGACCCGGCAATGCCTCGTCGGCTGAGGGCAGCTCTCTCGATTTCCTTCCGAACATCACAACCTCCTGGGCACATCAGACCACTCATCCTGTCAAGACCGCCTCGAGTTCCATCTCCACGAGCCAGCGTGGGTCGATTAGGCCACTCACTACAACCATCGTGGCCGCCGGTCGTATTTCCGAGAAGACTTCTCCGTGGGCTGCCCCGATGACGTCGGCATGGTTGGCATCGGTGATGAACATCCTCGTGCGCACCACCTGATCGACCCGACCCCCCGCCTCCCCCAAGGAGGAGATCATGATCTCCAGACATCTTCGTGCCTGCGCCTGGGGGTCGGGGTCGACGAAATCGCCGGGCCAGATTGGGGCCGTGCCGGCAACGAGCACCCGATTGTCGACGCAGACGGCCCTGCTGAACCCATATCTTCCCTCGAATGGTGAGCCTGAGGACAGGTTGTGCCGGTTCATCGACGGCACGCTACCCCGCATTCCAGTTCTCGGGAGCTCCACCGTTTGGTTAGCCTTTTCGACAACCCATGCGGTTCCTGCGCCCCTCCTCGGCTCTTCTCGCCTTCTCACTCTCGGTCTCGGTAATGGCTACCGGAGGGAATGTGGCTGGAGCCCAATCGGCCGACGAAGCGGACAGCGAAGCCAATGAGGCGAGGCGGCGCGCCAGTGTGGCATCCGGCCTCGTCGACGAAGCAGTGGCCAACCGGGAGGATGTCGAGCGTCAGCTCGCCGACTCCATCGCCCGAATGAACGAGCTCGCCACCCAGTTGTCCCTCGTCGGATCCAGCCTCGATCGTGTGGCCGCCCAGGTGGGTTATGCCGACATCGAGTTGGCCGGGATCCAGTCCGACATCGAAGACCAGGCGGTGGACGCTTATATGACGGTCGTCGCCTCGCCCAGCGTGTCGGTTGTGAACACCAGAACTGTCGAGAAGGCCCTCGTCGCCAGCTCCGTCGTAGAAGACGTGGTGGCCGACGGTCGGCTGACGGTGGATCAGTTGTCTGCCAAACGCAAGAGCCTCGAGGACCTCAAGGAGACCTTCCTCGCCGATCAGGAGGAATATCGCGAGCTTCAAGAGCTGGTCGATGCCGAGGTGGCCAACTACACAGCTCTCTACGAGCAGGCCGACGCCGACGTGGCCAACGCCATCAGGGAGGCGCAAGCCGCCGAGAGGGCTTACCTGGCTGCGTTGAGCGCGGTCGAGATCGCCCAGGCCAAGGATGCGGAACGGGAGCGTCAGGAGAGCCGGCCACAACCCGATAACCCGACCACCACGTCACCGGCCGCCCCCCAGCCCTCCAATCCCGGCCCCACCAGCCCGCCCACGACGGCCCCCGACACGACATCGCCCCCATCGGGGGGAGGCGGCGGCAGCTGGAATCACCCACCGGCGGTCGAGCAATGGCGCAGCTTGGTCCAGACGTTCTTCCCCTCGAGCCGGGTCGAGGAGGCATTGGCGATCATCGACTGTGAGTCGAATGGCGACCCCAACGCGGTCAACCCCTACTCGGGAGCATCTGGCCTCTTCCAGTTCCTCCCCTCGACCTGGGCCAGCACTGCCCCCAACGCCGGCTATGGCGGGGCCAGCGCGTTGGACCCCGAGGCCAATATCGCCTCCGCGGCCTGGCTGGCCAACCGCTACGACCAGCTCGGCTACTACTACTGGCACCCCTGGAGCTGTAAGCGGGTCTTGGGCTGACCAACCCGATGGAATTCCGGGATCAGCGCCCGGTGGAAGCCGCCTCGACGGTATGTGCCGCGAGGATCGAGCATTCGGTCGACCCGGTGACCGCAGCCGTGGTCGACCCTACGATCACCCGCCGGATACCGACATGGCCACGGGTTCCCATCACGACCAGGTCGGGCTCCCAACTCTCCATCTCGGCGAGGATCTCCCGGGTGGCGTCACCCATACGTGTCACCGCCTCCACCCGGGCCCCTACCGCCGCCAGGGTGTCACTGACCGACTTCATTGCGGCGGTGGGGTCGATTCGACCGTCGTCGACCGTGATCACCCGGGCCCGGAGGCCGCTCACCCAGGGGACCGACGCCAGGGCGCTCACGGCGCGTTGCGAGTGCGCTGAGCCATCGGCGGCCACCAGCGCCCGATCCACCGGACCGGGCTGGCGGGCGATCACCAGCGGTGAAGTCGGCTCGCGCAACAGCCAGTCGGCCGTGCTCCCCAGATGGAGCGTCTTGAGCAGGCCAGACCCACGGGCGCCGACTGCAAGCAGATCCCACGGCCGGGCGATCAGGGCGAGACGGGGGTCGATCGCCGCCCTGAGATAGGCCACTTCGGTGAAACCGGTCGCGGAGGACTCACGTGGTCTCTCCGGCTCCCAGGGATGGAGCCCGGCCTCGTCGTCCTCCACCGGGCGCATGTCGGCCGGGGGCTCCGCGGTGACGATCTCGAGTCGCCAGCCCTCCCAGTGGTGGCTGGCGATCCACTCCCAGCATCTGTCCGAGCCGTCGGAGCGATCGTCGCCGAAGCCGAGCACGGGGCTCATTCGTCGCTTTCCCCTTCGTCGCCGGGCGGGACATGCGCCGGGTCGGTCGGCACCGGGTCTGTGGGCTCGGCACCGGGGTCGCGCCGTTCGGCGCGGAGTGATGCCCAGATCGTGACGGTGAGCACCACGGCTATCACCAGCAGGCTCAACCAGGTAGGCATGTGATAGAAGTCGGCGATGAGCATCTTGACCCCGACAAAGGCCAGGATCACCCCCAAACCGGTGTTCAGGTACCGGAAGCGGCCCGACATCCCCGCGAGTAGGAAATAGAGGGCGCGCAGGCCCAGGATGGCGAAGGCGTTCGAGGAGAAGACGATGAATTCCTCTCGGGACACGGCGAGGATGGCCGGGATCGAATCGACCGCGAAGACGACATCGGTGGTCTCGACCAGGATGAGCACCGCGAACAACGGCGTGGCCAACAGGCGCCCGTAACGCCTGGTGAACAGCTTCTGACCGTCGAGCTCGGGAGTCGAGGGGACGACCTTCTGGACCAGTTTCAGCACCGGGTTGTTCTCGGGATGCACCTCGGTCTCGTCGTGGCGGGCGATCCGCCATGCGGTGAAGAGGAGGAAGACGCCAAAGACGTAGAGAATCCAGTCGAACCTCTCGATGAGGGCGACACCGGCGAATATGAAGACCGCCCGCAGCACCAACGCACCGAATATCCCCCAGAAGAGGACTCGAAACTGATACATCCGGGGGACGGCGAAGTAGCTGAAGATCACCGCCCACACGAAGACGTTGTCGATGGAGAGGCTCTTCTCGATCAGATAACCGGCCAGGTACTCACCCGAGGCCGTGGGCCCCTGCCAGAACAGCATCACCAGGGTGAACGAGAGACCTATGGAGATCCAGACGGCCGATTCGATGGCCGCCTCCTTGATCGAGATCTCGTGGGGGGTGCGATGGACCAATAACAGATCGGCCACCAGCATGATCGTGATGGCGGCGATGAGAGCCACCCAGGCCCATCCGGGCACCTCGAAGCTGGCGAAATTGGACGTCGTCACGGGTTCGGTGGCGGCGAGAAGGATGCTCACTGACCGGGCAATGATATGACAGGTCGCCAGTCGCGCAATCCGACCGACCCGAGCCGAGCGGGCGACCCCCTTCCAATCCGTCGATCGCGCAACGTATGTTCGTCAACGTCCGTGAAAGGAGCGATCGATGCCCGGATACTTCACCCCCGCTGTCTTCGAGTTCCTGCGTGAGCTCGCCGCGAACAACAACAAGGAATGGTGGGAGGACAACAAGGGGCGGTATGTCGTCGTAATCCGCGAGCCCGCCCTCGATTTCATCGAGGACTTCGGGGAGAGGCTGAAACAGATCTCCCCCCAATTCGTCGCCGATCCGAGAACCAACGGCGGCTCGCTGATGCGTCCGTTTCGCGACATCCGGTTCTCCAAGGACAAGACCCCATACAAGACCAACGTCGGCATCCAATTCCGTCATGTCCGGGGCAGCGATGTCCATGCCCCGGGTTTCTATGTCCACCTCGAGCCGAGGCAGAACTTCATCGGGGCAGGTATGTGGAACCCCGAGACGAAGATCGCCCGCCAGATCCGCCAGGCGATCAACGACGACCCGGCGCGCTGGGCCAGGGTCGCCCACACCCCGGACTTTACCCGTATCTGGAGCATCGGCGAGCACGAGGAGGACCGGCTGAAACGGGTTCCCGCCGAGTTCGACGCCGATCACCCCTTCCCCGACGACCTTCGCCTCAAGAGCTTCACCGCGGGAACCCGTCTGACCCAGAAGCAGGTCACGTCGAGTGAGTTCCCGGCCGAGTTGCTAGAGCTCCTCGAGAAGGCAGGCCCATACACCCGATTCTTGTGTGAAGCCGTCGAGGTGCCTTTCTAGGTCGACACCGGCCTGTCAAAGCCCTAGCTTGTAGACCGCTGTCTCACGGGGATACGACCATGCCCACCTACGACGGAGTCGTCACGCTCGCCGACGACGACATCCCGGTGATCGTCGAGCTCGACGATGGCCACGTTCGAATGTCTTCGTCGGGCACCGAGATCGGGCAGTGGCCTTCGGACGAATGTGAGATCACCCACCTGGGGGAGTCGACCTACACGATCCGGGCCGAGAACGAGACGCTTCGGTTCGTCCCGAACCAACCGAGCCTGTTCGCCGCAGCGGTCAATGGTGGGCTCGAACCCGACAGCGCCGTGGCCACGGCCCCCGAGCCAGATTCGCCGCCGGAGCCGGCGGATCGGGTAGGCGAGGCGCCACCAGCCAAGCCGGCCACCATGGCCCTCTTCTACGCCCTGTGTGTGGTCACCGCCGGTCTCGCCCTCTGGTCCCTCCTCAGCATGATCTTCTGAACCCGGACGATGGGGACGGCGGCTACCCGGGAAGCTCCATCCAACCACCCACCCGGTCGAGCAGGTACTCGCTGACTTCGCGGGATCGATCGAGGACCTCACAGAGCTGCTCACGCCCCATCAAGATGTCCACCATGCTCACCTGGCTCTTCCCGGTCAGCTGCAACCTCCGTTCCGGCGCCGCGATGACATCGGCAAAGGAGTCGACCGCCGACACTTCGACGGGGAGGGTCATTCCACCGAGGCCCCCCAGGTCGGTGGCGAGCACCAGGAGGTCGGGTGGGTCGTGGAGCGGGGGCACCGCCCAGTTGAAGTAGAGGTCGAGGAAATACTCATCCGCCGGCTCCTCGAAGTCGGACATCTCCTCGAGTCGCTCCCGCAGGGACAGCAACACGTTGGGATCCACGTCCAGGGCGACGTGGAGGTCGATCGGGCCTCCACAACCGGCCTCAGGGTGTACGTCGACCTCCCAGGACTGACGCAGCGAATACGTCTCGATGAAGTGGCGCTCATCATGAACGTGAAACCCATGGTCGGTGGCGTGCTCTTTGAAGTCGGCGACGAAGCCGGGGATGTCGATGGCCATCGCCGATGAGGTTATTGGCTCCACGCACGATCGGCGAGCGCCATCATCTGCGGCGCCACCACCCCACGAACAGCCCACTGAGAAACCCGAAGATGGCGGCGACCGGCATCGCCGGCTCGGGCTGGGCCACCACCGCCGCGGGCTGCCCCCCTTCCAGAGGTGCGCCCGGTGGATGCCCCGTGTCCAGATAGAGCTCATAAGACCTGGTGACCTCGGCGCCAAAGAGAAAGACCGCTGAGAAGACGTAGGCGAGGAGCAGGATCACGAAGAGGGCCCCGGCGATGCCGGCGGCGGTGCCGCTCGAGAACCGGAAATAGAGACTGGCACCGTAGGAGGTGAGCAAGAACGCGATGGAGGTGAACAGAGAGCCCCACCACACCGCACGCCACCGCACCGTGACCTGGGTCAGTGTCTGGGTGAACACGGCAAACACCAAGGGCAGAACGAGAGCCGACACGATCGGTGTGAGGGCCGAGATCAGGTTGTGAGCCGGTTCGAAGCTCGCCGGGAAGAGATCACCCACGAATTGCCAGATGCTGTTGACGAGGAGGATCAACACCAGGATCAGACCCAGCCCCAGGGCCCAGAGAAACCCGAGGCCACGCTTGCGCACGGTCTCCAGGATGCCTGCGGTCTCCTCATAGGGGACCCCGAAGATGTCGTTGAGGTCGTTCTGCAGCTCGAGGAAGAGGCTGGATCCGGTCCAAAGCAACAGGACGAGACCGACGAGCCCGGTGGCGGAGCCGGTGCTGGCCAGCTCATCGAGCAGTGTCTCCACCGCGTCGTAGACAGTGGGGCCCGCGACCCTGTTGATGGCGGCGAGTATCTCGGCGCGGGCCTCGATGCTCCCACCGATGACCAAGCCAACGATGTAGACGGCGATCAGGAGGAGGGGCGCCGTGGCGAAGATGGCCCGGTAGGCAACGGCCGCCGACATTCGGTTGACGCGGTCGACGCCGTACTGCTTCCCGGCATGCTTGAAGATCTGGATGGTGACCCCGGCCAATTCCCTCGTCTTCTGCCACATCGGGCACCAGGCTATCGGCGGCATACACTCTTGCCACATGAGTCACCCTTTCCCGCCCCCGGGCGAGACCATGGAGGCGAAGGTCTCGGAGAGATGGCCGAAGGGGGATTACGTCTACGAACCGAAGTGGGACGGTTTTCGCTCCCTTTCCTGGTCGAACCCGGAGATCCGTATCGACTCCCGAAATCAGCGGCCGCTGCTCCGATACTTCCCCGAATTGGAGCCCGCCCTCCAACAGCTCCCCGATGGGACGGTGGTGGACGGCGAGATCGTGGTCGTCGTCGACGGCGCCACCGACTTCGACACCCTCCAGCAGCGCATCCACCCTGCAGAGTCCCGGATCGAACGACTCGCCAAGGAGACGCCGGCCGAGTTGGTCGGCTTCGACTTGCTGGCCGATCGGGGCGAGGATCTCAGGGGCTCGCCATTCTCCGAGAGAAGGGAGCGACTGGTGGCGTTGTTCGCTGGCCTGAAAAACCCATGGCACCTGACCCCACAGACCGACAGCGAGGAAATCGCCAGGGAGTGGTTCCACCAGTTCGAGCCGGCCGGGTGCGACGGGATCATCGCCAAGAAGCCCGACCTCGCCTATCAGCACGGCAAGCGGGCCATGATCAAGATCAAGCACCGCCGCACCGTCGACGTCGTGGTGGGGGGGTTCCGGGAGCACAAAGAGGGTGGCAAGATCGGGTCCCTCCTGCTCGGTCTCTACAACGACGCCGGCGACTTCCACTTCATCGGGCATTGCTCCGGGTTTCCCAACGCTGACCGGGTCGAGATCTTCCACCGTTTCATGGCGTTGCGCGCGGACGACAGCTTCGACGAGGCGGCCCGGGCCCCCGGCGGGCCCAGTCGCTGGTCGGCGGAGAAGGACAACGCCTGGACTCCCGTCCGACCCGGGGTGGTGATCGAAGTGAGCTACGACCAACTGGAAGGTGATCGTTTCCGCCATGCCGCCCGCTTCCACCGCTGGCGCCCGGACAAGGACGCCCATCAGTGCACCATGGACCAACTGGAGCGACCGGAGGGCCCCGCATTCAGCGACGTGGTCAACGGCTAGCCACAGCCGTTCTGTCTCGGAAGACCCGTCTGTATGCCGAGTTTTTCGACACAGAACGAGGTGGGGGCCCGCTCGGGGTCATCCCTGATTTCGAGGAGGGATGCCCCGTGCCACACTGCCCTCGATGGGTCAGGACTACATCGTGGAGCTCAGCGGCCTGACTCATGACTACGGGGAGGTTGTCGCGCTCCGCGACCTGAGCCTCGAAATCCCCCCCGGCGTGACCGGGCTCGTTGGTGCCAATGGCGCCGGGAAGACCACGATGCTGCGACTTCTCCTCGGTCTCCTCCATCCCACGTCCGGGAAGATCCAGGTGATGGGGCACGACCCGGAGGACGATCCGCTGGCCGTCAGGGCGGTGATGGGGTACATGCCGGAAGGCGAGTGCCTCCCCAAGGACCAGACCGCCGCCGACTTCGTCTCCTATGCCGCCCAGCTCGCCGGCATCCCGACGCGGGAGGCGAGGAGGAGGGCCTCGGAGACCCTTTTCCTGGTCGGCCTCGAAGAGGAGAGGTTTCGCTACCTGGGTGACTTCTCCACAGGCATGCAACAGAGGGTGAAGCTGGCCCAGGCCATCGTCCACGACCCGGACCTCCTCCTCCTCGACGAGCCTGCCTCCGGGCTCGATCCGGCGGGTAGGGCCCAAATGCTGCAGCTCATCCGCCGACTGGGACAGTTCGACATCAACGTCATAGTCAGCTCCCACGTCCTCACCGACATCGAAGAGACCTGCTCTTGGGTGGTGATGCTCGATGCCGGCGACCTCCTCAAGTCTGGCCCCTTGCACGCCTTCGAACGGCACGGCACGGTTCAGGTGGAAGTCCTCTCCCGGGTCGATCTGCTCGCCCAGCGTCTCTCCGAACACGGATTCGCAGTGACCGCCGAAGGGCTGCGTCTCGTGGTGGGGCCGGGCGACGAGACATTGGAACGGGTGATTGTCACGGAGGCGGCTGCCGTGGGCTCGGGGCTGGTG
>Ga0256867_10000170_pt1 | contig 24119 bp, 18 predicted proteins | sample RVTome_15_FD_185939 | JGI IMG/M metagenome (GOLD analysis project Ga0256867, IMG submission 185939) | Soil microbial communities from uranium-contaminated site in the Upper Colorado River Basin, Wyoming, United States - RVT150D86 (HiSeq) ... | reverse complement strand
GCCATCGCCGTCCTCGCCGTCAGCGCCGTCCTCGCCGTCAGCGCCGTCATCGCCGTCATCGGCGTCATCTTCCTCATCCGACTCGACCACCTGCGTCATCGCCCGCTCCGCCACGACCGGCACCCCGTTGGTGGAGCGAACCACGGTGGCGTGCTCGACGCCGGCGGTGACCCGTTCCTCCGCGCCGTAGTCGACGACGCTGAACGCCCCGGCCCGGATGCTCAACCGGAACGGTTGTGGCGCCGGGGCCCGCTCGTCGCTCGTGGGCACGACGCGCACTTCGACCTGGGCCCGTTCGTCGTTGGGGTTGTAGACGATGATCCGCTCGGTGCGGCCGTCGTCGACGGCGCCGTCGGCGAAGGCCCACGCCGGCGCCGGCTCGGGCACGCCCAGAGCCACGGCGAGCCCCTCGGGGCCAAGGCTGCCGTCGAACTCCTGCAGGCGCTCGACGACCACCCGTCCGGTGCGGGTGCGCAGGGTGGCCGAGACGTGAGGCTCCCGGGCGACGTCGTCGCCGATGTCGACGCCCACGACGGTGCCCGCCGCCACGGGGAACCCCTGGAAGCGCACCGGCTCGCGCGGTCCGGCATCGGTGTGGAAGCCGATGTCGACGATGGCGTCGGTGGGGAACGGGTTGAACAGCACGACCACCTCGCGGGCGTCACGGGTGGTCGCGCCCGACGCCAGGTGCCACACCGGCGCGGTGGCCGACGTGCAGGGGCCCACGTCCACGCCGTGAGGACCGGCGACACGGTGGTCGACGACCACCGCGCCGCCCGCGGCCTCGACCAGCGCCGCCACCAGCGGCGCGGCGACGAGGTCGCCCAGCCGCAGCTCGGCCCGGTCGTGGGCCGGCAGCCGGATCGCCCGCGCGGCCGCCGCCGGCGCGGCGACCGATGCCGCTGCGGCGTCCGAGGTCTCGGCGGTCGTGGGTGACGACGACGCCAGGACCCCGCCGTAGACGGTGACGGTTGCGTCGAGGCTCCGGTCCCCCGGATTGAGGATGGTCACGGTGTGATCGGCCATCCCGCCCTCGTCCCCCGTGCCCGCTGCGCAGTACCACGTCGACGACAAGGCATCCTGGCTGGCCACGGCCGGCATCCCGAGCACCGTGCCCGCCGGCGCAGCGCCATCGACGGTGTTGGCCAGAGCCGGCCCACGATCGTCATCCGTCCGGGCCTGCCACACGGACGCGCCGATCGCCGCCGCCAGGAGCACGACGAAGGGCAGCCGCGGCGACCGGCGCCGCAGGCGCGGGCGCTTCACGTCGGGGCCCCGGCCCCCGCCGGCACCGGGTCACCCTCGCGTGACGGCTCGGCCTCGGGTGCCGGCTCGTCGCGCGCCGGCTCGTCGTCGCTGCCATCTTCCGCCGCCGATGCGTCGGCCCCGTCCGAGCGGGACGGCGGCGGGGACGGTGCCTCGGACCCGAAGCGCATGCGTAGCGCCACTACGAGGGCCGACATCCACAACGCGGCCTGCACGGTCAAGAGGCCGTAGCGGACGGGCGGGGTGCGGTAGCCGAGGACCGCCTCGCCGGGGTCGGCGCCCTCCGGCACTGCGAAAGCGTCGGCCCAGCCGTAGGCGCCGTTCCGCTCGGCCCGCCGGCCATCGAGCTCGAGCACCCAACGGTCCGACGTCGACGATGCCTGCACCACCGTGTCCGCTGCCGAAAGTCGGCCGCGTGAGGTACGGCCGTCGCCATCCACCTCCACGAGGGCTGGTGACGCCGCCGAAAGGTCGACGTGCTCCATCGCCGCCACCGAAGTCTCCTCGAGGGCGGACGGGTCGATGCCGGTCGCCCGCATGGGCGCGAACGCGACGTTGCGATACAGCGCCAGGGCGTCGTCGACCGCGATCTGTTCGAGGTCGAGCTGGCCATCGAGCACCTCGATCAATCGATCGACCGCTCCGGCCGGCGCCAGGGCCGCCGACGCCGGCCCGGCCGAGGCACCGTCGGTCCGCTCCACCGCGCCCGCCGGCGCCAACGCACGGGGCACGGCCAGGTATTGGACGCCCATCGGCGCCAGCACCCGTCCCAGCCTGCTGGTCCGGCCGCCGGTGGCCAGCCCGAGCGCCTCGCCCAGGCGACCGGTCGACCCCAATCCTGTGGCCGGCCACAGGTCGGCGACGCCGGGCACGGGCGCGTTCACGGCCGTGTACGAGAGGCCGCCGTCGAGCTCCCACGCCTGGCCGCCCGGCAGGACGGCAGGATCCCCCACCCACAGCACGCGTGACGGCTCGGCCGTCACGGCGGCATCGACCGAACCCATCGCGTCGCCGAACTGGCCGCGGGGCATATCCCACCAGCCGTCCATCGCCGCCACCACGACCGGCGCCGTCGCCGCCGCCAGCGCCAGCACCCCGAGCGCCGACACCATCCGGCGGAAGCTGAAGCGACGAGCCTCCCGCTCCCAGGGCTGCTCGGGCCGGGGCCGACTCCCCACGTCCACCTCGATGGCGGCCACACCCAGGGCAACGGCGAACGCCAGCGCCGCCGCCGCGGGTGCCATCACGACTCCGGGATCGGGCAACCGCACGTCGACGTGCCCCTGCTGCTGTGCCCACAGCAGCGCCCAGCAGGCCACAGCCACCGCCCACGCGCGCACCGCCCATCCCAGCCTCCAGTCCCGCCCGACCAGGAGTGGCAGTGCCGCGGCCCCCGCCAGGCAGAAGCCGAGTGGGGCGATTCCCAGGGGACCGGTGTCGAAGCCTAGGAGGTCGAGCGCCGTCAGCGCGCCCGCAGGCCGTTCGAGCCCGAGCCAGGCGTCGACCGCCGTCCGTGACCGCAGCACGTCCACCAGCACGGGCAAGTGCAGCAGGGTCGCCATCAGCGCCGCCCCCACCGACACTGCCACCAGGCGGCCGACGCCGCGCCGCTGGAACGCCAGCAGCGTCCCCACCACCAGCGCGACGGCCACCAGCAACAGCAGCGCCGATGCCTGCGGGACGAGCAGGCCGGCGAGGCCGGTCACCGTGCCCGTGGCGACCGCGTGCTGCCACAGGGGTCGAGGCACAACGGGAACCGGGCCGTCGGGCGAGAACGGCGCCACGAGCGACGACCGCGCCAGCCGGCCGAGCAGCCAGGGCGACGCGGCGTAGGCCGCCGTCACCGACCAGCGCCCCGTGGCGAGGCCGTCGTAGGGCAACGGCACCGCTGCATAGGCGACGGCGGCGGCCACCTGCGCCGGCTTCGAGCCCGTCGGGCGCAACAGCCGGTAGGCACCCACAATGCCCGCGGGCACGAGACCGACGACCAACAGGGTGCGAGCCAGGGCCATGTGGCTGCCCAGCACCGCGCCCAGTCCACCCGCGACACCGACCAGGGTCGGCGCCGAGGCATCCGCCCCCAGTCCCACGGACCGGTACCCGCCGACCCACTCGCGGACCAGGCCGCCCGCGGTGCCCGGGAAGGCCACGAACTCCCCCACGGCCGGCACGTACCGGGTGACGAGATGCCGGCTACCGAACAACACCACGCCCGCCAGCACGGTGATGATCAGGGCGGTGGCGGGCGTCCAGGGTGCGATGGTGTCGGCCGGCGCAGCCGGCTCGGCGGACGGCGGCGGCCCCGGCCCGACCAACCCATCCGCGGGAGCGATGGCGGCGTCGGCAGAAGCCCCACCGCGGCCCATGCGCCGGAGCCACAGGCGGGGGCCGATGAGCCCCCGCACCTGGAAGCGGCGAACGTCACGGTCGGACGCCCGGCGCACGGCCTTGACCCGGCGGCGGGCCCGCCACAGCGACAACGGGCGGAGCAGGTTCCACACCCAGGCGCCGAGCGCGTCGCCTGAGCGGCCGGGGCGGCCGGTCACCAATCCACCGAGGGCCTGCACGAGGCTGAGGGCGAAGGCCTGCGGCACGATCCGGAGCAGGCCGAGCCGGCTGGAACAGCTCAGCAGCGCCCGCACGCGGTACCGGGCCTGGTCCCGGGGGCCGGCCCACGATTGCCCGTCGCGCCGGACCCGGGCATCCGTGGCCACCAGCACCCGGGAGCCCGCAACCCGCGCGCGCCAGCAGAGGCTGAGATCGTCGTCCGGCCAATCCAGCGCCTCGTCGAACCCGGCCATGGCCGCGAACCGGTCCGCGCGCACCAGCGTGAACCCGGCGGGGAAGGCGAACACCTCCCGCACGCCGTCGTGCTGCCCCTGGTCCAGCTCACGGCACTCGACGAGGGGCATGGTCGTGCCCACCCGATCGACGCCGAGGCCGACGTGCAGGAGGCGTCGGGGGTCGTCCCGGGCCACGAACTTGGGCCCGACCACGTCGGCGTCCCACTCGGTGGCGGCCTCGACGAGGGCGCTCACGGCCCCTGGGTCGGGGAGAACGTCGTCGTGGCAGAACAGGAAGAACTGGGCCTGGCGGGCCCGGGGCCGATCACGATCGAGGACATGGTTGGCGGCGGCGCCGAAGCCCTCGGTCCCGGGGACCCGCAACACCCGGGCGGCGGGCGTGACGGCGCGGACCCGGTCGGTGGGGTCGTCGGCCCCAGCGGCGTCGATGACCAGCACGGACAGCCGGGGGTAGTCCTGCTCGGCGAGCGCTCCCAGCAGGTCTTCGAACCGGTCGGCGTGCCGTCCGTACGTGACCACGACCGCCAGCACCGGTGGGGAGGCGAGCGGTTGCTCCTCCGGTTCCACGACGACGCGGAGAGTAGCGAAGGGGCTGTCCGCAGCCGCGGACCCTCCGCCCGGCTCAGTCACCGCCGGGAGCCGCGCGACTAGCCTCCGCGTGTGCCGCGCCTGGTGACCGACGACATCACGAGGAGGGTCGAGAACACCGTGTACACGGCCGTCGGGCTGGGGATACTCGGGTTCCAGCACCTGCAGGTGCAACGGCAGCAGCTCAAGCGGGCGCTCGAGAACGTCTTGAAGAAGCCGAAACGCTGACGTGCTGCGCGTCGCCGTCGATCTGACGTCGCTGCTCACGGCCCAGACCGGCGTGGGCGTGCTCGCGATCGAGACGACCCGGCGCCTGGCGGCCCGTGACGACTTGGCGCTCACCGCGTTCGCGGTGACCTGGCGGGGCCGGGGGCGCCTGTCGTCGGTCGTGCCGCCAAAGGTCGCCGTGCTGGAGCGTCCCATGGCCGCCCGACCGTTGCGGGCCCTGTGGAAGCACTGGGATCACCCGCGTGTCGACGCGTGGATCGGTCGCCACGACGTCGTCTGGGGCCCGAACTACGTGGTGCCACCCACCCGGGCGGGGGCCATCGCCACCGTCCACGACCTCACCGCCGTGCACTTCCCCGAGCTCGCCACCGGCGACGCGCTCGCGTACCCCCGCCTGGTCCAGCGGGCCCTGGACCGGGGGGCGTGGGTGCACACGCCGTCGTCGTTCGTGCGGAACGAGGTGATCGACCACTTCCGGGTCGATCCCGATCGGGTTGTAAGCATTCCGAACGGCGTCCGCCTGGTCGCTCCCGGCGACGTCACCGCCGGGCGGCGGCTCGTCGGCAGCGACCGCTACGTCCTGGCGCTGGGCACCGTCGAACCGCGCAAGGACCTGCCCACGCTGGTGCGGGCCTTCGACCTGCTCGGTGACGGCGATCGCGACGTGCGCCTCGTGCTGGCGGGTCGGGACGGCTGGGGAGCCGAGGCGCTCGATCGCGCCCTCGACGGCTCGCGACACCGGGAACGGATCGTGCGCCTGGGCTGGGTCTCCGACGACGCGCGCGAGGCGCTGCTCCGGGGCGCGTCGGTCTACGCCTACCCCTCGATCTACGAGGGCTTCGGCTTCCCACCGCTGGAGGCGATGAGCGCCGACGTGCCCGTGGTGGCGACCGAGACCGGATCCCTTCCCGAAGTGGCGGGGCCCGGCGCCGACCTCGTGCCGGTCGGCGACGCCGAGGCCCTGGCCTCGAGCCTGGGCCGGATCCTGGCCGACGACGAGCACCGCCGCGGGCTGGTGGCCCGCGGGCAGGAGGTGGTGGCCCGACACAACTGGGACACAACCGCCGAGCGCTTCGCGGCGCTGCTGCACCGTGTCGCGGACTCACGCTGAAGTGCCCCTACGATGACCGCCCGTGAGAGCGCTCGTCACCGGAGCTGGGGGCTTCGTCGGCGTCCACTTGGTGCGCCACCTCGAGGAGAGCGGTGACGAGGTAGTCCAACTGGAGCGCACCGTCGACGGCATCGACGTCATCGACACGCCCGAGATCACCGAGGCGGTGATGGCCGCCAAGCCGACCGTCGTGTACCACCTGGCCGGCTCCGCCGACGTCGGCGGCAGCTGGGACACACCACAGGAGACGTTCCTCGCCAACGCCCTGGGCACGCTCAACATGCTCGAGGCCAGCCGCCAGGTGGGCGCCGAGCGGGTCCTGGCGGTCAGCAGCGCCGACGTCTACGGCCGCGTCACCGAAGACGAGCTGCCCCTCGACGAGGGGCAACCGCTGCGGCCGGTGTCTCCCTATGCCGCCTCGAAGGTGGCCGCCGACGCCCTGGCCCAGCAGGCTTGGCTCGGGCACCGCCAGCCGGTGGTGCGCGTGCGGGCCTTCAACCACCTCGGTCCCGGCCAGACCGATCGCTTCGTCGCCCCGTCGCTGGCGGCCCGCATCGCTCGCAACGAGCGCGACGGCGGTGACGAGGTACCCATCGGCAACACTGCGCCGCGGCGGGACGTGACCGACGTCCGCGACGTCGTGCGCGCCTATCGCCTGCTGATCGAGCACGGCGAGCCGGGCGAGGTCTACAACGTGTGCAGCGGCCGGGCGGTCGCAGTCCAGGAGATCGCCGACCTCCTGCTGGGCATGGCAGACCGGCCCATGCGGCTGGTGACCGATCCGGCACTGCAACGCCCGGTCGACATCCCGGTGCTGGTGGGCGACAACACCCGCCTGGCGAGCGCCACCGGCTGGTCCCCGACCATCCCCCTCGAACGGACCCTCGCCGACGTGCTGGCCGACTGGCGATCGCGCCTCGGGCGCTGACAACCTGTCCGATCCCCGCCATGGAGGACATTGCATCGTGACCAAGCGAGCGCTCGTCACCGGCATCACCGGGCAGGATGGCTCCCACCTGGCCGAGCTGCTGCTCGACAAGGGCTACGAGGTGCTGGGCATGGTCCGGCGCACGAGCACGGTCAACTGGGAGCGGATCGGGCACCTGCAGGACCGCATCACCTTCGTGCACGGCGACCTGCTCGACCAGGTGTCGATCCTCGAGATCCTGCAGGAGTACCGGCCGCAGGAGGTCTACAACCTCGCCGCCCAGTCGTTCGTGCCCACGTCGTGGCAGCAGCCGGTGCTCACCGGTGAGTTCACGGCCATCGGCGTCACCCGCATGCTCGACGCCATCCGCATCGTCGACCCCACGATCCGCTTCTACCAGGCGTCGTCGAGCGAGATGTTCGGCAAGGTGGTGGAGACGCCCCAGCGGGAGTCGACGCCGTTCTACCCCCGGTCGCCGTACGGGGTCGCCAAGGTCTACGGGCACTGGATCACGGTGAACTACCGCGAGTCGTACGACCTCCACGCCACGAGCGGGATCCTGTTCAACCACGAGGGGCCGCGGCGGGGATTGGAGTTCTCGACCCGGAAGATCACCCACGCCGCCGCCCGCATCAAGCTGGGCCTGGCCAACGAGCTGCACATGGGCAACCTCGACTCCAAGCGGGACTGGGGCTATGCCGGCGACTACGTCGAGGCCATGTGGCTCATGCTCCAGCAGGACACGCCCGACGACTACGTGATCGCCACGGGCCAGACCCACTCGGTGCGGGAGTTCTGTGAGCTGGCGTTCGACCGCGTGGGGCTCGACTGGGAGAAGTACGTGGTGGTCGACGAGCGCTTCTTCCGCCCGGCCGAGGTCGACTTCCTGGTCGGCGACGCCTCCAAGGCCCGCCGGGTGCTGGGTTGGAAGCCCACGACCACATTCGAGGAGCTCGTGAACCTCATGGTCGACGCCGATCTCGCCCTGCTCGAGGGGAAGCTCAAGGGCATCGCCTGAGCGAGCGTCCGCAATGCAGCGAGTGAGGCCCGAGCGGCCCGGCCGAAGGCCAAGAGCGGGGAGCACGACCAGATCCGGCCCTGTGGCCGTGCTGGCGGGGGGCGTCGGCGCCGCCCGCCTGCTCCGGGGGCTGGTCGACGTGGTCCCTCCGGGTTACGTGACCGCCATCGTCAACACCGGCGACGACATGGTGCTGCACGGGCTGGCCATCAGCCCCGACATCGACACGGTCATCTACACGCTCGCCGACGCCATCGAGCCCGAGCGGGGATGGGGGCTGCGCGACGAGTCGTGGCACGCCATGGAGGCCCTCTCCCGCTACGGCGGCCCGACATGGTTCCGCCTGGGAGACCGCGACCTCGCGACCCACCTGTACCGCACCCAACGGCTGGCCGAGGGCGCCGGGCTGGCGGCGGTGACAGCCGAGATCGCCGGCGCCTGGGAGCTCGGGCTGCGGGTGGTGCCCGTGACGGAGCAGCCGCTGCGGACGATGATCACGTTGGCGACCGACGAGGGCGGCGCCGCGGGCATCGCGGTCGGGGTGACCGCGGGCGAGGAGATCTCGTTCCAGGACTACTTCGTGCGGCTGCAGCACGCCGTGCCGGTCGCCGGCGTGCGGTTCGCCGGGGCCGAGGATGCCGGCCCGGCACCGGGCGTCCTCGAAGCCATCGCCGGTGCGGAAGCGGTGGTGGTGGCGCCGTCCAACCCCATCGTCTCCATCGGCCCGGTGATGGCCGTGCCCGGCATCAGGGACGCGGTCACGGCACGCCGGGACGACGTCGTGGCGGTGTCGCCCCTGGTCGGCGGCCGCGCGCTCAAGGGCCCCGCCGACCGGCTGCTCCGGGAGCTGGGACACGAGGATTCGGTCGTGGGGGTCGCCCGCCTCTACGCGCCGTTCGTCGGCACGCTGGTGATCGACGGGGCCGACGCCGAGCACGCGGACGGTGTCCGGGCAGCGGGCTTGCGCTGCATCGTGACCGACACGATCATGCGGAACCCGGCTGCGGCGGCGGCGCTGTGCGAGGTCGTTCTCGGCCGGTGATCCTCAAGAGGCGAAGGTGAGGGCTCCAAAGCGATGGCCCGCGTGCTCGAGATCCTGCCCGTGGAGGGCATCGGCGAGGTGCGGCCGGGAGACGACCTGGCGCGCCTGCTGGCGGAGGCGGCCGACGACGTGCGCGACGGCGATGTCGTCGTCGTGACGCAGAAGGTCGTGTCCAAGGCCGAGGCCCAGCTCGTGCCGATCGACCCCAACGATCCCGGCAGCAAGGCGAGGATCGTCGAGGGCGAGTCGGTTCGCGTCCTACGTCGCCGCGGCGAGCTGATGATCTCGGAGACGCGCCACGGCTTCGTGTGCGCCAACGCCGGAGTCGACCTGTCCAACGTCGAGGACGGCTGGGCGGCGCTGCTGCCCGACGACCCCGACCGCTCGGCACGACGGCTGCGAGATGGGCTGCGGGGCCGCCTGGGCACCGACGTGGCGGTGATCATCAGCGACACCTTCGGGCGCACCTGGCGCCGGGGCCTCACCGACGTCGCCATCGGCTGTGCCGGCATCCGCGCCGTCATCGACCTGCGGGGCACGACCGACGCGCGGGGTCGCGAGCTTCTGGTGACGGAGGTCTGCGTGGTGGACGAGCTGGCCGCCGCCGCCGACCTGGTGATGGGCAAGGCGTCGGGGATCTGCGCCGCGGTCGTGCGGGGCGTCGATCCGTCGTGGTTGGGCCGGGGCGAGGTGCGGGCCGAGGTGGTCCGCGGCGCCAACGAGGACCTGTTCCGGTAGCAGGGTGCCGTCGTAACGTCCCCTGCGCACTACGGGGGAGGACCGGATGGGACTGCTCGACGACATCACCGACGGGTTGGGTGGCGGCGCGGCCGGCAAGATCAGCGAGCTCGTGGACGACCTGTGGGGCGACCGCAAGAAGATCCTCGAGCTGGTCGACACCTTGTGGGACAAGCGTGACGAGGTGCTGGGCGCGATCGGTTGGGTGCGCGACCACGGCGACGAGGTGGTCGAGCTGGTGGGCGCGTTGCCCCAGCGGTTGGGCCAGGCCGGCGACGGGCTCGAGGACGCCGGCGATGCGGTACGGCGTGCCAGCACCTTCCTCACGTCCGAGGGCAACGGCGTGAGCGTGGCCGACCTGACCGGTTCCGCCGCCACCGCACTGACCCGGGCGGAACAGCAGATCCGCTCTGCCTCCGACGTGTTCGCCAAGCTCGGCGACCAGTTCGACTCGCGGCGATCGGTGGCGGCAAGCCGGGCAAGCCGGCGCCGAAGCCCTCCGGGACGAAGCCGAGGAGGTCGGCCAAGCCCCGGAAGGCCACGGCGGAGCCGCAGCGCATCGCGGCGCCGACGCCGACGCCGACCAAGAGGGTGAAGAAGGCCGCCGTGAAGAAGGCCAAGAAGGCACCCGCCCGCTAGGCGAGGTCATAGGTTCGCCGGGGCGGAGCGCCCGAATCAGCGCTGCTTGAACCACTCCAGGGTGTAGCCGACGCCCGCACCCAGGCCGGTCCAGGGCCTCCAGCCGAGGTGGATGGCGGCCCGGCCGGGATCGAGGGCCGACCGCAGGAGCTCGCCCACCCGCATGGGGGCGTAGGCCGCAGGGCGATCGACGCCGGCGCCCGCGGCCATGGCCGCGTAGAGCTGGTTGACCGACGTCTCGACCCCGGTGCCGACGTTGAGCAGCAAGCCGCCGCCCTTGGTCGCCGCCCGCACGAAGGCGTCGACCACGTCGTCCACGTAGACGTAGTCGCGTGTCTGATCGCCGTCGCCGTAGACGGTGCACACCTCGTCGGCCAGGAGGCGGCCGGCGAAGATGGCCACCACCCCGGCCTCGCCGTGGGGATCCTGCCGGGGCCCGTAGACGTTCGCGAGCGCCAGGGCCGTGAACTCGAGCCCGTGGAGCTGGCGATACACGTTGAGGTAGTCGAAGGCGACCCGCTTGGAGACGCCGTACGGCGACCCCGGGTTCTGCGGGTGCGACTCCTTGCAGGGCAGGTCCCTCGGCGCCGGCTCGCCGTAGATCGTGCCTCCGCTCGATGCGAACACCACCTTGCGGCCCCGGGCCACCCGTGCGCCCTCGAGCACGTTGATGGTGCCGATCACGTTGACCTCGGCGTCGTGCGCCGGGCGGGTCACCGACACCCGGACGTCGGCCTGGGCGGCGAGGTGGAACACGACCTCGGGCTCGCGCCGGGCGATCAGGTCGACGATCTGCGGGTCGCACACGTCGATCTGGTGGAACGTCAGCCGGTTGGTGCGATCGCCCCGCTCCGAGCGGGCGTCGGCCAGGTTGGCCAGCGAGCCCGACGACAGGTCGTCGAGGACGTCGACCTCGTGACCCTCGGCCAGCAACCGGTCGACCAGCGTGGAGCCGATGAACCCGGCCCCGCCCGTGACGAGGGTCCTCATGCCGTCACTCCCGACGAATCCGAGGCAGGAACACGTTCGCCGTCGAGGTGCCTGCCGCGCTCGACCACCTCGCCATCACCGACAACGCTGCCGCGCAGGACGCGGGCGCCCTCCGCCACGACCGCCCCCTCGCCCACCACCGATCCGTCGATCACGGCGCCGAAGCACACGCGTGCACCGGGCAACAGCACCGCGTTCTCGACCCGGGCCCCGGTGCCGACGATGGCACCGGCCCCGACGACCGAGCGCTCCACCGCGGCGCCGTCGGCGACGCGGGCGTCGGGATGGACGCCGTCGACCGGGGCGCCGCGCACACCGTCGACGAGGTCGAGCTGGGCCTGGATGTACTCGCAGGGTGTGCCGGTGTCGATCCAGTAACAGGCGTCGTCGAGGGCGTAGAGGCTGCCGCCGGCCACCATGGCCGGGAAGGTCTCCCGCTCGATCGACACCCGTCGCCCCGCCGGGATCCGGTCGATCGCCGACGGCTCCAGCACGTACGTGCCGGCGTTGATGAGATCGCTCGGCGCCTCGCCCCGGGGCGGCTTCTCGACGAAGGCCGACACCCGGCCCTCGGCGTCGGTGGGGACGACGCCGTAGCGGGAGGGATCGTCGACCCGGTGCAGAGAGATGGTGCCCTCGGCGCCCCGGGCCTCGTGGAAGGCGACGAAGGCCGTGACGTCGAGGTCGGTGAGCACGTCGCCGTTGACCACCAGGAAGCGCTCGTCGATCGCGGCATCCCGGGCGGCGAAGCGGATGGCGCCGGCGGTGTCGAGCGGCTCGGGCTCGATGGCGTAGTGCAGGGTGGCGCCGGCGCAGCGCCCATCGGGGTAGGCGTCACGGAAGGCGTCGGGCTGGTAGCCGAGCGACAGCACCACGTCATCGACCCCGTGCTCGACCAGGTGGCCCACCACGTGCTCGATCATCGGTCGGTGGACGATCGGCAGCATCTGCTTGGGCCGGTGGTGTGTCAGGGGCCGTAGGCGCGTGCCGAGGCCCCCGACGAGCACGACCGCTCGCACCTAGTACCCCTAACCCCCGGCCGTGGTCGTGGTGGCCTCGCCCGCCGTCGTCGTGGTCCCGCCCTCGCCGGCCGTCGTGGTGGTCGACTCGACGTTGCCCTCGGCATCGGTCGTCGCCGTCTGGCCCGCGTCGACGGCGCCCAGCTCGGCCAGCTCGTCGTAGCGCTGCGGCTTGGGGATGTCGGTCTCGCCCTCGGGCACGAAGGCGATCGTGTAGCCCTCGCCGTCGCTGCGGAAGCGGATGTCCTCCAGCCCGCCGGCGAGCAGCGCCGGGTCCGCGCTCTCGTCGGACACGTCCTCCCATTGGGCGACCACCAGCTCGGCATCCTCGCCGTCGCACTGGTCCTCGCCCTCCTTCCACGTCTGCTCCCCGATGGTCAGCTCGTTGTCGGACAGATCGATGTCGGTGTCCTCGAGGAAGGTGCCCAGCGTGGCGTTCTCGCCGGCCCCGCTCTGCGAGAACGGGTGGATGTGGATGACGCCGTCGCCGTGGGTGTGGACGCCGGTCGTGTTCTCGAACTCGGGGATGTCGGGCTGCCACTCCCCGCAGACGTAGATCCCGAAGGCGGCGTGCCAGTGATCGCCGATGACCGGGGGGACGTCGGTGGCGCCCTTGCGCTCGTCGGCCGCGTACCAGACCAGCGCCGACCCGAACAGGACGATGGCGCCGATCACCCCCGGGAACAGGAGGTTGCGCTGGCGGCCGGCGGAGGAGCGGCCTCCGGCGCGGGCCGCCCGGGCGACCTTCTTGGCGGAGGATGCCTTGCCCATAAGCGCACAACGCTACCCCGCGGCACCCCCGTTCGTGGAACCGGCCCGCCGGGTTACGGGCGGCTCGCGAGCTCCTCGAACAGCGCCTCGTAGCGGCCGGCGACAACCGCCGGCGAGGCCCAGCGCTCGACGAACGTCCGACCGGCGGCCCCCATCGCCCGGGCGCGGGCGGGGTCGTCGAGCAGGGCGGTCAACGCCGCCGCGAACGCCTCGGGATCGTCCGGCGGCACGGCGAGGCCGGCTCCGGCCTTCTCGACCACGCGGGCGACCTCGGTGCCCTCGTCGACGCTTGCCACCACCGGGCGACCCGCCGCCAGGACCGAGTACGCCTTGGACGGCACGCTGGAGCGCGCCAGCCCCCCCCGCAGCGGCACCACGTGGATGTCGCCGGCGGCCAGGACGTCGGCCAACTGCTCCCGGGGCTGGAAGTCGACGAACCGCAAGTTGTCCAGCCCCGCCGCCTGGCGCTCGAGGTCGGGACGGGCGGAGCCACCGCCGTTGATCACGAACACCACGTCCGACCGGTCGACGAGCGCCCGGGCCGCCCCGACGAGCAGCTCCAGCGACTGGGAGAAACCGACGTTGCCGGCGTACATCACGACTTGGCGGTCCCCCAGCCCGTGCTCCCGCCGGTAGTCGCGCCCGCCCGGGGTGCCCATCCGGTCCGCCGGAGCGATCCGCGCCGTGTCCACGAAGTTGGGGATCACCCGGACGCGGTCGTAGGGGTCCGGCACCGATCCCTTGATCTTGGCGACGAGGTTGTCCCGCAGGTCGTCGGACAGCACCGTCACGGCGTCGGCCCGCCGGTACGTCCAGCGCTCGAGCCACGACGCGAACCTGATCACCGACCGGTTGGTGATGGCGCCCAGCTCGACCGCCACATCGGGGAACACGTCCTGGATGTTGAAGACGAACGGCACCCGCCAACGCCGGGCGGCCAGCCAGCCGGCGACGCCGAGCGTCAGCGGTGGCGACATGGCCAGGACGACGTCGGGCGGGTGACGCCGCCAGCCCTTCAGCGCCGTGACGGCGGCCAGACCGGTGAACCCGGCGAAGCCCAGCGCCCGGGCGGGGATGTTGCGCTTGTCGGTCGGGAACGGGTGGACGCGCGTGACGCGCTCGCCATCGCGGTCCTGGTGGCGGACCGGCCTCCCGGTCCATCCCGGCTCGACCCGGTGGTGCAGGTACCAGGGCAACGAGGTCACGACGTGCAGCTCGTGCCCGCGGTCGACGAGCTCATCGGCGATGCGGGTCATCACCTCCCCGGTCGGCGCCGTGTCGGGCGCGTAGTGGGGGCAGATGACCAGCACCCTCACGACGCAGCCTCTTCGGCCTCTCCGGCACCGTTGCCGGCGACCGCGTCGCGGTAGGCCGCCAGCGTGTCGCGGGCTGTCGTCGCCCACGAGAAAGCGGCGGCGCGCTGGAGACCGGCGGCGATCAGCCGCTCTCGCTCATCGCCGTCGTGCAGCAACTCGAGCATCGCTTCGCTCCAAGCATCGGCGTCGTCGGGGTCGAGCAGTCTGCCAGCTCCGTCGACCACCTCGGGCAACGAGGCGGCGTTGCCGGCGAGGACCGGCGTGCCGACGCTCATCGCCTCGAGGACAGGAAGGCCGAAACCCTCGTAGCGGGAGGGGAAGGTCAGCGCGACCGCTCCCCGCACGATGGCAAGCATGTCGTCGCGGCGGATGCGCCCGGTGCGACGCACGCGGCCTCGCAGGCCGCTCCTCGTGATCTGCGCACTGATCTGACCCTCAGCCTGGGCCTCGCCGCCGGTCAGCACCAGCATCACGTCGTGCTCCCGGGCCGCCACCGCGGCGAACGCCCGGATCAGCAACTCGTGGTTCTTGTGCGGCCAGGTGACCGCGTTGTTCACGAACCAGCGCCGGGGCAGCCCATAGCGGGCCTGGACCTCGCCGACCGTGACCTCGGCACTGCGCACGTCGACGCCCCACGGCACGGTCCGCACCCGGTCGGGATCCACGTCGAACCTGTCGATCACCCCGTGGCGGACGAACTCGCTGGGCGTGAGCACGAGGCGCGCCCGGCGGACCGAGCGGGGCACCGACCGGTGCACGTACGCCCGCTTCACCGGGTGGAAGTTGGCGGGCATGTCGAAGGGCTGCAGGTCGTGCACGGTCACGACCCCGGGGATGTGTCCCATGAGCGGCAGGACCCCGTGCAGATGGTGGACCAGGTCCAGCCCGTCCCGCCGGGCCTGGCTCGCCAGCCACGTGTTCTCGGCCGCCACCCGCAGCGGCTTCAGGCGACCGGTCAGCGGCACCACCCGCGTCGGGAAGTGCGTCACGATGTCGGGGTAGGTGACGGCGAAGGCGTCGAGCACGTACGGCCGAAACTCGACATCGTCGGGCTGGTGGTCACCGATCTCACGGAGCAGCGAGACGATGGCGGTCTCACTGCCGCCCACAGCCCCCGGGACGAGCCACAGCAGGTTGCAGCCAACCCTCATTGCTTCCCGCTCTTGCTGCTACGCAGCGGGCCGCTCGGGCTCCGACGCGGTGCTGGCCCGCTCCCACGGCCGCTCGGGCCGGGCTCGCTCTCTCGCCCTCCGGGACGCTCGCTCATGGCATCATCATCCCCCCGCCACCTCCTCGTAGGCGGCGATGGTGAGCGCCGCGGTCGTCGCCCACGTTGTCTCTGCCGCGCGCTTGCGCGCTGCCCGGCGCAACCGATCCGCCAGCTCGTCGTCGTCGAGAACCGTGGCCAGCGCGCCGGCGATGGCATCGGGATCGCGGGGGTCGACCACCAGGCCCACGCCACCGGCCACCAGCTCCTCCGTGGCGGTGCCGGCCGAGGTCACCACCGGCGCCCCGGCGGCCAGGGCCTCGGCCACCGGCAACCCGTAGCCCTCCCAGAGGCTGGGGTAGCACACCACGGCCGCGCCCCGGTACAGCGGCGCCAGGTCGCCGCGGGGCACGAATCCCACCAGCCGCACGCGATCGCCGAGCCGGGCCACGGGTTCCGCCAGCGACTCGCCCCACCCGGCGGGGCCCACGACGGCGAGGGTGACGTCGGCATGGCGGGCGTCGGCCGTCAACCGGGCGAATGCCTCCAGTAGGCGGGGCAGGTTCTTGCGGGGCTCGAGGGTCCCGACCGAGAGCACGTAGCGTCCGTCCAACCCGTGGGCCCGACGCGCGCGGGCCACATCGACCTCGCTGATCTCCGTGTCGAGGGTGCCTCCATCCATGCCCCAGGGCACGTGGCGCAGGCGGTCGTCCTCGATCCCGGCCGCGGCGCAGTCTTCGAGAGTCGCCTGCGAGGGGCAGAGAACCAGGTCGGCGTCGGCCGTCACGCAGCGCAGCCCCGCCTCGAAGAACCGCACCCCGTTGGCGGTGAACATCGACGGGTCGCGCCGCCAGGCCAGGTCGTGGATCGTGACGACGAGGGGCCGGCTGCGGGGCGGGATGGCGTAGCCGGTGGCGTGGACGACGTCGACGGAGCCGGTCGCACGCTCGACGGCGGGACGGCGCCAGCGGTGCCAGGTCTGGTACAGGGCGGCGCGGGGAAGCGGCAGGTGCCGGACGGGGATCGCGGGCCGCCAGGGTTCGGGCGGGGGGTGGCGGTGGCGGGCGGCCACGCCCACCTGCTCGACCCGCCCGGTCGACGCCACGGCCGCCACCTGGTCGACGACCGCCCCGGCGGTGCCGCCCGGCACCCGGTGCCAGCACTGTTCCACGACGACGGCGACACGCACGGCCGGTGATCCTCGCACGTCGAAGTGCTCCGGCGGTATCCGAGGCGCTCGGGTCCGACCGTTAGAGTGGCACGCCATGATCGAGGACTGGTCCGCCGTCGCCGTGCTGGTCACCGGGGGGCGTGGCTTCCTCGGGAGGGCCGTGTGCGCCCGGCTGCGGGAGCGCGGCGCGGCCCGGATCGAGACGCCGACGTCGGCCGACTACGACCTGCGCCGCCTCGACGACGTTGCCCGGCTCTTCGACGACGTCCGGCCCGACCTGGTGATCCACCTCGCCGCTCGCGTGGGAGGCATCGGCGCCAACATGGCCCGACCGGCGGACCTCTACCTGGACAACCTGCTCATGGGGACCTACGTCATCGAGCAGGCCCGCTTGGCGGCCACGCCCAAGACCGTGGTCGCCGGGACGATCTGCTCCTACCCCAAGCACACACCGGTCCCGTTCAGCGAGGACTCGCTGTGGCAGGGCTATCCCGAGGAGACCAACGCCCCCTACGGCATCGCCAAGCTGGCCCACCTCGTCCAGGCCCAGGCCAACCGGGCGCAGTACGGCCAGAACGTCGCCTACGTCATGCCCACCAACCTCTACGGCCCCGGCGACAAGTTCCATCGGGCCGTCAGCCACGTCATCCCGGCGCTGATCAAGAAGTGTGTCGACGCCAAGGAGGCGGGGGCCGACCACATCGACGTGTGGGGCACGGGCTCGGCGTCGCGGGAGTTCCTGTTCGTGGACGACGCCGCCGAGGGCATCGTGCTGGCCGCCGAGCGCTACGACGGGGCCGAGCCGGTCAACCTAGGCACCGACGAGGAGTTGCCCATCCGCGACCTCGTCAAGCTCATCGCCGATGCCACCGGCTTCGAGGGTGAGATCCGCTGGGACGCCTCCAAGCCCGACGGCCAGCCGCGGCGCCGGGTCGATCCCAGCCGGGCGGCCACCGCCTTCGGGTTCGAGGCTCGCACCGACTTCGCCCAGGGCCTGCGTCTGACCGTGGACTGGTACCTCTCCCACCGGGCCGAGGCGGAAGCCCGCGACCATTAGTCGTGCGCTGGTAGCTCTGCGCTAGGTCGACCGCACCGTCAGCGACAGGGCCTGCCCGGTGCAGGCCACCAGGTGCTCCACCTCTGCCTCGAGCCCACCCATGGGCACATCGGCTTCGGGGAACAACCGCACGTCCACCGTGGCGTCCGCCGGCTCCCACACGCCCACCACCCGCCCCTGGTGGACCACGACCGGCGAGATCCAGCCGGCGGTGCGGCTCACCGCCTTCCGGCGGTCGGCGGCCACGATCCGGACGTCGCCCGTCCCCGGACCCAACACGTACTGGTCGAACCCCGCCAGCAGCCGCACCTCGCGCGAGGGGCGTGTGCGAGCGAGCCTGTCGACGTCGGCCGCCATCATGGAGCACTCGACGCCGTCGACCCCGACGGTGGCCAGCTCGTCGCCGAGCGACGCGAACCACGAGCGGAGCGCCGCCTTCCGGGACACGCCCCGCGTGAGCCAGGCATCGAACGTCGCCGGAGTGGCCGGACCATGGGCCCGCAGGTAGGCGGGGATGACCGTGCGGGCCGCCTCCTCGGGGTCGGGGACGCCCGGCCAATCGGAGATCCAGGAGCGCGGCGAGGTGAACGTGACGCGCGCGCCCTGGGCCGGGCCATGGCAGATCCGACCCGTCCACGCCAGCGGCTTGAGCACCGCGCTCCAACCCGACGTGAGCTGCGACTCGAGGTCGGCGAACCCCTCTCGCCCGATCAGAGCCGCAGTGAGTTCCTGGCGGGTGAGCACCCTGCCGTCGAGCACCTCGTCGACCGCCTCGCCCAGGGCCTCCATCTGCGGCGGTGTCACCCCGAAGGTCCGCTGCCAGACCGGTTTCTCCCAGGTCCGGGCCGCCGCCACGAGCGAGAGGTAGGCGCCCACGTGCGACGCCCCGTGAAGATGGAGGGTGCCCCGGACGGTCCACGTCTTGACGACCGTGCGGGCCTCGAGGCGCATGGCGACCGCACCCTGCTCGGGCTTGCGCTGGCGGGTGGCGATGGCGAGCTCGGCCGACGAGGCGACCTGGGCCTGCACGCCGGCCAGCCGTTCCACGATCTGCTCGACGGTGGCGCTGATGCGGGGCGCCAAGCCCTGCTGCCGCAGGCGCCAGGCGAGGACCTGGTCGTAGGTCACGTCCATCGGCAGCCTCGGGTCTCACTCGGGCGTCAACCGCAGCCCCGCGCTCCGCCGGAACCAGTCGGCCGTGCGCTCCAAGCCCTCCCGTAGCGGCACCACCGGCTCCCAGCCGAGCCGCTCGCGGGCCAGGGTTATGTCCGGCTGGCGCTGCGTCGGGTCGTCGACCGGCAGGGGCTCGTGGACGATCTCGGACCCGGCCCCTATCACCTCCAGCACAAGCTGCGCCAGCTCGGCGACGGTGAATTCGCTGGGGTTGCCGATGTTGACGGGACCGGGCACGTCGGCGTCCAGCAGAGCCAGGATGCCCCGCACCTCGTCGTCGACGTAGCAGAAGCTGCGGGTCTGCGAGCCGTCGCCGTAGACGGTCAGCGGCTTGCCCTCCAGGGCCTGGACGAGGAAGTTCGACACCACCCGCCCGTCGTTGGCTCTCATCCGAGGGCCATAGGTATTTTTCGCCATCACACCGTTGCCAGCCCAGAAGTTCTCGCGCCCGGGCACGGAGAAGTCATAAACCAGTTCGGTCGCCGGGACCTCCTCGATGCTCGTTACCGACGCCCAGACCAGGTCACCGGTTCGGCGTGCTCGCAGATGCTGCTCAGTGCCCCCATCCCATTGAAGGGGACTCCACGGCCGCACATTGGAAACTCGGATCTGCCAGTAGGGGTACCTACGATCGCCCGTCCGCTGACGGCAAGTTGTCGTATATCGCCCGATGCCGGGACAGATTCCAAAGCGAGCGAGAGCAACGACCAGATCATCCTTGAGCGCCTCGCTTGTGGTGCTGAACACATGGGTCTTTCGGGAGTCAAACCTCCGACCCGAATGGACGCCGTCGCCTTCGCGATATCCCTCGATGAACCACTTGAGCCTTGCCAGGGGCAGGCCGAGGATCCACCCCGGAATCGCCTTCGGTCCCGCGCCGAAGCCCAAGTGACTCAGGATCGCCAGCAGGAGCTGGCCACGAACGACGATCGCGCTGGAGTGGACATCGCTGGCTACCACTCGGGCCGGCACGAGCCAAAGGTCGCGGTGAATGATCTTTGCCGCCCGGTCCAGGGTCACATCGTCACAGGAGATGGTGATGAAGGCATCGTGATCCGTCTGCTGCCAGCAGCCTTCGGCCACATAGAGGCCGAGTGCCCAGAGCAGCTCGTCGGTGATGCGAAGGCTCGCCGGCAGCCAGTGGGAACGACCGCGAACCCGGCGCCGGACCATGGCAGTTGCGGGGATCCGCAGGCCCAGGCGCCGTGCTTCCGCCAGCGTCAGGACGTCTCGGTCACGACTGCGAACAATGCTCCCCCAGACCGATCGACGAGCCTCGATCCGATGCGTGGCCCGGGCGAGCCGCAATCCGAGCAGCTCCTGGCGGCGCTCCCACACGACGGAACCGAGGCCAGGCCACGTGACCTGCAGGTCGTGTGCCGCCCCACCGATCGACTCCCACGCCTCGATCACCGATACCTCGGGCCTGTCGCGCTCGGGCACCACGACCCGGCCGGCGATCGCTACGCGGTCGCCGACCGCGAGCTGACTCACGGAGCGAGCGACCGGTCGCCCATCGTCCCCCTCGACGAAGAGACTGTGGTCTCCGGTGACGCGGATCGACCGGCCGTAGCGCGTGCGGACCTCGAAGGAACGGCCGGTGGGTCTGTGGCCGACGAGGGCGACCGCATCGGCGGCCGCGATGTCGCCCTGCCTGTCGAACGACGGCACCCGGAAGCCGGCGAGGTCGACGTTCGTACCGACACGAGCCGCCAGATCTCCGACGCGCTCCCGTCGTAGTTCGTGCCCGTCGTCGTAAAGCACCTGCTCATCGGCGAGGATCGAGTTAAATATGCGAACGATTCTCACTTCGAGGCCGTGATAGCGGTGGTACGCCATCGTCATGGCCTCGGCGAAGCGCTTGGCCTCGTCGTAGACGCCGCGGGGGCCGACCGGGTTGACGTGGCCCCAGTAGGTCTCGGGCTGGGGGTGGACCTGCGGGTCGCCGTACACCTCGCTGGTGGAGGCCAACAGGAACCGGGCGCCCTTGGACTTGGCCAACCCCAGGCAGTTGTGCGTGCCGAGGCTGCCGACCTTGAGCGTCTGGATGGGGATGACGAGATAGTCGACCGGGGATGCCGGGCTGGCGAAGTGCAGCACGGCATCGACCGGTCCGGGCACCCAGACGTAGGAGCTCACGTCGTGGTCGACGAACGTGAACCCGACCCGGGCGAACAGGTGCTCGATGTTGTCGACGCTGCCGGTGACGAGGTTGTCGATGGCGACCACCTCGTCACCGCGGTCGAGCAGCGCCTCGCACAGATGCGAACCCAGGAAGCCCGCTCCACCGGTGACGACGACCCGGGTCATGGCGCTTCGTCGACCGCCGCAGGCTCAGCGGCCGATGCCGACGTAGCTGAACCCCCGCCGCTCGAGCGCCGGCCGGTCGAGGAGGTTGCGGGCGTCGACGACCCGGGGGGTCTCCATGAGCCCGGCGACCTTGTCGAAGTCGAGCCAGCGGAAGTCGTCCCACTCGGTCAGCACGGCCAGCACCCGGGCGCCATCGCACACCGAGTAGGGATCGTTGGCGGGCATCACGCCGCCGACCGGTCCCTTGACCGCGGGATCGTACGCCTGGACCTCGGCGCCCTGTTCGGCCAGGAGCGACACGACCCGCAACGCCGGCGACTCCCGGATGTCGTCGGTGCGGGCCTTGAACGTCAGACCCCACACCGCCACCTTCACACCCTCGAGCGATCCACCCGCCATCTCCCGCACCTTGGTTGCCACCCGGTGGAACTGGTCCTCGTTGACGGTGATGACACCCCGAAGCAGGTCGAACGAGTACCCGGCGCTGTCGGCGATGTGCACGAGGGCCTGGGAATCCTTCGGAAAACAGCTGCCACCCCACCCCGGGCCCGGCTTGAGGAACTCGTGCCCGATGCGCTTGTCGTAGCCCATGCCCAGGACGACGTCCTTGACGTCGGCGCCGACCGCTTCGCACACGGCCGCGATCGCGTTGACGAAGCTGATCTTGGCGGCCAGGAAGGCATTGGAGGCGTACTTGATGGTCTCGGCCGACGGAGGATCGGTCACGATGATCGGTGCGGTCACGCCGATGTAGAGGGACGCCACCCGCACGGCGGCGGACTGGTCGTCGCTGCCGATGACGATGCGGTCGGGGTTGAGGAAGTCGTGCACCGCCGAGCCCTCGCGCAGGAACTCGGGATTGGACACCACCACCACGTCGTCGCGCCCCAGTACCCGCTCGACCACCCGGGTCGAACCCACCGGCACCGTCGACTTGTTGACCACCACGGCCTCGGACGGCAGCAACGGACCGATCTCACGCGCGGCCGCCTCGATGTAGGACAGGTCGGCGGCGCCGTCGTCATCCTGGGGGGTCGGTACGCACAGGTAGGCGAACTCGGCGGACGGCACGGCGTGGGCCGCGCCGACCACGAAGCTCAGCCGTCCACCCTCCAGCCCCTCCCGAACCAGCGCATCCAGGCCGGCCTCCACGATCGGCACCTCGCCCCGCACCAGCTGGGCCACCTTGGCTTCGTCGATGTCGGCACAGATGACGTCGTGCCCCAGGTGGGAGAAGCACGCCGCCGTCGTCAGCCCGACGTAACCCGCCCCGATGACGGCGATCTCCGCCATGAATTGGACCTCCGACTGCAATCGCCCGAGCTAGCGGTATTCGAAGCGGCAACGCTAGCGCCCGCGGCACCCGCGAGGGCGATCGGTCCGCCGAACCGGGACACGAGGCGAGCTACTACCCTCTGCCGACGTGCAAAACGCGCTGGGCGCCGTGCAATCGCTGCTGGTACTCGGCGGCTCGTCCGACATCGGGGCGGCGATCGCCGAACGGCTGGTGCCCGATGGCTGTAGCACCGTCGTCCTGGCGGGCCGGCGACCCGAGGCCATGGAGCCCCTGGCCGAGCGGCTGCGCTCGGCCGGCGCCAGGGTGGCCATGACCAACTGGGATGCCGTCGACGTCGGTGGTCACGCCGACGCGGTGAAGGCGGCATGGGACGCGGCGGCTGTCGACATCGACTGCGTCGTGCTGGCGTCCGGCGTGCTCGGCGACCAGTCCCACCTCGAGGACGATCCCACCGCCGCGGCCGAGTTGGCCGTTGCCAACTACGCCGGGCCCGTGTCCACGTTGCTGCACGTCGCCCGCCGACTCGAGGAGCAGGGCCACGGCATGTTCGTGGTGCTCAGCTCGGTGGCCGGCGAGCGCGCCCGCCGCTCCAACTTCGTCTACGGCTCGTCCAAGGCGGGGCTGGACGCGTTCGCCCAGGGGCTCGGCGACGCGCTGGTGGCCCGCGGTGTTCGGGTCGTCGTGGTGCGGCCCGGTTTCGTCCGCTCGTCCATGACCGACGGGCGCGACCCGGCGCCGCTGGCTACCACGCCGGCCGCGGTCGCCGAGGCCGTGGCCCGGGCCATCGCCTCCGGCAGGGGGACCGTCTGGGTCCCCGGCAGCCTCCGCTACCTGATGGCGGCGCTGCGGCACCTGCCACGCCCCCTGTGGCGCCGCGTGTCGGCCAAGATGTAGGTGGAGCAGGTGGATCCGATCACCACCACCACCTCACCGTCGAGCGCCCGCGTCGCTCAGGGCGACCAGAAGCACGACGGCGCACCGGGTGGCCCGGGCGCCGAACGGCCCGCCCGCGGGCCCCGGTCGCTGCTCCGTGGACTGGTACTGCTCGCCCGGCCCCGGCAATGGACCAAGAACCTGCTGGTCTTCGCCGCCCCGGCAGCCGCCGGCGTGCTCGACAACACGGAGCCGGCGGTGGACGCCCTCATCGCGTTCGCCGCGTTCTGTTTGGCGGCCGCAGGCACCTACTACATCAACGACGCCCGCGACGCCGATGCCGACCGGCTCCATCCGACCAAGCGCACCCGCCCGGTCGCCTCCGGCGCGGTGCCGCTGGCGGTCGCCTACGCCGGCGGGGCGGTGCTGCTGGCGGGATCGGTGGCGCTGGCCCTCGCGGCGAGCCCCCAGCTGGCGGCCACCATCCTCGGCTACGTGGCGTTGACCACCGCCTACTCGGCCGTGCTGAAGAACGTGGCGGTGGTTGACCTGGTGGCGGTGGCCGCCGGGTTC
>Ga0256867_10000169_pt1 | contig 24154 bp, 23 predicted proteins | sample RVTome_15_FD_185939 | JGI IMG/M metagenome (GOLD analysis project Ga0256867, IMG submission 185939) | Soil microbial communities from uranium-contaminated site in the Upper Colorado River Basin, Wyoming, United States - RVT150D86 (HiSeq) ... | reverse complement strand
CTCGAGCACCAGAGCATCTCGTTGCCGATGTTGCGGTACACGAATTGATGGATTTCGGTGAGTTCCCGGACGCACGCGGTGGCGTCGGTGTGCACGCCGGTGATGAGCTCCAGCTGCGCTTCGCTGAAGTCCGTCGTGATGTGCGGGTGGGCGAGCGCGGACCCGAGCACCGGCGGATGCGGCGTCTCGGCGAGAGCGCCGTCCGGCAGCACGCGCAGGCTCTCTTTCTCGATTCCCCGCCGCAGCCCCGTCAGTATCTCAGGCGTGAGCGCGGCGAGCCGCTTCTCGATCAGGGACATCGGGTCGTTCTGGACTTCTTGTCAGTTCTTGAGACAACGACCGGCGACTCGTAAGGCGCCCATCGGCGCCTCGTCAGGCAGCGAGGACGGCGCCCCCGGTCAACGTGGTTCGCTCCATCACCCGCCGCAGCGGAAGCGCATAGTACGGCACTGCGCAATGCTGGGTCGCGCAGTTGTCCCAGATGAGGAAATCGCCGACCTGCCACTGGTGGCGGTAGACGAACTCCGGTTTCCTGATGTGCGCGAACAGCTCCGCCAGCAGCGCGTCGCTTTCCCCGGGGTCAGCGCCTGCCCGCGGAAAAAAACGACCTCGTGCTCCCTCCACGCCGCGGCGACTTCCCGAAAGGCCTCATCGTCGATGGCGCGCGAGAGATCGACGCGCCTCATCTCGGCGCCCAGCGCCGCGGGCGCGCGGTGAACGGAAAGTGCCATCGATTCTCCCCCACGTATCGCGCGGTTGCTCGAGGCCACCGCGTCGGAATACCGAAGTATGCAACAAAACCGCGGGGACCCGATACCGGGGGCAGTGCGCGAGAACGATCGTTGTTTGAGAGGCTGCCGCCACTAAGCCGCCGGAGGCGTCCTCACGGCGGTGACGCAGCCGGACGCGCGCGGCAGAGTGCGCGGCGATGAGCGGCGGAGTCGCGTGGGACTTATCCGCTCGCGAGAAACGAGCGGGTGCGTCACGCTGAGCTCAGGTGCTGCTGACAACCACGATGCGGTTTTGTATCCGGACCACGCCGTCGACCTTCAACGCGAGGTAACCGGCGAGATCGCGTCTCGTGGAGGTATTGGTGGTGCCGGAAAGCGTTACGACGCCGTCCCTGGCGCTCACCTCGATCGTCGTGGCGTTGAGGGCAGCGGACGCCATGAGCGCGGCCCTGACGTTGACGGTGAGCGTTTTGTCATCGACGGGGCTGCGTGCGGCGGCAAGCGTTGTCCCCGGCGCGCTTGCAGTTGACCCGGTGGTCTCCGGACTGCCCGACCGTGGGGCAAGTTCCTTTTCCCCGGATGCCAGATCGCATGCGGCGAGGCCGAGCGCGAGCGCGCCGGCGAGCGCTGTGGATAGCGCGCTACGAACGAACTCGCCGTGACGGAAGCTCATAAGCACGGATTCTCGGGCACCGGCACGCGCGGATGAAGGAACTAAGTGGCAGCCGCAAACGCGTTTGGATCGGCACCGCCCAGCCCTGACGACTCGATGAGGGGAGAGGCGGGACCCCCCGGAGGGGGTCCCCCGACCGCATCGGGGGGGAGGAGATTGCGAAGCGCCGCGGCCGGGCGGCTTCGCCCCGACTGGGTTGCGCTACTGCTTCGTCTTGCAGCTCGGGTCCTTCGGATACTTCTTGCAATCGACCGGCTTGTCCGCCTGCGGCTGCGGTTGTGCGGCGGTGCTGCCACGCGGCTCGCCAGACATCGGCGCGACCGGCGCAGCGAACGACAGACCGGCATAGGCCAGAAGGAAGGAGAGGATCAGTAAACACGAACGCTTTTGTACCAGCTTCATTGAACGGACTCCTTTGAAGGATTCGACTGGAAACCACCGGATCGCGATCGGCTTGCGAGAAGCCTTAGCGACATCCGTGCCAGTTGTGGCAAATCGCACAGAAACAGGTTGTTATCCGCGAGCCGCGCGGCCGCATGAAGCGCGCAAACGTCGCCGTCCGGCAACGCCCATCGGCGCGCGTTTGGCAGTCGGATGATTTGCCGCGGAAAACATCTTTGCCAATCGGCGACAGGATCCTGGAGCAGCTGGTGCCGTTCCAACTTGTTGTCCCGAATCCACGATGGCCATGCATCGATAACTCTCCCTTCGTCCGAACAAGTTGGAACGGCACTAGTACCGAGCCGCCGTCGGATCCTGCGTGCTGCCGAATTTCGACGCGACGACCTGAAGCACCAGCACGGCGAGCGCCAGCAGAAGAATCGCGCCCGTGATGACGAGCACCTGGTTGGTCGGCAGGTCCTTTACGTCGATCACCAGGAAGCGGGTCAGTGCCGTGATTGCAACATACAGCAGGAACAGCACCGGCAGCCGGTCCGTCTTGAAATAGATGCCGACCATGGCGCCGAGCTCGAGGTAGATGAACAGCAGCAGGATGTCATGGAGGCGCACACGTCCCGCATCGAGCATCTGCATGTACTCATGACCGGCGGCCCAGACAATCGTGGCGCCAAGCAGGAAGAGCGCGATGGTCTGGAAGCAGTCGACCAGGGCGCGGCCGATCCGGCCGACGCGTGTTGGCGGTTTCTCCATCCGATAAGGTTCCTTTGCTGCCATGAGCACCCCGCGGACGGCGCACCGCTCATCCGCTCTGGCGGGCAATCGCTGCAACGAGCGGATGAGCGGGTAAACGGCCGCCGGGTGGATTGACTACGTTAACCCACGCCGCTTGCGCGCTCCGGCAGGCACGCGCCGCAATGCACGGCGCGTGCCCGACGGCGGCAGCGTGTCACGGGTTCTGGATGACGAGCGCGTTCTGAACCGACTGAACGCCGTTGACGGACCAGGCGACTTGCTCGGCGCGACGCTTTTCGTCGGGATTCGCGACGAACCCGCTCAAGCGCACGGTGCCCTTCACGGTCTCGACGTGCACGTCCATCGCGCTGACAGTTTCGTCGTTGGCGAGCTGCGCCTTGACCTTGGTCGTGATCGTGCTGTCATCGATGTACTGGCCGGTTTTCACGCCGGCGCCGGCACAGGCGGCAAGCGCAGCGGCGAGCAGGGTCGCGGCAAACAGCGCGACCCATTTCGTCCGTAAACCGGACGGCAAGATGGCTCGGATTGTCATGATCGCTCCTTGTTCGCTGTCAGGAACCGCTTGCGACGACGATCTGGTTGCGCACCGAGGCCACGCCCTCGACGTTGGACGCGAGCTGTGCCGCGAGATCACGCTTGTCGGGATTCTCGGCGGTTCCGACGAGGGTGACGACCCCGTTTGCCGCATCGACGTCGATCCGCGCGGACTTCAGGCCCGGTGCCGCGATGAGGGCGGCCTTGACGCGCGCTGCCAAAGCGGTGTTGTCGACGGCCTGGCCCGCTGCAGCGAGTTTCTCGCCAGCGGTCCCTGCGGCCTGGTTCATCTGTTCGCCGCCCTTTTCGATGGTCTGGTCGATGCTGCGCCCGATGCTCTCGCCCGAAGGCCGCTCACCCTCACCGCATGCGGCGAGGCTTATTGCCAGGGCGCCGAAGAACAGCAGAAGTAATGATCGGAAGGTGGTTTGTCGGTTGCCAAAGGTCATAGTCAGTCTCTCCGTTTGATTGATTGGAACCGTGATCGACTGGCGCCGCAGGCGCGCCGCGGACAGTGTGCGTGCGGCGCACCGCCAGCCGCTCAAATAAGGCGCGGCGCCCCCGGAGAGGGGCCCGCGGGCCGCGTGGTCGGGCGAGGAGGATGCGAGGCCGCTGCGGCCAATGCGGCCCCGCCCCGACTTCGATTGCGTGGTTACCGCTTCTCGCAGCGCGGATCCTTGGGATTCTTCTTGCAGTCAACCGGCGTGTCCGGTTGCGCCTGCGCCACGATTACACCTTCCGAGCGCACCGAGTGCGATGCGGCAGGCGACGCCAATGTGGCGCTGGCGTAGGTCCCGAGCAATGCGAGAACCAGCAGTAGAGGGCTTTTCTTCATCGTAATCATCAGATCGGCTCCTATCAGGAAGTTGATGAAACGACCGGGTCGCGACCCGTTCGCACCCGATGAACAGCGACATTCGTGCCAGGCGTGACAAATCGCACGGAATCAGTCCGTTACCAGGAAGCGTGTGACCACTGACGGCGGGATGAATGTCGCTGTCGGGCAACGCGCGGGCCGCGCGCCTCAAACAGACAGATGATTCCCGGCGGAATTTTGTTTTGCCGATCAGCGACAATTTCGAATCGACCCGCTGGCGCCCGATCGCGCGAAAGGACAGGACGATATCAGAGGAATTTCGTGTACTGCCCGAAGAAATCAGGCGGCCTTCAGCGGCTACAACGCCACCGCTGCTCTGTCATCGCGTCGCGCGATTGGAGTAGGGGCGATCGCTGACCGATGTGATCCGTGGCGCGTCGGCTTGCCGACGCGCCGGGCCGATGCGCCCCGCCAGGGGCAGCTTGAATGCGGGCTCAAACGGATTGAGCCCGAAGCTCAGGCCGAGGAGGTTCACCTCGACGCCTTCGATGCCGCTCATGGTGAGGCCCAGCAACCCGGCGACCGAGAGTTGGAAGCCGCTGCCGCTTGGCGCCGTCGCGACCATGCGGTCGCCGAGGTAGTCTTTTCCGATCGCCGTAGGAGGCAGATCCACCTCGAGCTCGGGAACCGCGCGCGTGATCCATGCGGTGAAGGTATTGGAGTTGGGCCCGGGCCACGGCGAGTACTCGCCTGCGTAGGGATAGCGTCCGGCGGCCTGCTCGATGCGATCGATGAGCGCATCGACGCCCGCGCCGCGCCGCTCGGCCAGAAGCTCGGGCGCATTGCCGAACCAGCGCGCGTCGGGCGCGCGCTGCCCGATGACCACTGCACTGTCGCTCCAGCGCAGGCGCCAGCCGATCACTTCATAGACTGTGTACGAGGTGGCGCGGGCCCGCTTCACCGCAACCCAACTATGGACGCCGAAAACGCCGCGCCATCCAACGGTGCGTGCGGCGTACACCTGCACGACGGGCTCCGGGGTCGCCGCCGGGTCCGGCGCGAGGCCGACGGGCTCGCGGCTCGCCGTGCGCCAGTCCGCAGCGCGCCCGGCCGCGACGACGACCACGACCGCCGAGATCGCAACGAGCACCACGAGCGATGCCATCACAGTTCTGCGAAACCTCATGCCTCTCCGATGTCCATAGTATATAGAGTGTCGTTCATCATACCGTGCGCCGGTTACCGGTCACGTTCTTGACGAATGCGTGGGGCGGGCGCGGTTCCGGGCCAGAATGCACTGGGTGTTGGGCACGTAGAGCAGATGCGCGATCTTGCGCACGAAATGGTCCTCGTACTGGTCGAGCTTCCCGTCGGCATAGGCGATGCGCCACAAGTGTTCGATCAGCAGCACCCGTTTCGGCAGATCGAAGTCGCGCTTGATCACCGAAACGGGCGCGTAGTACGAGGTGAGCCGCCGGGCCCGCTCCCCGCCTTCCGCGAGCAGCGCCTTGCTGTCAGCAGGGCTCGCGCCGAACAGGCTCGCGAGCGCGCGCTCGGCCGCCGCGTGCTCCCCGGGCGCGTCGCTGAGATCCACCCGCGTCGCCTCGTGCAGCACGCTCGCGACTGCAAGCTGCAAGTGACGCTGCTCGTGCCCCGGCAGCGGCTGCGATGCCGGCGGAGTGTCATCGAAGAGGGTTTTGAGGGCCTTCAGCATGGCCGGTTTCTGTGGCGGGGAGACCGTGTTGTTAGTGGCTGCGCGCTTGCGGCAAGTTCCGTGGCTTGACAATCCACATCGTGGTCACATAGCCTCAACCGACTACAAGAACCAGGTTCCCGGAGGATGGATCAGCCCACTGCAACGCGAGGTCCGGCCGCGCCCCTGGCCGGCGCTGGTCCCTGGCTGCTCGAGGTCGACGATCTTCACGTGCACTTCGTGACGACGCGCGGCGTCGTGCGCGCGGTCGAGGGCATTTCCTATTGCGTGCGGCCCGGCGAGGTCGTGGCGCTCGTCGGCGAGTCGGGATGCGGCAAGTCGGTGTCCTCGCTCGCGATCATGCGGCTCCTCGCGAAGCCGGCGGGACGCGTGGTCGCGGGCCGGATCCTGTTCCAGGGACGGAATCTTCTCGATCTCGCCGAAGACGAGATGCGCGAGATCCGGGGGCGCGACATCGCGATGATCTTCCAGGAGCCGATGACGTCGCTCAACCCGGTGCTGACGATCGGCTTCCAGATCATGGAGCCGCTGCTCATTCATCTCGGCATGACGCAGCAGCAGGCGCGCGCGCGCGCGATCGAGCTCGTGAAGCTGGTGGGTATTTCCGATCCGGAGCGCCGCCTCGAGCAGTATCCGCACCAGTTCTCGGGGGGCATGCGCCAGCGCGTCATGATCGCGATCGCGCTCGCGTGCAATCCCAAGCTCATCATCGCGGACGAGCCGACGACGGCGCTCGACGTGACGATCCAGGCGCAGATCCTCCAGCTCATGAAGGAACTTTCGCGCGATCTCGGCATCGCGCTGGTCGTGATCACGCACAACCTCGGCATCGTGGCGCGCTACGCCGACCGCGTGAATGTCATGTACGCCGCGCGCATGGCCGAGCAGGGCAGTGCGAAGGATGTGTTCGCGAAACCCCTGCACCCCTATACGGCGGGCCTGCTGCGCTCGGTGCCGCGCCTCGACAAGCCGCGCGGCCGCAAGCTCGAGACGATCGAGGGCCTGCCCCCCAACCTGCTCGACCCGCCTCCCGGTTGCCGCTTCGCGCCGCGCTGCGCGGCGCGGATCGACCGCTGCGAGCGGGAGGTTCCGCCGTTGGGGGAAGTCACGGCCCATCGCTACTCCGCATGCTTTCGCGCCAAGGAAATGGCCCGCGTTGGACCGACGGGCCTGGGCCTGCAGAGCGCTTCGACGGAGAAGACGGTTTCCAAGAAGATCGACAAGGAGCGGCCGCTGCTGCAGGCGCGCGAGCTTTCCACCTATTTCGATGTGTCCACGGGGCTCCGGCTGCTTAAGCGCGATCATCGCGAGGTGCGCGCGGTCGACGGCATTTCGTTCCATGTTTTCCGCGGCGAGACCGTCGGCCTCGTGGGTGAATCCGGATGCGGCAAGACCACCGTGGGGAGAACGCTGCTGCGCCTCGAGCAGGCGACCGCCGGCGAGATCGTGTTCGACGGCGTTGACGTGACACGCGTCGAGGGGCAGGCGCTCAAGAACTACCGCCGCAAGATCCAGGTCATCTTCCAGGATCCCTACAGCTCGCTCAATCCGCGCATGACTGTGGGGGAGATCATCTCCGAGCCGATGCTGGTCTACCGCCTGGTGCCGGATCGCAAGGCCGCAAGCGCAAAGGTGTCCGAGCTCCTCACCCAAGTGGGCCTGTTCGACTACATGGCCGAGCGCTACCCCCACGAACTTTCGGGCGGGCAGCGCCAGCGCGTCGGGATTGCGCGCGCGCTCGCGATGCAGCCCTCGTTCATCGTCTGTGACGAGCCGGTATCGGCGCTCGACGTCTCGATTCAGGCCCAGATCATCAATCTTCTCGAGGAGCTGCAGCAGAAGTTCGGCCTCACTTTTCTCTTTATCGCCCATGATCTCGCCGTCGTGCGCCACATCTCGGATCGCGTGATCGTCATGTATCTGGGGCGCGTCATGGAGGTCGCGGAGCGCGACGCGCTCTACGCCGACCCGTTGCATCCCTATACCCGGGCCCTGCTCGATGCAGTGCCGATCCCGGATCCTGAAATAGAGGCCAGGCGTGAGCACCGGCTGCTGGGCGGAGAGGTGCCGAGCCCGCTCAATCCGCCGCGGGGCTGCGTCTTCCACACGCGCTGCTCGATGGCGAGCGAAGAGTGTAAGATGGTCATTCCCGAGTTGCGTGAAGTCCGGCCGCGGCATTTCGCGGCGTGCATCAAGGTCTGACTGACCGTGAAACGTGAAACGTCAAACGTGAATCGTGAATCGGAAAACCCTCTGACCACGGAATTACACGGAATTACACGGACAAAGACCTGAACGAGAACCGCGGTGGAGCGAGACAACTATTTCCGTGTGCTTCCGTGTGTTTCCGTGGCTGAAGTTTGCGGTTTTAGAATCGTGTGCTTCCGTGTGGTTCCGTAGCGGTGCTGATTTCTGAATCGCCAGGCGTAGCCGGTCACCGGTCACTGGTCACCGATCACGCTTCATCATAAAAGGAGGAGGGAAAATGAAACGTCTGCCCCTGTTGTTGATGTTGGCCGCGGCGCTCGCGGTGTCGGCGGGAAGCGTCTACGCGCAGAAGCGCGGCGGCGAGCTCAAATTCGCCGTGAGCGCGGAACCGCCCAACTACGATTGCCATCGCAATTCCTCGTTTGCATTTATTCACCCGGTGCGCCCGCACTACAACACGCTGCTGAAATTCGACCCGGAGAATTACCCGAAGGTGAAGGGCGACCTTGCCGAGTCGTGGACCGTATCGGGCGATGGCCTCACCTACACCTTCAAGCTCAGGAACGGCGTCAAGTTCCACGACGGGTCGAACTTCAGTTCGGCCGATGTCAAGGCGACCTATGAGCGCATCGCAAACCCGCCGAAAGGCGTCGTCTCGCTGCGCAGGGGCGCCTACTCGGACATCGCTTCCATCGAAACCCCCGATGCGAGCACTGTCGTGGTCAAGCTGAAGGCGCCGAACTCCGCCATGCTCTCTCTGTTCGCCTCGCCCTGGGACTGCATCTACAGCGCGGCGAGGCTCAAGCAGGATCCCAGGTGGCCCGAGAAGAACGTGATGGGCACCGGGCCGTTCGTGTTCGTCGAGCATGCGGCCGGATCCCACTGGGTGGCCAAGCGCTTTGACGGCTACTTCGAGAAGGGCAAGCCCTACCTCGACGGCTATCGCGCGATCTTCATCCGCAACACCGCCGCCCGCGTGAACGCGCTGCAGGCGGGCGAGGTCCTCGCCGAGTTCCGCGGCCACTCGCCGGCCGACCGCGACAAGCTCGTGAAGGCGCTGGGCGACAAGGTCAACGTCTACGAGCAGCCGTGGTGCTGCGCGCTGGTGGTCACCTTCAACACCGAGAAAAAGCCCTTCGACGATGCCCGCGTGAGGCGGGCGCTCTCGCTCGCCATCGACCGCTGGGGCGGCGCACAGGCCCTCTCCAAGATCGCGCTCGTGCGCTGGGTGGGCGGCGTGCTGCGGCCCGGCTACGAGCTTGCCCCGTCGGAGGAGGAGCTCGCGCGGTATCCCGGCTTCGGCAAGGACATCGCGAAGTCGCGCGCGGAGGCGAAGCGCCTGCTGCAGGAAGCAGGGGTTTCCAACCTCAAGTTCAAGTTCACGAACCGCAACGTTCCGATGCCGTACACGCCCGTAGGCGTGTTCCTGATCGACCAGTGGCGCCAGATCGGCGTGACCGTGGAGCACGAGCAGCTCGATACCAAGCTCTACCAGGCGGCCCTGCGGGGCGGGAACTACGAAGCGGGGCTCGACTTCAACTGCGACTTCATGGATGAGCCCAACCTGCAGCTCCAGAAGTACCTTTCGGCCGACCGGTCCACGATCAACTATGGTCGCTACAACGACCGCGTGCTCGACGAACTCTTCGAGAAGCAGGTGCGGGCCTCCAGCAAGGACGAGCGCGTCAAGTTCCTGCGGCAATTCGAGAAGCGCGCGCTCGAAGAGGCGTACACCTTCCCCACCATCTGGTGGCACCGCATCATCGTCAACTGGAAGCAGATGAAGGGCTGGCATATGTCGCCCAGCCACTACCTCAACCAGGACCTGGCGGAGGTCTGGCTCGAGCAGTAACAATTCGGTGACCGGTGACCGGTGAGCTGTAACACGGCGGCGGCCTTCGGGCCGCCGCCGTTTCGATTCACGATTCACCATTCACGATTCACGACCTCGTGCTGCGCTACATCATCAACCGCCTGCTGCTGATGATCCCGACCCTTCTCGGGGTCGCGATCCTCGTGTTCCTCATGCTGCGGATCATGCCGGGCGACATCGTGGAGCTGAAGCTGCTCGCCGAGGGCGGGAGCGTGGATTTCGAAACCCTGGAGGCCGAGCGCGCGCGGCTCGGGCTCGACAAGTCCCTGTGGGGCCAGTTCGTGGACTGGATGGTGGGGCTCGTTACTTTCGATTTCGGCATCTCCATGTGGACCGAGCGGCCGGTCATCGAGGAGATCAGTTCGCGGCTCGAGCTCTCCATGCAGGTCGCACTGATGGCCACGATTCTTGCCATCATCATCGCCATTCCGCTGGGGACGCTCTCCGCGCTCTACAAGGATACCTGGATCGACCAGGTCATCCGAGTGTTCGCGATTGCGGGGCTGGCGGTGCCGTCGTTCTGGCTCGGCATGATCATCATCCTGGTGCTGCTGCTCAACTTCAACTGGATCCCGCCGCTCACCTACACGCCGATCTACGAAGACCCGTGGCAGAACCTCGCACAGCTCATCTGGCCGGCCATGGCGGTGGGCTACCGCTATTCCGCGGTCGCCACCCGCATGATGCGCTCGACGATACTCGAGGTGCTGCAGGAGGATTACATCCGCACCGCGCGCGCCAAGGGCGTGCTCGAGCGACTTGTGATCACGCGCCACGCGATGAGGAACGCCATGCTGCCGGTCATCACCGTGATCGGGCTCGAGTTCGCGTTTCTCATCGGCGGACTCGTCGTGACCGAGCAGGTTTTCAATTTGAACGGTCTGGGCAAGCTTTTCGTCGAGACGGTGACGCGCGGGGACTTCACGATGGTGCAGGCGCTCGTGATGCTGATCGCGGGATTCTTCATCATCATCAACTTCATCGTCGATCTGCTGTACGCGGTGTTCGATCCCCGCGTGAGATACCGGTGAGGCGTGATGAGTGATGGGTGATGAGTAGATGAATACCGCGGCCACAGCAACGCTCAACTACGCCCTGCCCAAGCGGCGGCACCCCGTGCTGCAGTTCATCGTGCAGCAGTCGCTCGGGGCGGCGGGGCTAATCGTGATCATCCTCATGATGATCGCCAGCATATTCGCGCAGTACGTCGCGCCTTATGATCCGCTCCAGCTCGACTACGGCGCGATGCTCGCGGCGCCGTCCTGGGAACACTGGCTCGGCACGGACGCCTTCGGGCGCGACGTTCTCTCACGCATCATCTACGGCGCGCGGACCGCGCTGCTGGTGGGCTTCGTGGCATCGTTCGTCGGCTCCACCGTGGGCGCGCTCATCGGGGTCGTTTCGGCGTTTTTCGGCGGGCGCATCGACATGGTCATCCAGAGATTCATGGACATCCTGCTCTCGTTCCCGATCATCGTGCTGGCGCTTGCGGTGGTCGCGGTGCTCGGAAAGTTCCTCGTTGGCGGGCTCGACCTCAATCTGATCATCGCCATCGCCATACCGATGGTGCCCAAGGTCGCGCGGGTGGTGCGCGCCTCGGCCCTGGCGGTGCGCGAGATGCCGTACATCGATGCTGCGCGGGCGGCGGGCTATTCGGATACGCGAATCATACTGCGGCACATCGTGCCCAACGTGACCGCGCCCTATCTCATCATGTTCACGGCTTATGTCGCGCAGGCGATCCTGCTCGAAGCATCGCTCTCTTTCCTCGGGCTGGGTGTCACGGAACCGACCGCGGCGTGGGGGCTGATGCTGTCGGGCTCCTCGGCGGAGTTCTACCACGAGGCGCCGTGGATGATCATCTTTCCGGGACTCGCCATCAGCCTCGCCGTGTTCGCCTTCAATCTCTTCGGCGATTCGCTGAGGGACTGGCTCGATCCCAAGATCAAGCTGTGAGCGGCAAGCGGTAACAGAGAGAAAAGCGTAGACACGGAGGACACCAAGGACACGAAGGAAATTCAATATCGTCCCTCCTCTGTGTCCTTCGTGTCCTTTGTGTCTGTGCTTTGGAGATCGCTTGAGCGGGAGCGAAGTCGTTCGAATACGGGCTCGTACCGTCTACCGTTTACCGGTCACTGATCACACCTCTCTGGCATAGCGGCGTACCTTCGCCTCGTCCACCTCGACCCCGATGCCGGGTCCGGCGGTGAGCGCGACATGGCCGCCTGACAGGTCGAGCGGTCGCTTGATGAGATCGTCGGTGAGATAGGGGCTCGTCAGGCTCACGCCCCAGTCGAGCGTGGGAATTGCCGCGGCAATATGGGTCATCGCTGAGGAAGCAATGCCGGTCTCGGCCATCTTGCACGCGAGGTTGACCTTCATGCCGAGCCGCTCGCACAGCCGCCCGGCCTCGATCACCGCGTTCATTCCGCCGAGCTTGATCGTCTTGAGGCTCCCGCCGGCCGCGCCCGCATCGTGGTGGCGCTCGAGATCATCCAGTGAATGCAGGCCCTCGTCGGCGGCGATCGGGATGCGGGTCTCGCCCACGAGGCGCCGGATGCCCTCGAGATCGCCGGCGGGCAGCGGCTGCTCGAAGAACGCGAGCGGCGTGTCCCCCAGCGCCCGCACATAGGCGATCGCCTGGTCGAGGTTCCACCCTTGGTTGGCATCGGAGCAGACGAGAACGTTTCCGCTGCCGAGCGCCTTCACGACCCCAAGCGTGCGCGCCGCGTCGTCGAGCGGATCGCCGACCCCGACCTTCACCTTGAAGGCGATGTAGCCTTCCGCCTTTGCCTTCAGCGCGTAGTCGACATCGGCGGCGGCTCCTTTCCCGGTGCCGACGAGGCGCAGCAGCGGCGCGCGGTCACGGCGTTTCCCCCCGAGAAGCTCGCAGGCCGGCTTGTTGAGGGTCCTGCCAAGCGCATCGTGCAGCGCCATCTCGATCGCCGACTTGGCGCCGGCGTTGCCGTAGAGATAGCGGTCGGAGCGCTCCATGACGGACGCGATGGCGTCGACCTCGATGCCCTCGAGGCGCGGCGCCAGGTGCCGCACGGCCGCGACCATCCCCTGCAGCGTCTCGCCCGTCATCGACGGCGCGGAACCTGCCTCGCCCCAGCCCACGATTCCCTCGGCGGTCTCGAGGCGCACCACGACGTTGTTCGCGGCGCGCACTTCCTCGAAGGACATCTTGACCGGTTTCACCATCGGGATGCTGATCCCGATCGCCTCGATCTTCCTGATCCTCATCTTGACCTCCTGTGGAAGCGGAATGGTGGACCAGGTTGCCGGGCCGGCGCAAGCCGGTGATCAATGTTAACCACGGAATCACACGGACATACACGGAAAGAATTGCAGTTCAAGACAGAGGCATACCCGTAATTCCGTGTGCTTCCGTGTGTTTCCGTGGCCGTAGTAGGCTTGGGTTTCATTCTTTATGCTTCCGTGTGTTTCCGTGGCTCGCGAGCCGGGCGCGCACCATGGGTTAGAATCCCCGAAATCCTTGGGTGGCGAATGGTGAGCGCACCAGGCATCGGTGTCGAGCGTGACGGCGCGGTTGCGACCGTCACACTGAGCAATCCCGCGAAGCTCAACGCCATCACCGTCGCGATGTGGCGGGAGCTCGCGCGGGTCATGAACGACCTCTCCGCGCAGGACGACCTGCGCTGCGTTGTGCTGCGGGGCGCGGGAAAGAAGGCCTTTGCCTCCGGCGCGGACATCGAGGAGTTCGCGCGCGTGCGAAACAACGCCGGGCAGGGCAAACGCTACCACCGCCAGGATGTGTTCGGCGCGCTCAGGGCGGTTGACGAATGCCGGCACCCGACGATCGCCATGATCCACGGGCCCTGCGTGGGCGGCGGGCTCGAGATCGCCTGCATGTGTGATCTGCGCATCGCCGGGAGATCGGGGCGCTTCGGCGTGCCGGTGAGCCGCCTGGGATTCTCCATAGCCTACGATGAGCTCGCCGCCCTCCTGCCGCTTGTCGGCCGGGCTGTGGCGCTCGAGATTCTCATCGAGGGGCGCGTGTGGGATGCGCGAGAGGCCTACGAGAAAGGGCTTCTCACCCGCGTCGTGCCCGATGCGCGCCTTGCGGCGAAAGTGGCGGCAGCCGCGCGACGCATCGCAGAAGGCGCGCCGCTCGCCAACCGCGCGCACAAGAAGATGATCCGGCGCCTCTCGCCGCATCCGGTGGCGCTCACGGATGCGGAGATCGAGGAGAGCTTCGGGTACTTCAACACCGAGGACTACCGCATCGGCTACGATGCCTTCTTGAATAAGAAGAGGCCCAAGTTCGTGGGAAAATAACCCTCCTTGCGGCCGCGTGCATCATTGCGTAAGCGGTGAGCTGTGAGCCGTAGGTGAAAGAACCTCGAACGCCATTCGCGTCCCTAAGAGCCGGTAACAGAATGAAAAGCGTAGACACGAAGGACACCAAGGACACGAAGGAAATTTAATATCGTCTGTCCTCTGTGTCCTTCGTGTCCTTTGTGTCTGCGCTTTGGAGATCGCTTGAGCAGGAGCGACGTCATTTTGATGCGCGCTCTAACTTAGCGCTTACCGCTTACCGCTCACAGGGGTAAAAATGGGACCGCTCTCTCATATCCGCGTGCTCGACCTCTCGCGCGTACTCGCGGGTCCGTGGTGTGGGCAGAACCTTGCCGACCTGGGCGCCGAAGTGATCAAGCTCGAGCGGCCCAAGAGCGGGGATGACTCGCGCGCCTTCGGGCCGCCGTGGCTGAAGGACACGAGCGGCAAGGAGACGCGCGAATCGGCGTACTTCGCATCGGCGAATCGCGGCAAGAAGTCCGTAACCGTCAACCTGTCGAAGCCCGCCGGCCAGGATCTCGCGCGCAGGCTCGCCGCGCAGAGCGACGTGCTGCTGGAGAACTACAAGTACGGCGACCTCGCGCGCTACGGGCTCGGCTACGATGATCTCAGCAAGATCAACCCGCGTCTCGTCTACTGCTCGGTGACGGGCTTTGGCCAGACCGGGCCGTACCGCGAGCGCCCCGGCTACGACTTCATGATCCAGGGCATGGGCGGAGTCATGAGCATCACCGGCGAGCGCGACGATCGTCCGGGCGGCGGGCCGCAGCGGGTGGGCATTCCGATCGCCGACATCATGACCGGCATGTACGCAACGATCGCGATCTGTGCGGCGCTTGCGCACCGCGAGAGGAGCGGTGCGGGACAGCATCTCGATCTCGCGCTGCTCGACACCCAGGTCGGCGTTCTCGCGAACCAGGGCATGAACTACCTTGCGACGGGAGAGGTGCCTCGCCGGCTCGGCAATGCCCACCCGAACATCGTGCCCTACCAGCCGTTCCGGACGAGCGACGGCGATGTGATCCTCGCCTGCGGCAACGACAACCTCTTCAACAAGTTCTGCGAGGTTGCCGGCTGCCAGCACCTGGCCAGGGACCCTCGCTTCGCGACCAATTCGAAACGCGTGGAGAACCGCGAGGCGATCACGGCGCTGCTCGCCGGGATCTTTGCCAAGCGCACGACGAAGGACTGGTGCGACGCGCTCGAGGGCGCGGGCGTGCCGAACGGGCCGATCAACGATCTCAAGCAGGTGTTCGAGGAGCCGCAGGTCATCGCCCGCGGTGTGAAAATAGAGATCGAGCACTCGAGCGCGGGAAAGGTGCCGCTGATTGCGAGCCCGATGCACTTTTCCGGCACGCCGCTCGAGTACAAACTACCGCCGCCAACGCTGGGCCAGCACACGAGCGAAGTCCTGCGCGGAGTGCTGGGGCTCGACGATGCGGCGATCGCGCGGTTGCGCGAGGACGGCATCGTCTGAGAACCCGTCACCCGTCGCTGGTTAGAGTTCGTTTCAAGGATCCCCTCTCCCCCTTGGGGGAGAGGGCAAGGGTGAGGGGGCGCAGTGCTCGCGATATCCCTGTCACAGACACGCAATGATGCCCCTCACCCCGACCCTCTCCCCGTTTTGACGGGGAGAGGGGGTTTTACGAAATTAGTTCTAGAAGAAGCGGATGAGCATGTTCGTGGCGAGGACGTAGAGAACGACGGCGAACACGCGCTTCAACGTTCTGCCCGGCGTGCGATGAGCGATACTGGCGCCGACCGGAGCCATCAGCATGCTCGCGATCACGATCCAGCCGAGCGCGGGCAGGTAGACGAAGCCGATATTCCATTCCGGAAGCCCGGCACGCCCGAGGCCCGACAGGATGTAACCGATTGTCCCCGCGAGCGCGAGCGGCCAGCCGATGGCCGCGGCCGTCCCGATCGCGTGGTGCACGGTCAGGCCGCGCCGGACGAGATAAGGCACCACGAGTGCCGAGCCGCCCGTCGCGGTGAGGCTCGAGATCACGCCGATGATACCGCCCATGCTCGAGAGGCGAACCGTCCCGGGCATCTCGCGCGGGCTTGCGGGTTTCCGGTCGATCAGCATCAGGGTCGCGAGATAGTAGATGAGCGCGGTGAAGGCGACGCTCAGGATCCGCGCGTCGAGATAGCCGGCGAGCAGCGCGCCGCCGAACGTTCCCGCCAGCACTCCGGGCGCGATGCCTGTGAAAACCCGCCAGCGGACCGCTCCGTGCCGTTGATGGCTGCGCACGCTGGAGGCGGAGGTGAAGAGCATCGTCGCCATCGACGTGCCAAGCGCGAGATGCACGACGTTGTCGACCTCCAGGTTTCTTGCCGCAAGGACAAGGGCCAGCACCGGCACCATCGCCGCGCCTCCCCCGATGCCGAGGAGCCCGCTGAAGAACCCGACGAAGGCGCCGAGCGTCAGAAAGATCCACCACCCATCACTCACGCGCGGATGTTAACCCGGACGGGGCGAGGTTCTACCGACCGCATTTCCGACGTGGTAAGGTCGGGGGCGGGCTGCGCGCCGTCCATGATGTGAGACACAACCACCACGGAATCACGCCGGGAATCGTGACTGGCGAATCGTAGAACGGAAATCCTTTGGCCACGGAATCACACGGAAATACACGGACACGAACCCCGGTTCACGAGCGGTTCGCTCTTGATTCGGTGTGCTTCCGTGTGTTTCCGTGGTCAAGGTGTTTTTGAGGCAGTGTGGAGTAACGGCCGGCCGGTAGCAGGCTACAAGACGCGAATTGGGGGAGACGGAATGAGCACGGCAAGTCAGGCTGACCTCATCGTGCAGCACATCGACTGGCTGATCACGGTGGATTCCGGCCGCCGGATCATCCGCGATGCGGCGGTGGCCGTGAAGGACGGCCAGTTCGCGGCCATCGGAAAGACCGACGCAATCGCGCAGGCGTGGCGCGCGGAGCGCGTCGTCGATGCCCGGGGCACGGTGGGGATGCCCGGCATGATCGACAATCACCTGCATACCTCTTTCCAGCTCGCGCGCGGCCTCGCGGACGAGTCGAATGCTCAGGCGTTCCTCTTCGAGCACATGTACCCCTACGAAGCGGCGATGGAGGAGGAGGACGTCGAGACCAGCGTCACCCTCGCAGCGATCGAGATGCTGCGCCACGGTGTCACCTGTTACATCGAGCCCGGGAACTACTATCCCGATGCAACCGTGCGCGCCGTGATGGGCGCGGGCATGCGGATGGTGCTCGCGGTGAGCTGCTTCGATCAGAACAAGGCTGTGACGGGACTCATGCCCGCCAGGATGATCGAGGACACCGCGCGCTGCATCACCAAGACGGAGGAGCTCTTCGACAAGTATCCCGGAAAGCACGCGGACCGGCTCACGGTCAGCGCCTCGTTCCGCGGGATGAACAACAGCACCGACGAGCTGATCCTCGCCCTGAAAGAGATCTCGCAGCGGGAGAAGGCGATCCTCCAGACCCACGCCTGCTATTCCTACTTCACGCACGACGCGAGCGTCGTCCAGCATGGAATGCCCGAGATCGAGCGCCTGGAGTCGCTCGGCGTGCTCGACGAGAACATGCTGCTGCTGCACGGGGGCTGGCTGGAGCCCCAGGAAATCGAGATTCTCGTGCGGCGCAAGCCGACGATCGTGTGCTGCCCTTCGTCCTCGATTCACAACGGCTACGGCAATCTCACGGTCGGCAAGCATCCCGAGCTGATGGCCATGGGTGTCAACGTGAGCCTCGGGGCGGACCACGCGAGCTCGGGCAGCGTCGACCTGGTGCAGGAGATGCGCTATTGCGCGTGCAGCTACAAGGAGCTGCGGCTCAACCCCCGCTTCATGCCGCCCGAGCAGGCGATCGAGATGGCGACCATCAACGGCGCGCGCGGCGCCGGCCTTGCGCAGCGCATCGGCTCCGTCGAGCAGGGCAAGGAAGCCGATCTCGTGCTCTTCGACGCCACGGTCCCGGAGTGGCAGCCGCTCTACAACCCGGTGTCCAACCTGGTCTACAGCGCGACCGGCAACACGGTAAAGCATGTGTTCGTCGGTGGCGAGCAGGTCGTCCGGGACGGCCGGCTCGTGCGCGTGAACGAGGAGGACGTCATGCGCGAGGTCGCCAAGGCCGGCAGCCGCATCACCGGCCGCTTGAACATGAAGAAGGTCCTGAAGCTGCGCTGGCCCGTGGAGTAACCGACGGGCGGAAGGGAAAGGGATGAGGGACGAAGCGAGCGGCGCGGGAGGATGAGGCGATGAAGGCAAGGATCGATCGAAAGCGTGCCGCGGTGCTCGTGCTGGATGTGCAGAACGATCTCGTTAAGATCACGCCCCGCATCCGGGAGAACCGCGTGCTCGAGCACATCGCGGCCGTCATTGCCGCCGCGCGCCGCAGGAAAGTCCCGGTCATGCACATCACCGCGTCCGTGCGCCGCGATTTCCTCGACATCCCTCGCGACAACCCGCTGTGGGACGGTCTGCGCAAGTCACGCCAGCTCATCTACGGCACCAAGGGCGCCGCGATTCATCCGAAAGTTCGCCCCCTGAAGAACGAGCTCGTGCTCAACAAGACGTGCGTCGACCCGTTCCTCACGACGAACCTCGGTCAGGCCCTGCAGAACCACGACGTCAACACCGTGATCCTCACCGGCCTGTGGACCAACTGGGTGGTCGAGGCGACCGCGCGCCATGCGAGCGACATGGGCTACCGCGTCTTCATCCCGCGCGAGTGCGTGGCGAGCAACACGTTCGAGAACCACGACTTCGCCATCAATCGCATCCTGCCGACGATCTGCTACGTCGTGAAGGCAAAGGACGTCCTCGCCGCTCTGAAGTAATCCCCGCCCGTCCCGCCGCGCTGCATCGCGGCGGTCGTTCGCCGGCTCGGAGGCATGCTCCTCGAATTCCCGGCTCACCCTCCGGCAGGAGGGGATTCTCGCGGGTCAGAGGCGCAGGAGGCGGCGGGCGTTGCCGCCGAGTATCTTCGCCTTCTGCTCCTCGTTGAGCGACTTCATGCCGGTGACGATCTTCACCGGCTCCTCGTAGGCGATGTCGAAGCAATAGTCGCTGCCCATCATGATGCGATCGGCGCCGACGAGGCGGATGAGGTCCTCCAGAAGGTCTTCGGAGTAGGCGATCGTGTCGTAGGTGAAGCGCTTGAGGTACTCGCTCGGAGGGCGCGGGATCGTCTTGCACTCGCCGCGGACGTGAAAGCCGCGGTCGAAACGCCCGCGCAGGATCGGAAGCATCCCGCCGGCGTGCGGCAGGCAGACCTGGAGCTTGGGAAAAGCGTCCATCACTCCCCCGAAGATGAGGTGGGCGGCGGCGATCGCCGTGTCGAACGGATTCCCGCAGAGATTGATGAGGTAGTACTGCTTCAACCGCTCGTTGTTGATCATCATCGGGTGCAGGAAGAGCGGCAGGCCGAGATCGGCCATGCGGCCGTAGACCGGGAAGAAGCTGCGGTCGGAGAGCTCCCGGTCGCGCACCGCAGTGGCCATATAGACACCACGGATGCCGGGAAGCTTCGCCGCCCGCTCCAGCTCCTCGAGCGCGAGGCGCGGGTTCTGCATGGGCAGCACGGCAAATCCCAGAAGCCGGTCGGGATGCGCGCGATGCGCCTCGCTGGCCGCATCGTTGAAGGCAACCGAAAGCTTCATGCTCAGGTCATCGTCCGCCCAGTACACCATCGGCTGGGTGAGCGAGAGCACGTGCACGTCGCATCCCTGCCGGTCCATCTCCTTCAGCCGCTCCTCGAGGTCGATGAACGCGCTCGTGATCGGACCGGTGCGCAGCAGGAGCCCCACCTGGATGAAGCGCGCGCCGCCGGGGCCGCTCACGATCGATGCCGCGCTGTGCTTGCCGTGGTCGGCGATCAGCTTGAGATAAGGCTCCGGGAAATAGTGCGCGTGGATGTCGATCGCAGGAGCGGTGGCCATTTGTTCTTCCTCCTGTTTGCCGTGAAACGTGAAACGTAGGAACCAGTAACAGAATGAAAAGCGTAGACACGAAGGACACCAAGGACACGAAGGAAATTCAATATCCTCTCTCCTCTGTGTCCTTAGTGTCCTTTGTGTCTGCGCTTTGGTGATCGCCTGAGCAGGGGCGAAGTTATTTTGATACGGGCATCTAAAGGAAAGATGCTGGCTCGGTACAACGCAGGCGACGCGTTTCACGTTTTACGTTTCGCGAGCGTGATGATGCGTTTCCACTCGGCCGGCGTCACGGGCGTGATCGAGAGCCGGTTGCCGCGCTTGAGTATCTGCAATCCCTTGAGCGCCTTGTCGCGGCGCAGCTCATCGAGGCTCACAAGGCGGGTTTTCTCGACGAGCCTCACGTCGACGTTATACCAGCGTGGCTCGTCACGCGTCGCTGCGCGATCGTAATAACGGCTTTTCCTGTCGAACTGCGTCTCGTCCGGGTGAGCAGCGGCGCAGATCTCGACGATGCCGGCGATGCCAGGCTCATCGCAGCTCGAATGATAGAAGAAGCCGCGATCGCCTGGGCGCATCGCGTCGCGCATGAAATTGCGCGCCTGGTAGTTGCGCACCCCCGTCCACCCGGTGGCGCCGTCACGAGCGAGATCGTCGACGTTGTAGGTGGAGGGCTCGGACTTGAAAAGCCAGTAACGCATAGCGGTGAATCCCAAAAAAAATGCGGCATCAGCCGCATTTTTTTGGGGACCCCCGCCTGTGCCGTCAGACCTGAATCTTGAACCAACGGTTCAAGGTTGGTCGCCTTCCGAGCCCGTTAGGCGCTTCCATGTCGGACGCGCACACAGTGGCTGCTTGAGTCGGCGTCCAGAGTGCACTATGTTGGTCAACGACTCTATGGCCTTAGAAACGAACACCGCAGGGGAAACTCAGAACAGTTCTTTCTGATCAGCCATCACCTGATCCAGAACCGTTTCCATGTGGGCCATTCTACGCTTTATCTCCGCGATGTCAAAACCGCCGCCGACTTTTGTCGAGAGCAATTCATGCGCGATGTTGAGCGCAGCCATGATCGCGATGCGCTCGAGACCGACGATTTTTCCCGCGTCGCGAATCTCGTTCATCTTCTTGTTGAGATAGTCGACCGCTTCGAGCAGCCCCTTCTGCTCGTTGTCGGGACAGGCGACGCGAAATTCGCGCCCCATAACGTTGATCTGCAGCCCCTTTGCTTCCGCGCTCATGCGTCTTCTTCGGGAATCTGGTTGAGCAGGTTCTCAAGGCGGGCGGTGGCAGCGCCGATCTTGGCGTTGAGCTGCTTGTTCTCGCTCAGGGCCGCCGCCAGCTGCTGCCGCAGCTGCTCGTTGGCCACCCGCATCCGCTGGCACAGCTCGATGAAGCGGTTGAGTTTTTGTTCGAGTGATTTCAGTTCGGCTTCCATTGGCACACTATGGTAGAGGCGAAAATCCTGTTAAGTCAACTGCTAACACCCTTTTCTGAAAGTTAATTAGCATCATGTTGCACGGCTGGAACGTGACCTTTCTCACGCGGGCGGGCCGCGGACGTGAATTTCTGTGCGCTCCGGGTTAAGAGCCTGGGATGCCTGGTAATCCCATGGCCGCTCGGGCCCTTCACCGGGCTACAATCAATGCGCACGTTGCGGCGCGCCATACCGTGGGCGCCGACCGGAACGTGCACGGCAGCGGGTGCCCGTTCTCGGTCATCGAGGCGGGTTAAACGGGAAACAGGTAAGAAGATCACGATGCGGACATCGTGATTTCCTGAAGCCTGTGCTGCCCCCGCAACGGTAAGCGAGCGTGGATTCGCCACTACGCCACTGAGCGCGGCGCGCTTGGGAAGGCGGCGGATCAGGTTCTCGCGAGCCCGTATACCGGCCCGTCCGTAGGTGGAAAGCCGCGGGGAGGCGGCGCGTCCGTCGTAGTCTCCTCGCGCGCACTCCGTTGCGATTTCCTGCATGCGGCGGGCATGCGCGAGGAGCACGCATGAAAATTTCCCGGGGAGCCGCCGCCGTGCTGTCGGCCGCGGCGTCATGCACGCTGGCTGCCGAGCTTCCGGTGTCCGTGGGCGAGCCGGTCATCGTCACCGCGACGCGCTTCGAGGACCGCTATCTCGACAAGCCCGTCAACGTCACGGTCATCACCGCCGAGGACATCCGCCAGAGCCCGGCGAAGACCGTCCCCGACCTGCTTTCGGAGCAGGCGGGTATCTTCGTCCACGACTTCTTCGGCAACAACGCCGCCACGACGACCGTGGATCTGCGCGGTTTCGGCATCACCGGAGCGCAGAACACGCTCATCCTCCTCGATGGCCGCCGCATCGTCGACGCCGATCTTTCGGGCGTCCAGTGGTCGGGCGTTCCGCTCGCCGCGATCGAGCGCATCGAGATCGTGCGCGGCTCGGGCGCCGTGCTATACGGCGACGGCGCCGTCACCGGCGTCATCAACATCATCACGCGCTCGCCCGCGGACATCGGCAATTTCGCCTCGGTGCAGGTCCTGGCCGGCTCATACGACACCCGGCAGGGTCAGCTCTACGCAAACCACTTCTCGGGCAATCTCGGTTTGAACCTGATTGCGTCGAACTACGTATCCGACGCCTACCGCGACAACAACAAGAATCGTCAGAGCAATGTGCAGGCCGAAGCACGCCTGCTGACCGCACGCGGTGATGCGTCGTTCAAGCTCGCCGACGATAACCAGGGCATACGCTTGCCGGGACCCCGGACCGTGCAGCCGAGCGCAGGTTTGAACGAGCTCGAAACCGACCGGCGCGGCACCTCGACGCCGCTCGACTACGCGCAGCGCCGCGGCAACCGCGCGACCTTCGACTGGCGGCACGAGACAGGGGCCGGGCAGGTGAACCTCGGTATCGGATACCGCGACAAGGAGCAGAAGTCGTTCTTCGATTTCAGCGGGTTCCCCGACTACCGAATCGCGGATCTCGATGTATGGTCCGTCGCGCCGCGGATGAGGTTTCCCCAGCCGCTCGGTGGGATGCCCAACACGCTGATCGCGGGCATCGACTGGTATCGCTGGGATTACACGCTGCGGCTGTCGAATTCGGCGGCGAACATCGGCCAGCCTTTCAACACCGTCGACGCCACGCAGGAGAATTCCGCCATCTATTTCCAGAACACGACCAAGGTGTCTCCCGCGGTGACGGTGATCGCAGGCGCGCGCGTCGAGCGCTACAAGATCTCGGCGAGCGATGCCTATGACCCCGGCGCGCCGGGCGGCGCCTTCGGCTCGAGCGCCGCGCCCGGACGCGATGAGGAGACCGAATATGCGTACGAACTCGCAGCGCGCTACGAGGCCGCCCCGGCCTGGGCGCTCATTGGGCGGATCGGCCGCAGCTATCGTTTCGCCAACGTCGACGAGATTTATGAATTCACCCCCGCCTTTACGCGCGAGTTCCAGTTCCTCAAGCCACAGATCGCGCACTCGTATGAAGCGGGTGTGGAGCATCGGGGTGCCGGTTCGATGCTGCGAGCAACGATTTTCCAGATCGACGTTGAGGACGAGATCCACCTCGACGTGTACAGCACGGGAATCGGCAACACCAATCTACCGCCGTCGCGGCGGCGCGGGCTCGAGCTCGAAGCGCAGCGGGCGCTGGGAACGTCGCTGCAGCTCGGGGCGAACTACACGTTCGTGGATGCCAAGTTCCTCGAAGGCGTGCTGCCGGGCAGTCCTTTCACTCAGCCCAACGTCGTCGTCGCCGGCAAGACCGTCCCGCTCGTTCCCCGGCACAAGCTGAACGTCACCGCGTCCTGGGGCTTTGCCGCGGGGACGCGTGTCAACGCGCTGGTCACCTACGTCAGCGATCAGTACATGGATAACGACGAAGGAAACACCTTCTACACGAAGATTCCTGCCTACACGGTCGCGGATCTGAAGCTTGTGCACGAGGAGAGCGGCTGGCGTCTAGCCGCCACGGTGAACAACCTGTTCAACGAGAAGTACTACAACTACGCCGTGCGCAGCCAGGTCGTCTCCGACCGCTACAACGCCTATCCCCTCCCGGAGCGCAACGTCACATTCACTGCGGAGTACAACTTCCGCTAGCGCGGCCGCACTACAAAGCAAATCCCCTCCTGCCGGAGGAGGGGTGCCCGCGTAAGCGGGCGGGGTGGCGGGAGGGCCGTGACTCGCTGCACCGAGTTGGGCGTTCACGGGCGCGATTACCT
>Ga0256867_10000168_pt1 | contig 24168 bp, 22 predicted proteins | sample RVTome_15_FD_185939 | JGI IMG/M metagenome (GOLD analysis project Ga0256867, IMG submission 185939) | Soil microbial communities from uranium-contaminated site in the Upper Colorado River Basin, Wyoming, United States - RVT150D86 (HiSeq) ... | reverse complement strand
TCCCAGCCGCGCCAGTCGAGCGGTTGCGGCAGGTTTCGCCTGAAGCGGTCGAACGCGACCGGCTCCAGCCACTCCCAGACACCCAGTCCGATTCCTGCGAGCCCCGCCGCGACCAGCACAAGGCCCAGCAGCGAGCGCGGAACGCGCACGAGGAGCGTCCAGGCCATGCCCACGCGTCCCCGCGGATTGAGCATCATCAGCACGCCCGTCCCGATGAGCAGCAGTCCTGCCGCGATCATTACCGGCGCGGGACGGCGCGTCAGGTAATTTACGGTCGAGTACCACACGCCGTCGGCCAGCAGATAGGCCGACGCTATCACCGCTCCGCCGACGAGCAGCGCCATCAGCCCGACGATCATCGCCGGCGCGCCTGCGTAGGTTTCCCATTTGTCTTCCGAATTGCGGAAGCACATGCGCCGCGTCCAGACAGACTCGAAACCGCCCAGCGCGATGCCGGCGCCGATCAGGAATATGCCGAGGTAAACGGCTCTGGGAAGCGCAAAAAACTGGCCGGCAACAATCGCGATGATGCCGATTAAGACAGCGAGGTATTCGAAGAAAGCGAGGAACCGCACCTTGGCAACAGTTTAGCGGAGATCGCGGTGATCGAGGACCTCGCCACCGGGGCCGGCGCCCGTGACGGCGGGAGCCGTCCTTCGGAAAACCCATGCATGGAACGCGAGCGCGCCCGCCACCAGCGCGACCAGCGAGAAGTACGGATCGAGCTCGCGCGCGGTGAATATCGACTCGGTCCTGAGCGCCGACTCCTCGTAATTGGCCACCACGCCGAGAAACACGTTGTTGGCCGCGTGGACGCCTATCGCAAGCTCCAGTCGCCCATCGCGCAGCGTGATCGTCGCGAGCAGCATGCCGATCGCGAAATAGTTCGCCCCCATGATGAGCAGGCCATGCCGTTGCGCCTCCGGGTTCAGAAGATGCGGGAGGGTGAAGACGAGGCTGCTCAGGATCGCGATCAGAGCCGGGCTGCGCGTCAACCGTCCAATGCCCTGCATGGCGTAGCCGCGGAAGACCAGCTCCTCCGCCGCGCACTGCAGCGGCGTGAGGAGCAGGACCAGCAGCAGAAACGGGAAGAACCGCACCGCGTTGAAGCTCAGATAGAAGCGCTCGCCAAACAACAGGAACTCGACGAGCGACAGCGCCGCCGCAATCGCCAGCCACACGACGGCGCCCCGCTTGATGCGCTGCCAGTCGATGCGGCCGGTCGCGGTGACGAGGCTCAGGAGGGGGCGGCGATGCAGCCACTTCACCGTGGCCGCGAGCCCGGCAAACATGAGGAAGATGGAGAAATTGACCGCGATGAAGTCGAGCCGGGGATCGAAGATGCCGGCGATGCCCAGAAGCGTGTACGGCACGAGGCCCAGCCCGAGCCACGACGCGGCGATGATGAGCGCTCCGAGCGCGTAGCGCCACCACGCGTTACGGCCGAGGAGCGCAAGATCCAGGTACGTCTCCGTCTGCGGCTTCATTCACGATTCACGGGGTTCGTAGGCAAGGTAAGGCGCGAGCCACCGCTCCGCCTCTTCGCGCGAGCAGCTCTTGCGCCGGGCGTAGTCCTCCACCTGGTCGCGACCCACCTTGCCCACGGCGAAGTACTGCGACTCGGGGTGAGAGAAATAGAACCCGCTCACGGCCGCCGTGGGCAGCATGGCGAAAGACTCCGTCAGGCGCATGCCGATGTGCCCGGCGCCGAGCACCTGGAAGAGCGGCCCTTTGTCGGTGTGATCCGGGCAGGCCGGATAGCCCGGTGCCGGCCGGATGCCGCGGTACTTCTCGGCGATCAGCGCGTCGTTGTCGAGGGTCTCGTCGCGCGCGTAGCCCCAGAACTCCTTGCGCACGCGCTGGTGCAGGCGCTCCGTGAACGCCTCGGCAAGCCGGTCCGCGAGCGCCTTCAACATGATCGCGCTGTAGTCATCGTGGTCTTTCTCGAATTCGGCGAGCTTCTTCTCGATCCCGATGCCGGCGGTGACTGCGAACGCGCCGATGTAATCGTCCACGCCCGAGCCCCTGGGAGCGATGAAGTCCGCGAGGCACAGGTTCGCCCGGCCCGTTGGCTTCACGTTCTGCTGGCGCAGGTTGTGCCAGGTCATGAGCACGCGGGCGCGCTTCTCATCCGCGTAGATCTCGATATCGTCCGAACCCACGCTCGCTGCCGGGAAGAGCCCGAAGACTGCGCTTGCCGTGAGCCACCGCCCCTCCACGATCTTCCTCAGCATGGCCTGGCCGTCGCGGTGGACGTTGCGCGCCGCCTCGCCCACCACCGGGTCCTCGATGATCGCTGGAAACGGGCCCGAGAGCTCCCAGGCCTGGAAGAACGGCCCCCAATCGATATACTTCGCGATCTCCGCCAGGTCGTAGTTCCTGAGCACGCGCGTGCCGATCACTTCCGGACGCGGCGGCGCGTATTCCGTCCAGTCGGTCTTGAGCGAGTTGGCGCGCGCCTTGCCGAGAGTGACGAGCTCGAGCCCGCGCTTGCCCTCGTGCTGCCGGCGCACGCGCTCATATTCCGCCTTCACGTCGTTGAGATAACCCGCGCGAAGGTCGTCCGAGAGGAGATTGCTGCAGACCGAGACGCTGCGCGAGGCATCGGGCACCCAGACGACCGGACCGGAATAGTGCGGAGCGATCTTGACCGCAGTATGCGTGCGCGAGGTCGTCGCGCCGCCGATGAGCAGCGGCAGATCGAAGCCTTCGCGCTCCATCTCGCGCGCCACGTGCGCCATTTCCTCGAGCGACGGCGTGATGAGGCCCGAGAGCCCGATCAGGTTGCAGCTCTGCTCGCGCGCAACCTGCAGAATCTTCTGCGCAGGCACCATGACCCCGAGATTCACCACCTCGTAGTTGTTGCACTGGAGCACGACCGATACGATGTTCTTGCCGATGTCGTGCACGTCGCCCTTGACGGTGGCGATCACCATCTTACCTTTCGCCTTGGCGTCCCCGAGCTGCTTCTTCTCTTCCTCGAGAAAGGGCTCGAGGTAGCCCACCGACTGCTTCATGACGCGGGCGCTTTTCACCACCTGCGGCAGGAACATCTTGCCGGCTCCGAATAAGTCGCCCACGACGTTCATCCCGTCCATGAGCGGCCCCTCGATCACCCGGATCGGGCGGCCGTATTTCTCGAGCGCCTCTGCCGTGTCCTCCACGATCCAGTTGGCGATCCCCTGCACCAGCGCGTGCTTCAACCGCTCCTCGACGCCGCTCTTCCGCCACTCGAGGTCCTCGGCGACGCGCGTGGCACCGCCCTTGACCGTCTCGGCAAAGGCGACCATGCGCTCGGCCGCGTCCGGGCGGCGGTTGAAGATGATGTCCTCGACGCGCTCGAGGAGCTCCTTCGGAATCTCTTCGTAGACGCCGAGCTGCCCGGCGTTCACGATTCCCATCGTCATGCCCGCCCTGATCGCGTGATAGAGGAACGCGGTGTGTATTGCCTCGCGCACGGCGTCGTTGCCGCGGAACGAGAACGAGATGTTGGACACGCCCCCGCTCACCTTCGCGTGCGGCAGTGTCGCGCGGATGACGCGCGTCGCCTCGATGAAGTCCTTGCCGTAGTTCGCGTGCTCCTCGATCCCGGTCGCGATCGCGAATATGTTGGGATCGATAATCACATCCGCCGGATCGAACCCCAGCTCGTCGACCAGGATATGGTAGGCGCGCTTGGCGACCTCGACGCGGCGCTCGAGCGTGTCCGCCTGCCCCTTCTCGTCGAACGCCATGACGATGACCGCGGCGCCGTAGCGGCGCGCGAGCTTCGCATGCTTCACGAACTCGTCCCTGCCCTCCTTGAGGCTCACCGAGTTCACCACGCACTTGCCCTGCACGCACTTCAGCCCCGCCTCGATCACCTCCCACTTCGAGGAATCAATGACCACCGGAACGCGCGAGATGTCCGGCTCGGAGGCGATGAGGTTGAGGAAGGTCGTCATCGCCTTCTTCGAATCGAGCATCGCCTCGTCCATGTTGATGTCGATCATCTGCGCGCCGTTTTCGACCTGCTGGCGCGCGACCGACAGCGCTTCCTGGTAGTCGCCCGCGAGCACCATCCGCGCAAAAGCGCGGGAGCCGGTGACATTGGTGCGCTCGCCGATGTTGACGAAGAGCGAGTCCTCGCCGATGTTGAGAGGCTCGAGGCCCGAGAGCCGCGTCCGGCGCTCGATCGTCGGAACCTCCCGCGGCGCGATCCCCTCGAGCGCCTGCGCGATCGCCCTGATGTGTTCCGGCGTCGTGCCGCAGCAGCCGCCCGCGATGTTGACGAAGCCGCTCCTGGCGAAATCGAGAAGATATCCCGCGGTCTGCTCGGGGGTCTCGTCGTAGCCCGTCGGCGCCAGCGGATTGGGCAGCCCCGCGTTGGGATAGGCCGAGACATGGGTATCGGCCACGTTCGAGATCTCCTCGATGTAGGGACGCATGAGCTTGGCGCCCAGCGCGCAGTTCAGTCCCACGGCGAAGGGCCTTGCGTGGCGCACGGCATTCCAGAACGCCTCCGGGGTCTGCCCCGACAGCGTGCGCCCCGAGGCGTCCGTGATCGTGCCAGAAACAATCACGGGCAGGCGTGATTGTTTCTGATCAAACACTTCCTCGATGGCGAAGATCGCTGCCTTGGCATTGAGAGTATCGAAGATGGTTTCGATGAGCAGAATGTCGACGCCGCCGTCCATAAGGCCGCGTACCGCGTCAGCGTACGCGGCCTTGAGCTCGTCGAAGGTGATGAGGCGCGCGCCCGGGTCGTTGACATCAGGCGAGATCGACGCGGTGCGGTTGGTGGGGCCGAGCGCCCCAGCGACGAAACGCGGCCGGCCGCCATCCTTTCTTGCGTGCTCGTCCGCAGCGGCGCGCGCGAGCCGCGCTGCCTCGACGTTCAACTCGTGCACGAGCGGCTCGAGGTGGTAGTCGGCCTGCGCGATCGAGGTCGAGTTGAAGGTGTTGGTCTCGATGACGTCCGCGCCCGCCGCCAGATACTGCGCGTGAATCTCACGAACGATGTGCGGCTGGGTCAGCACCAGCAGATCGTTATTGCCCTTCAGGTCGTGCGGATGGTCGGCGAACCGCTCGCCGCGGTAGTCCGCCTCGGAGAGCTTATAGCCCTGGATCATGGTGCCCATCGCGCCGTCGAGGATCAGAATGCGCTGCTTGAGCAGCGCATTCAGGTATTCAGCCCGGTCAGTCATGCGAAGGCAAGGTGCGCGGAAAGTTCCTGATTCGAAACGGGTTGATTCTATCGCGAAACCAACTCAGGCTAACACCGACCCGGCCGATCCCTTTATACTTTCGCTCGCGATCCAACGAGCGAAAGTATGCAATGAAGCACTTTGAGCCGAAGGAGGCCTACGACTTCCTGAGGAAGAACCCGAATGCCATCTTCATCGACTGCCGCAGCGAGATGGAGTATCTCTTCGTCGGCCATCCGACCGGCGCGATCCTCGTTCCCTGGAACGACGGCCCGAACTGGGAGATCAATCCCGATTTTGTCGCGCACGTGAAAAAGGCGGCGAGCGTCGACCGCCCGATCGTGCTGATCTGCCGCAGCGGCAACCGCACGCTCGACGCCGGCCGCGCGCTCGAGGACGCGGGATTTACCCAGGTCTACAACGTGCTGAAAGGCTTCGAGGGCGACCTCGATGAGAACCACCGTCGCAACACGAAGAACGGTTGGCGCTACGAGGGCCTCCCCTGGGAGCAGTGCTGAGATCACGCATCACTAACCCAGGGTGACGCCGAGCAGGCTGCCCACCAGGTAGGTAAATCCGCCGGCAGCGACCCCGATCGCAAGCATTCGCGCGCCGCTCAACAGCGCGCTGCGGCCGGTGAAAAGCGACAGCGTCGCGCCGACTGCGAAGAGCGCCACAGCCGACGCCACAATCGCCGCGACGAGACTCGCCACGCCCGCTGCGATCAGGAACGGCGCGAGCGGAATGGCGGCTCCCGCCGTAAACGAGAAAAAAGAAAAGAGGGCGGCGCCCCATGGCGAGCCGAGATCCTCGGGATTCAGGCCGAGCTCCTCGCGGGCAAGGGTCACGAGGGCCTTCTCGGGATCGGCGATGAGGTTTCTCGCCATCGAGGCGGCTTCCTCGCGCGCATGCCCGCGCGCTTCGTAGATGAGGGCAAGCTCGTCGGCTTCGGCATCCGGGTAGTGCTCCAGCTCCTCGCGCTCGAGCCCGATCTGGTACTCGTACATCTCGCGTTGAGAACGCACCGAGACGTACTCGCCCGCCGCCATCGAGAACGCCCCTGCGACGAGGCCCGCCACCCCCGTCAGCACGATGATCTGGCTGTCCGCGGTGGCGCCTGCGATTCCCATGATCAGGCTTGCGTTCGAGATCAGGCCGTCGTTCACGCCGAATACCGCCGCGCGCAGATTGCCGCCGCCGCCCACGCCCTGATGGCGGTGCTCCAGCTGATCCACGCTCTGCGGCGTGACATGTCCGTGCGAGGCGTGGGCGTAGAGCGACATTCCGCGCACCTTCATCGCGGAGAGAACAGCGCGCAGCGGGCGCACGCCGAGCCTCGCCACCAGGTCCGCGACGAGGCGTGCGCGCAGGTCAGGCTGATAACTCTCCGGCACCGTGCCGCCCGCCTCACGTGCCTTGCGGGCCCAGATGGCCGCCTGGCGGTCCGCTTCGTGCGACAGCTCCTTGAAGAGAGCCTGTCTCGGCGTGCCGGCCTCCGCCGTCGCGACGGCGCGATAGAGGTAGGCGGAGCGCTTCTCCTCGCTCCAGCTCTCGATCTCTTTCATCATGCCTTAGAGCCCGTATCAAAATGACCTCGCTCCTGTTCAAGCGATCTCCAAAGCGCAGGCACAAAGGACACTAAGGACACTAAGGACACGGAGGAGAAAGGATAGTGAATTTCCTTCGTGTCCTTGGTGTCCTTCGTGTCTACGCTTTTCATTCTGTTACCGGTTCTTAAGGCTCAGTGAGCCTGCGTGTGCCGCCCGCCGTCCGGCGGCAACGCCGGCAGGCTGGCATAGATCCGCCAGCAGACAAATCCGACGGCGAGGAGCCCCAGCATTCCCCCCGCCAGCAAGGCCGCCGTCGCGGACAGGAGCGGCGAAGCGATTCCCGCGTTCAGGGCCGAAAGAAACGAGTGCACGAAGCCCTGCAGCGAAGAAGCCATCCCGCGGTTGCGCGGGAAGAGGTCCAGCAGCAGCAGGGTTATGGCCGGCATGGCGATCGTCATGCCCACCGCATAGAGCCCCTGGTGGATGATGGACCACGGCAGCTGCGGCGGGAACCACACGTAGTAGAGCACATTGTAAAGCGCGGCCGCGAACATGATCGCGTATCCGAGTCCCACCACCCGCTCCGGGGAAATCCGGCCTGCGAGGCGGCCCGAGATATAAGCGCCGGTCATCATGCCCACGACGCCCGACATGAACAACCACGCGAACTGATGCTCATTCAAGCCGAAGTGCCCGTAGATGAATACCGGCGCGGACAGCACATAGATGAAGAATCCCGAGAAATTAATCGCCGCCGCGCCCGCCAGCAGGAGAAAGCGGCCGTTCCAAGCGACATGGCGGTAGGCCGCGATGAGCAGCGGGAGAAACGCGCTCTGGCGCGATGGGGTCGACAAGGGTTGTGCGCTGCTTGAAAAGACCGCGATTCTACCGGAGCCCCGGCGCACGTTCCTGCCCCGCGGGTTCCAGGTTCAAGGTGTGCGCTCGAAGCGTCGATGCTGGATCGCCTCGGCAACGTGCGATGGCGCGATTTCCTTCGATCCTTGGAGATCGGCAATGGTCCGCGCGGCCTTGAGCACGCGGTGGTAGCCGCGCGCCGAGAGCCCGAGACGCGCGGTCGCCTGCTTCAAGACCTGCGCGCCGCGCGCATCGGGCGCACAATACCTGTCCACCTCGCGGCCCGAAAGCAACACGTTGGCTTTTCCCTGGCGCTCAAGCTGGCGCGCACGGGCAGCGGCAACCCGGTTGCGAGCAGCCGCGGAGCTTTCGCCGTGCCCCTGGTGCGCCAGCTCCTCCTGGGGCACCGCCGGCACTTCGACCTGGAGGTCGATGCGATCGAGGAGCGGTCCCGAAACCCTAGCGCGATAGCGCGCGACCTGGTCGGGAGAGCAGCGGCAGCGGCCATTGGGGTGTCCGAGATAGCCGCATGGGCACGGGTTCATCGCCGCCACGAGCTGGAATCGGGCAGGGAACTCCGCCTGACGCGCGGCGCGGGAGACGCAGATTCGCCCCGATTCAAGCGGCTCGCGCAGCACGTCGAGCACCCGTCGATCGAACTCCGGCAGCTCGTCGAGAAAGAGCACCCCGTGCATCGCCATCGAGATCTCGCCGGGGCGCGGCTGGCTGCCCCCTCCGACGAGCGCCACGGCGGACGCCGTGTGGTGGGGGGCGCGAAAGGGACGATGGCGCCAGCGCGAAAGGTCAAAGCCCGCTGATCCCAGCGACTGCATGGCGGCGCTGGCGAGCGCCTCCTGCTCCGTCATGGGCGGCAGGATTCCCGGGAGCCGCTCGGCGAGCATGGTCTTCCCGGCGCCCGGCGGCCCGACCATGAGCATGCTGTGTCCGCCCGCCGCCGCAATCTCCAGCGCGCGCCTGGCGTGGGCCTGCCCCCTTATGTCGTCCAGGTCCGGATAGCGATCCTCCGTCACGGTGTAGCTCGCCTCGCAACGAGCGAGCGGCGCCCGGCCAGCGAGGTGAGCGCACACTTCCAGCAGCGAGCCCGCGGGGTAGACGGTTGCGCGCTCAACCAGCGCGGCCTCGCGCGCGCTGCCCGCGGGAAGCACGAAGGCCCTGCCCTCGCGGGCCGCAGTGAGCGCCATCGCGAGCGCGCCGCGAATGGGGCGCAATTCCCCTGTCAGCGCGAGCTCACCGGCGAACTCGCAGCGGGCCAGGGGTTCTGCGGGAAGCTGCCCGGACGCGGCGAGGATTCCGAGCGCGATGGGCAGGTCGAAGCGGCCCGACTCCTTGGGCAGATCGGCGGGCGCGAGGTTGACCGTGATGCGCCGCGCCGGAAATTCGAAACGGGCGTTCTGCAGCGCCGCACGCACCCGATCTTTCGCTTCCCTGACCTCGGTTTCGGGAAGCCCGACGATCGTGAAGTTTGGCAGGCCGTTGCCGAGGTGCGCCTCGACCGTGACGAGCGGCGCCTCGACTCCGGCCAGCGCGCGGCTGTAGACAACAGCAAGCGACATCGATCCTCCCTCTCGGGCCCCTACGCTTTAACGCGCGAGGCAGGCCCCGGGAGTACGAGAGCGGTGAGCGGTGAGCGGCGAGGGGTGAGGGGTGAGGGGTGAGAGGTGAGGGGTGAGGGGTGAGGCAAACCGCGCAGCTCGGCTGGTTATTCCGCCTTCATCCTTCCCCCGTCCCGCCGCGCTGCATCGCGGCGGGCGTTCGCCGGCTCGAACGTGCGCAGGCACGTTCATCGAATTCCCGGCTCACCCTTCATCCTTGCTTCCAAGTCGGCGAGCTTGGCTTCGAGCTCGGCGAGCTTCGCGCGCGTGCGTGCCAGCACCTCGCGCTGCACGTCGAATTCCTCGCGGCTGACCAGGTCGAGGCGGCTGAAGGTGCTCGAGAGCAGCGCGCGGAGATTCTTCTCCAGGTCCCTCGCCGGGCTCTGGGCCAGTATGTCTTTCATCCTGCGATCGATTTCCTCGAAGAGCCTCGTTTCGGCCATGGCCGCACCTGGCAATTGGGATGACCGCTCGATTTTCCCACAGCATGTGATCGCATCGCCGGAGCAGATCCTTTTTGAGATCGGCCGCCAGACCGGCGCAGGACTCTGTGCTACTGGCACAGGTACGGTGCGCCCGATCCGCAGGGCGCATCAAAACGGTGCGCTCGCCGTTCTATCCAATCGCAGACGGGCCGTTAAGCCTCTGTTATTAAACAATAAACGTTTTGGCACGCTCTATGCTGAAGCCGCCTACGGTCAATTGCCGTTTTGTTTAATCAAGAAAGGATCGACCATGAGCAAGAAAACCGTTACGGCGGGATTGATTGCAGCGGCGTTTGGTTGCGGCATCGCCCAAGCGCAGCCGCCCGCCTCGCCACATACGTTCGGCGCAAATGTCGGGCTCTACAGCCAATACATCTTCCGCGGGCTAACCCAGACGAATCGCGATCCCGCAATCCAGGGCGGGTTCGACTACTCCCATTCCAGCGGGTTCTACGCCGGTACCTGGGCATCCAACATCAGCTGGTTGACCGATTCGTCGACCGTGACCGGCTACACCAGTTCCAGCATGGAATGGGATTTCTATGGCGGTTTCCGCAACGCGTTCGGCGGGGGCGACTTCGGGTACGACGTCGGATTGCTCTACTACTATTACCCCGGCACGCACAACGTAACCGTAGCCCCGGGTTCCGTCGAGGCCGACACCCTTGAAGTATACGGGGCCCTTTCCTGGAAATGGCTCTCGGCCAAGCTCTCTTACGCACTCAGTGACGACGTTTTTGGCGTCGCAAATGCGGACGGCACCTACTATCTCGACTTCACTGCCAGCTATCCTGTTCCCAACACCAAGCTCAGCCTCGTGGCGCATTACGGAATCCAGAAGTTCACGGGGGACAGCGCGCCTGGCGTCAGCAATGACGCTAATGCTTCGTATGAGGACTGGAAGCTCGGCGCGAGCTACGCATTGCCCCAGGACTTCACGATCGGCGCGTACTACACCGACACCAGCATGGACGCGACTCAGAAGGCCTTCTATACCAACTCCGAAGGTCGCAACGTCGGCAACGGTACCTTCACGGTCTATATCTCGAAGACTTTCTGAGGCGCATGGGGCACGAGGCAGGCAGTCCCTGCCTCCTAAACACGGGGAACAGCAATGAAACTAGTCACGGCAATCATCAAGCCGTTCAAGCTCGACGACGTTCGCGAGGCGCTTTCCGGCATAGGCGTAACCGGAATCACGGTCACGGAGGTGAAGGGCTTCGGGCGGCAGAAGGGGCACACCGAGCTCTACCGCGGCGCGGAGTACGTGGTGGACTTCCTGCCCAAGGTGAAGATCGAGGCCGCGATCAAGAGCGAGCTGCTCGAGCAGGCGATCGAGGCCATCGAGAAGTCGGCCAATACCGGCAAGATCGGCGACGGCAAGATCTTCGTCTTCGAGCTGGAGCAGGTCATCCGCATCCGTACCGGGGAAACCGGCGCGGCAGCGCTATAAGAAAGGGAGCCATTACATGAAGCGATTACTCACTATCCTCGCTCTGTTCGGGGCCCTGTGCCTGGCCGTCTCGCCCGCGGTCGCACAGGAGAAGCCCGCCGACGCACCGGCCGCAATGGCGCCCGCCGGCACCGCTGCGGCTCCGGCGCCCGCGCCGGAAGCCACGAAACCCACGCTCGACAGCGGAAGCACGGCCTGGATGATCACGGCCACGGTGCTCGTCATTCTCATGACCATCCCGGGCCTCGCGCTTTTCTACGGCGGGCTCGTCCGGGCGAAGAACATGCTCTCGGTCCTGATGCAGGTGTTCGTCACCGTTTCGCTCGTCTCGATTCTCTGGGCGATCTACGGCTACAGCCTCGCGTTCACGGAGGGCTCTTTCAATTCCGTCATCGGGGGACTTGGCAAGTCGTTCCTCTCCGGCATTACGCCGGACACGCTGAACGGGGTCATCCCGGAATACGTGTTCGTGGTCTTCCAGCTCACGTTCGCGGCCATTACGCCGGCGCTGATCGTCGGGGGCTTTGCCGAGCGCATCAAGTTCTCCGCCGTGCTCTGGTTCATGGCCCTTTGGCTGACCTTCTGCTATGTGCCGATCGCGCACATGGTGTGGGGCGGCGGATTCCTTGGCGAGCTTGGCGCGAAGGACTTCGCGGGCGGAACGGTGGTGCACATCAACGCCGGGATCGCCGCCCTGGTCGGATGCATCGTGCTGGGCAAGCGCATCGGCTACGGGCGCGAGGCCATGCCGCCGCACAACCTGACCCTCACGATGGTGGGCGCATCACTCCTGTGGGTGGGCTGGTTCGGCTTCAACGTCGGCAGCGAGCTCGCCGCCGACGGCATCGCCGGGATGGTGCTCGCCAACACGCAATTCGCCACGGCGGCTGCAGTGCTCGGCTGGATGTTCGCCGAGTGGATGGCGCGCGGAAAGCCCACGATGCTCGGTGCCGCCTCCGGGGCGATCGCAGGTCTCGTCGCGATCACGCCGGCCTGCGGCTTCGTCGGACCCATGGGTGCGATCATTCTCGGAGCCGTCGCCGGAGTGGTGTGCTTCTGGGGATGCACGGGCCTCAAGAGGATGTTCGGCTACGACGATTCGCTCGACGTATTCGGCGTGCACGGCATCGGCGGCATCATCGGCGCCATTGGCACGGGCATCCTGATGTCGGCGGCGCTGGGCGGCGTCGGCTACGCCAAGGACGTCACGATGGGCGGCCAGGTGTTCACGCAGGCGGTCGCGGTCGTCGTCACGCTGGTGTGGACCGGGATCATCAGCTACATCCTCTACAAGGTGGTCGACATGATGGTCGGCCTGCGCGTCGCGGAAGAAAGCGAGCGTGAAGGACTCGACTCCACGCAGCACGGCGAGGTTGCCTACCACACGTAGACAGTCCGGTCATGTGGCAATGGGGCGCCTGCGGGCGCCCTTTTTTTATACCCTTGTACCCGTGAGCGCTGGCCGGTCCGCCCAACTCAGATGCCGGATGGCGAATGGCGAATCGCGGAACGGACAACGATTACAGCAAATAGCCTTTACAATTAAGGCAATTTCCCGCACGGGCCTCATAAGACCAACGACGCCGGATGAAACTCGCCTTCGTAGCCGACCCCCTGGACTCGTTCAAGATCTACAAGGACACGACCTTCGCCATCATGCGCGAGGCCGCGGGGCGGGGCCACGAGCTTTATGCCATGGAGCCCGAGGACCTCGTCTGGCGCGGGGGCACCGTATCGGGTCACGCGCGCCGCATCGAGCTCACGGGAGAAAAGCCGACCTGGTACCGCGCCGAGCCCGTGAGCGCGGTCCCCCTCCAGGACTTCGACGCGGTGCTCATGCGCAAGGACCCGCCGTTCGACATGGAATACGTGTACAGCACCTATCTTCTGGAGCTCGCGGAAGCGGACGGGGCGCGCGTTTTCAACCGCCCGCGCGCAATCCGGGACTGGAACGAGAAAATGGGGATCGCGCGCTTCACGCAGTTTACCCCGCCCACCCTCGTCACCCGGCGCGAGCACCTGATCCGAGAGTTCCTGGCGGAGCACCGCGACGTCATCCTGAAGCCGCTCGACGGCATGGGCGGCACGTCTGTCTTCCGGGTCCGCGACGACGACCCCAATGTGAACGTCATCATCGAGACCGTGACGCACTACGGCCGCAAGAGCACCATGGCCCAGCGCTTCATTCCGGAGATACGCGACGGCGACAAGCGGGTGCTGCTGATCGCGGGGAAGCCGGTGCCGTACTGTCTTGCCCGGGTGCCACGGCCGGGCGAAACCCGCGGCAATCTTGCAGCCGGCGCGACCGGGATCGCGCGCGAGCTGACCCAGCGGGACCGCGAGATCGCGGAGGCGATGGGCCCGGCGCTGCACCGGGAGGGCCTGCTGCTCGTTGGGCTCGACGTTATCGGCGATTACCTCACGGAGGTCAACGTCACGAGCCCCACCTGTTTTATGGAAATCGCCGAACAAACAGGCTTTAACGTCGCCGGGATGATGCTGGATTCGCTCGAAAAGGCGGTCGGCCATTGATCCGGGCGTCCCGCCTTGCTGTATTGTGCAATGCAGTAGAGTACACTATTACAGTCGCGTTACCCGGCTGTAAGGCGTCTGGATGATTGGGATTTTGATCATTACCCATGGGACGTTGGGCGAGAGCCTGATTCACTGCGCGAGCCACGTGCTCAACAAACGCCCGCCCCGGGTGAAGCAGCTCGGCATCACCGCCCAGGACGATCCCTTCAACCTGCTCCCGCAGGCCCGGGCCCTCATCAAGGAGCTGGACGACGGCGACGGCGTCCTCATCCTTTCGGACATCTATGGGGGCTCGCCAGCCAACATTGCGTCCAAGCTCGTCGTTCCCGGCCGCGTCGAGGGCGTGGCCGGCGTCAATCTCCCGATGCTGATCCGCGTGCTGACGTATCGCGACAGGCCTCTCCAGACCGCGGTCGTGAAAGCCGTGAGCGGCGGTTGCGACGGCGTGGTCCGCATTCCGGGCCTCGCCGTCAGTCATGCAGCAACGGGAAGTTGAGATCACCAACAAGCTCGGGTTGCATGCCCGGGCTTCGGCCAGGCTCACCCAGGTCGCCGGGCGCTTCCAGAGCGGCGTGTGGATCACCCGCAACGGCCGCCGCGTGAACGCCAAGAGCATCATGGGCGTCATGATGCTGGCGGCAGCCAAGGGCGCGACCGTCGTACTGGAGACCGAGGGCCCCGACGAGGAGGAGGCGATGGCGGCCGTCGCCGGGCTCATCGAGAGCCAGTTCGAGGAAGGCGAGTAGCCAAAGGATGAAGGCGGAAGGATGAAGTAGCTTCCGCTTGCTCCGGTTCCACGTAATATTCATCCTTCATCCTTGATTCTGGACGGGCCGATGAGTCTTGCCATTCACGGCATCGGTGTCTCCGGCGGCATCGCCATCGGCCATGCGCATCTCTTCTCGCACGCCAAGCTCGAGGTCGCGCACTACGTCGTGCCGCAGGCCCAGGTGGCCGAGGAGTCCGCGCGCTTCGAGCTGGCCGTGCAAACGGTGTGCGAGGAGCTCGAAGACCTGCGCGCCACCCTCCCCCCTGCTGCGCCGGCCGAGCTCGCCGCCTTCATAGATCTCCACCTGATGATCCTGCGCGACTCGACGCTCTCGGCCGTCCCGCGCCGGATCATCGAGACCGAGCAGTGCAACGCGGAGTGGGCATTGAGGGTCCAGCTCGACGCGTTGCTCGCCCAGTTCGACCAGATCGAGGACAGCTATCTGCGCGAGCGCAAGAGTGACGTGCTCCAGGTGGTCGAGCGCCTGATGAAGGCGCTCGGCGGGCAGCCGGGCTACGTGCCTCCGCCGCCCAAGGCGGATTCCGCGCAGAACCACATCCTGGTCGCCCGCGATCTCTCGCCCGCCGACGTCGTGCAGTTCAAGCAGCACCAGTTCGCGAGCTTCATCACCGATCTCGGCGGCAGCACCTCGCATACCGCGGTCGTGGCGCGGAGCCTCGCCCTTCCCTCCATCGTGGCGCTGCACACCGCACGGCAGCTGATCCGCGAGAACGAGCTCATCATCGTGGACGGCACCCAGGGTGTCGTGATCGTCGACCCCGACGAGCGGGTGCTCGCCGAATACCGCTTGCGCCAGCGCGAGTTCGACCTCGAGCGCCAGAAGCTGAAGCGCCTCAAGGATACGCGCGCCGTCACGCTCGACGGCGTGGAGGTCGAGCTCCAGGCCAACATCGAGCTGCCCGAGGACGTCGCCGAGGCCAGGGAGAACGGCGCCATCGGCATCGGTCTCTTCCGGAGCGAGTTCCTGTTTCTCAACCGCCTCGACCTTCCCGACGAGGACGAGCAGTTCGAGGCCTATCGCAAGGCGACGGTGGAGATGGACGGCATGCCGGTCACGATCCGCACCTACGACCTGGGTGCGGACAAGCCGAGCGACGAGCTGCAGCGGCACACGCCCAACCCTGCGCTCGGGCTGCGCGCGATCCGCCTGTGCTTGACCGAGCCCAGGCGCTTTCTCATCCAGCTGCGCGCCCTGCTGCGCGCATCGCACTACGGGAAGATCAACATTCTCATCCCGATGCTCGCGACCGCGGCCGAAATAGACCAGGCGCTGGCGCTCATCCGACAAGCCAAGGAGACGCTCAACGAGCAGCGAATCCCCTACGACCGGAACATCAAGGTGGGCGGCATGATCGAGGTGCCCGCGGCGGCGCTGGCACTTCAGGTCTTTACCCGCAAGCTCGATTTCCTGTCGATCGGCACGAACGACCTCATCCAGTACACGCTGGCCATCGATCGCACGGATGATACCGTCGCGCACCTCTACGATCCCCTGCATCCGGCGGTGCTCGGGCTCGTCTCGGGAATCATCCGCGCCGCCAACAAGGCGAAGATCCCGGTGGCGCTCTGCGGCGAAATGGCGGGCGATGCCAGCCTCACACGGCTGCTGCTTGCCTTCGGGCTGCGCCAGTTCTCGATGCACGCCGCCCATCTGCCCGACGTCAAGCAGGTGATTCTCACCACCACGCTCGCGCGCCTGAAGCCGCTCGCGACAAGGATGCTGCGCACGTACGAGCCGGAGAAACTGCGTGCGCTCCTCGCCAAGCTCAACAGCTGAGTTGACAATTCGGGGGCGGGCAGGTAACGTGGCATCCGCTTTACGCCGCGCCGATTTGACTTTCAGCTTGCGGGCGCGTTACAAATCCGGCTAAAGAGAAAACAGGAAAAGTTTTTTCGGACCCGGCCAGCGCAAGCTCGCCGGGTTTTGCTTTTTTGGGGCATGGACAGCGCACTTACTTCGAAATCGGTTGGCGTCGTTACCCCGCAGCGGGCGACGTTCAGCGAGCCGCTCACGCTCAAGTCGGGAGCGGTCGTGGATGAGTACGAGCTCGTCTACGAGACCTACGGGCAGTTGAACGCCGAGCGCAGCAACGCGGTGCTGGTTTGCCACGCGCTCAACGCCGCCCATCATGTCGCGGGCCATTACGCCGACGATCCGGATAACGTCGGCTGGTGGGACAACATGATCGGGCCGGGCAAACCGGTCGACACGACACGCTTCTTCGTGGTGGGCGTGAACAACCTCGGCGGCTGCCACGGCTCGACCGGCCCGCAGAGCATCAACCCGCGCACCGGCAAGCCCTGGGGCGCGGATTTCCCCTTGGTCACGGTGGAGGACTGGGTCGCCACCCAGGCCCGGCTCGCCGATCTCCTCGGCATCCCGTGCTTTGCCGCCGTCATGGGCGGCAGCCTCGGGGCGATGCAGGCGTTGCAGTGGACCGTCAGCTTCCCGGGGCGCGTGAGGCACGCCCTCGTGATCGCCTGCGCGCCGAACCTGTCGGCCCAGAACATCGCGTTCAACGAGGTCGCGCGCCAGGCGATCATCACGGACCCCGATTTCCACGAGGGCCACTACTACGAGCACCGCACCCGCCCCACGCGCGGCCTGCGCGTGGCGCGCATGGTCGGTCACATCACCTACCTCTCCGACGATGCGATGGCGGACAAGTTCGGCCGGCAGCTGAAGCACGGCCGGCTTTCCTATTCCTTCGAGCCGGAGTTCGAGATCGAGTCCTATCTCCGCCACCAGGGCGCGAAGTTCTCCGATTACTTCGATGCCAATACCTACCTTCGCATCACAAAGGTGCTCGACTATTTCGATCCCGGGCTCGAGCACGGCGGGGATCTTGCCAAGGCGCTCGCGCCGGCGCGCGCCGCGTACCTCGTCGTCTCCTTCACCACCGACTGGCGTTTCTCGCCCGAGCGCTCGCGTGAAATCGTGAGAGCGCTGCTCCACAACCGGCGCGAGGTCACTTATGCCGAGATCGAGGCGCCCCACGGCCACGACGCGTTCCTGCTCGACGACGCGCGCTATCACAGCCTGGTGGCCGCCTACTTCGACCGCATTCACGGGGAGGCGGGGGCGCGATGACGGCCAATGGCAACGGGATGCAGCGGCCGGATTTCGCTGCCATCGCCGCGTGGGTGCGTCCCGGGTCGCGCGTTCTCGACCTCGGCTGCGGCGACGGCACGCTCCTCAGGTATCTCCGGCGCGAGCGAAACGCTTCAGGATACGGTGTCGAGATCGATGACGGCGGCGTGCTCGCCTGCGTCGGTAACGGCGTGAGCGTGATCCAGTGCGACCTGGAGAGCGGGCTCTCGGATTTCGAGGATCACGCGTTCGACTACGTGATCCTGTCGCAGACGCTGCAGGCCATGCGCCACAGCGAGCGCATCGTGCGCGAGATGCTGCGCGTCGGGCGCGAGGGCATCGTCACTTTCCCCAACTTCGGCTATTGGCGCAACCGGCTGCAGATCCTGGGCGGAAAGATGCCGGTGTCCGACAATCTTCCTTTCCAGTGGTACGACACGCCCAACATCCACCTTTGCACGATTGCCGATTTCGAGGGCTTCTGTGCATCGCATGCCGTGCGCATCCTCGAGCGCACGGTCATTACCGACGGGCGGCCCGTCGCATGGCTGCCCAACCTGCGCGGCGCGCTGGCTGTCTACCGCTTCCAGAGGGCCTGACCCGCCGCGCGGGGCCGCCAAACGGTGATGATTCTCGTATCACCATTACTCATCACCATCTTTCATCACCATTTTCGTCGGATCGACCGCCAAGAGCGCGTATCAAAATGACGTCGCTCCTGCTCAAGCAATCTCCAAAGCGCAGACACAAAGGACACTAAGGACACAGAGGGAAAACGATACCGAATTTCCTTCGTGTCCTTGGTGTCCTTCGTGTCTACGCTTTTCATTCTGTTACCGGGTTCTAAGTGCCGATCCGATTGCGCAGCAGCCCGATCCCCTCCACCTCGGTCTCCAGCACGTCCCCCGGCTTCAGGAACTCCGGCGGCGTTCGCGCATAGCCCACTCCCGACGGCGTGCCGGTGGCGATGACATCGCCCGGGTCGAGCGTCAATCCGAGCGAGAGCTCCGCGATGATCCGGGGCGGCTTGAAATAGAGATGCCGCGTGTTCGAATCCTGCTTGACGGAGCCGTTCACGAGCGTCCTGAGGCGCAGGTTGCCGGGGTCCTTCAGCGCGTCGGCGGTCACGATCCAGGGCCCCATCGGGCACGACCCATCGAGGCTCTTGCCCTTGAACCACTGGTTGTGCCTGCGTTGAATATCGCGCGCCGAGACGTCGTTGACGACCGTATAGCCGAAGACATGCTTCATGGCGTCGGCCTCCACGATGTTCCTGCCGCCAGGCCCGATGACGAGCGCAAGCTCGACCTCCCAGTCGATCTGCGTGGAGACTTCTGCATCGAAGGGAATCGCGTCATAGGGCCCCGTCACCGAGTTGGCTGCCTTGGAAAAGAACGCCGGGTGGGCCGGAAGATCGACCTTCTGCGTACGTGCCCTGGCGCCTTCCTCGAAATGGTCGAGGTAGTTCCAGCCGACGCAATAGACGTTCTTGCGAGGGCGCGGGATCGGAGCGTGAAGGCGCACCTCCCCCAGCGCAACGGCGTCCCGGCTCTTCGACGCAATATCGCGCAGCCAGGAAAGCGCCTTCTCGCCCCCGGCAATGAGCGAGATCATGTCCGCCGGATCGAACGGCGGGTTGGCCCCGACGTGCGTGAGGTCGATGACCGCGTCATCGTCGCGCAGCAGCCCCAGCCGCGCCGCGCCGCCCGCCTGGGGCGAAAAGCTTACCAATCGCATAGGCTCCTCCTCAAGACCGGTCAGTCGTGAACGATGAATGGCGATCGCTTGCGGGGCCGTCCGGCTGCGCCAGCCGCGAAGCGAGCCACGCCAGGGCAATCACCGGCAGCCCGATCAGCGCCGTGCCGATGAAGAATGCGGGATACCCGTGGCTGTCCACCGCCCATCCCGACCAGCCGGCGAGGAATTTCGGCAAGAGGAGCATCAGCGAGCTGAAGACGGCGTACTGCGTGGCGGAGTACGCGACGTTGGTCAAGCTGGAGAGATAGGCAACGAAGGCCGCGCTCGCGATACCGGCGCTCAGGTTGTCGGCCGAGATGACGGCGATCAGCGCGGGAATATCGTGGCCGCGCGTGGTGAGCCAGGCGAAGAGGAGGTTCGTGAGCGCCGAGAGCACCGCGCCGAGAATCAGCACCCGGGCGACGCCGTAGCGCAGCGCGAGGACCCCGCCCAGCGCGGCGCCGACGAGGGTCATGATTACGCCGTATACGCCGGACACCGCGGCCACCTCGTCCTTGGTGAAGCCCATGTCGCGGTAGAAGGGGTACGACATGACGCCGAGAACGATGTCGGAGATGCGGTAGGTCGCGATCAGGGCGAGGAGCAGCACGGCGTGCCAGCGGTAGCGGACCAGAAAATCGAGGACCGGGCTCACCACGGCGACGTAGAACCACGACCTGCCCTGCTCGCGCCGCAGCGTCTGCGGCGCAATCGCCACCGCCGGCTCGCGCGAGAAGAGAACGGTGAGGATGCCGACCAGCATTGCCACGGCCATGCACACGTAGGCGACCGTCCACGGCGCGTGCTCGTAAGTCCGCTCGTTCGGATCGACGGCCGCGGCGATCCACAGCGCCCCGGCGGACGCCGTGATCATGGCCACTCGGTAGCCGACCTGGTAGGCAGCCGCCATCGCGGCCTGCCGGTCGACCGGCGCCGATTCGATCCGGAAGGCGTCGAGCGCGATATCCTGTGTGGCCGAGGCAAAGGCCACGAGGAGAGCGAAGGCGACGAGGCGCTGGAGATCCTGGGTCGGATCGGTCAGCGCCATGCCGATGAGTCCGGACACGATCACGAGCTGGGCGGCGAGCAGCCAGCTGCGGCGCCGCCCCAGGCGGCGCGTCAGGACCGGGAGCGGCAGCTTGTCGACGAGCGGTGCCCACGCCCACTTGAAGCCGTACGCGAGCCCGACCCAGCTCGGAACCCGATGGTCGTGCGGTCGATTCCCGCCTCGCGCAGCCGATAGGAGAGCGTGCCCAGAACGAGGAGCAGCGGCAAGCCCGCGGCGAATCCGAGCAGCAGCATGCGGGCGACCGGCGGCTCGGCATAGACGCGAAGACTCTGCAGCCAGCCGCTCAACCGCTCAGAGCGCATGGTCGTAATCGATCGTCAGCGGCGCGTGATCGGAGAAGCGCTGCTTCTTGTAGATCGCGGCGCGCCGCGCGCGCGCCGCGAGCCGGCGCGTTGCAATCTGATAATCGATGCGCCAGCCCACGTTTTTTGCCCACGCCTGGCCACGGTTGCTCCACCAGGTATAGGCTGCGCCGGTTGCCGTCGGGTGGAGACGGCGGTACACGTCCACCCAGCCGATCTCGTCGAATACCCGCGTGAGCCACGCGCGCTCCTCCGGCAGGAAGCCGGAATTCTTCCGGTTGGAGCGCCAGTTCCTGAGGTCGATCTCCTTGTGGGCGATGTTCCAGTCGCCGCACAGAAGAATCTCGCGGCCTTCGGCCGCGAGATTCTTTAGATGGGGAAAAAAAGCATCCATGAATGCAAACTTGACCTTCTGACGATGCGGTCCGCTCGACCCCGAGGGCAGGTACACCGAGATCACGGTGAGCCGCCCGAAATCCGCGCGGAGGTAGCGTCCCTCGCGGTCGATGTCGCGCACCCCGATGCCCTCCACGATCCGATCCGGTGCGTGCCGAGAGTAGAGCCCGACCCCGCTGTAGCCCCTCTTCTCCGCGAAGTGGAAGTAACCCGATAAGCTCCCCGGTTTGCGAGCCTCTGGCGGAAGGTCCGCGGCCTGAGCCTTCACCTCCTGCACGCACACGACGTCCGCGCGCTGGCGCGTCACCCACCGGAAGAATCCCCTGCGGGCAGCGGAACGGATGCCGTTCAGATTCACCGTTATAATTCTCATCGCTTCAAACCGGCGCGGTGCCCGACCGGCTCATTCGACCGGACGCGCTGCGCGCGCCGGTCAATTCGCCACTGGCGAGCGAGGTGCGAGGCATGGCGGCCGATTTCCGGCAGGCGTTCATCCGCTTCACGATCGAGCAGAACGTGCTGCGCTTTGGGGAGTACAAGACCAAGGCGGGGCGCCTGTCGCCATATTTCTTCGATGCCGGCCTCTTCTACGATGGCGCGGCGCTGAAACGGCTCGCCCAATTCTACGCGAAAGCCATTCTTGCGAGCGGCATCGCGTTCGACATGCTCTTTGGGCCGGCCTACAAGGGGATCCCCCTGGTTGCGGCAACGGCGATCGCGCTGACGGACGCCGGCCGCAACGTGCGCTACAGCTTCAACCGCAAGGAGGCCAAAGATCACGGTGAGGGCGGCAACGTGATCGGAGCGCCGCTCGCGGGCCGCGTCTTGATTGTGGACGATGTCATATCCGCGGGCACCTCGGTACGTGAATGCGTCGATCTTATCCGTGCGGCAGGCGCCCTTCCGGGCGGGGTGGTGATCGCTCTCGACCGCATGGAGCGCGGGACCGGTAATTTGTCCGCCGTGCAGGAAGTAAGGGCCCACTATAATATTGCGGTGACCAGCATCGCGACACTGGACGATCTGGTTGCGTACTTGAAGGCCGATCCACGGCGCGGGCCCGACCTCGCCGCGGTGGCCCGGTACCGGGACGCTTATGGAGTCACGGCTGATGTCTGACCAGCGCTTCTGGCTTCTTGCCGCCGCGGCGACCGCATTGATCGCGGTCGCCGGCACCGCTGCCGCTGCGCAGTCCACGGGCAGGATCATCTGCTGGAAGGACGAAAGCGGCAGGGTCGTCGGCTGCGGCGATCGCGTGCCGCCCGAGTATCGCGGCAGCGCAACCAAGGAGCTCGACAACCGCGGCATCACCCGCAAGACGACCGAGACTCCGGAAGAGGCCGCGAGGCGGCGGGCGGAGGCACAGGAGCGCGCCCGGCAGGAGGCCGAGGAACGCCGGCGCCTCGCCGAGGAGCGGCGCCAGGATCACGCGCTGCTCGCCACCTACGCAAACGAGCAGGAGATCGACGACCGGCGCGACCGCGAGCTCGAACAGGTGGAAGCCCGGATCCGGCAGCTCGACGTGTCTCTCAAGAATGTAAGCGAGCGGCGCGCGGACCTTGAAAAGCGGCGCGAGGTGGCGATAAACGACAAGTATCTGAGGAAGGGCTTGCCCGAAATAAACATCGAGCTCGACAAGGTAAGCGCGGAGCACCAAAGGCTGGTAGAGCGAATCGCCAGCCAGGAGAACATCAAGAACAACATACGGGCGCACTTCGAGGGGCAAAAGCAGCGCTTCCGCACGCTCAGGGGCGGCCCCGTTTCCGCGAATCCGTCCCGGCGGCACTGAGCCCGGCGCCGCGCGCGTTGTCACGGCTGCGCGGTTACCGGGCGCGCTCTAGTGCCGTTCCAACTTGTTGTCCGAATCCACAATAGCCATGTATCGATAACTCTCTCTTCGTCTGAACAAGTTGGAACGGCACTAGCCTGCCAGCTTCCGTTTGAGGATTTCGCTCACCTGCTGAGGGTTCGCTTTGCCCCCGGTCGCCTTCATCACCTGGCCGACCAGCGAGTTGAACGCTTTGTCCTTGCCGGAGCGGTAATCGGCCACCTGCCTGGCGTTTCCTGCGATCACCTCGTCGCAGATTCTCTCGAGCTCGCCGCTGTTCGAGATCTGCCTGAGACCGCGCTTGGCGATGATCTCATCCGGTTCGCCCTCGCCCGCCCACATCGCGCGAATAACCACCGAGATTGCATTTGAACTGGACACTGTATTGTCTGCAACACGACTTGACAGCGCCTTGAGCTGGTCATGCGAGACCTTGCTTTGCGCGAAATCAAGATGTTCTTCGTTCAACTTTGCGGCGAGCGGTCCCAGAATCCAGTTCGCAAGGGCCGGGACTTGCTCCCTCGGCGCGCCCTCGAAAGTGCGCAGGGCGTAAGTCGAGGTTGCACGATTTGCCGTGAGTTGACTCGCCTGCTGATGCGGAACGCCAAGGGCGACCATTCTCTGATATTGGTTGTGCAGCGGTTCAGGCATTTCTGCTTTAATGCGTTCGATCCACTCCTGCGAGAGGACCAGCGGCAACAAGTCCGGGTCGGGAAAGTAGCGATAATCGTGCGCGTCCTCCTTGGTGCGCATCGAGCGGGTCTCGTCTCGCTCGGAGTCGTAGAGCCGCGTCTCCTGCACGATCTTGCCTCCATCCTCGATAATCTCGATCTGGCGCTTCGCCTCGAACTCGATCGCGCGCTCAAGGAAGCGGAAGGAGTTAAGGTTCTTGATCTCGCAGCGGGTGCCGAGCTTGTCCGAGCCGGCCGGCCGAACGGACACGTTGGCGTCGCAGCGAAACGAGCCTTCCTGCATGTTGCCGTCGCAGATCCCGATATCTTCCACGATCAACCGGTGGAGCGCTTTGGCGTATTCGACCGCCTCCTGCGCCGAGCGCATGTCCGGCTCGGAGACGATCTCGAGAAGCGGGGTGCCGGCGCGGTTGAGATCGATCCCGGTGAAATCGTGCAAGCCCTCGTGGAGGGACTTGCCGGCGTCTTCTTCCAGGTGGGCACGCGTCAACCGGACGGTTTTTTCCTTGCCGTCCACAAAGATGGGGATCGTCCCGCCCTGGACGATCGGCATTTCGTACTGGCTGATCTGGTAGCCCTTCGGCAG
>Ga0256867_10000167_pt1 | contig 24248 bp, 21 predicted proteins | sample RVTome_15_FD_185939 | JGI IMG/M metagenome (GOLD analysis project Ga0256867, IMG submission 185939) | Soil microbial communities from uranium-contaminated site in the Upper Colorado River Basin, Wyoming, United States - RVT150D86 (HiSeq) ... | reverse complement strand
GAGGTTGCCGAAGGCGAGGCTGTCCACGGCGATGCCGATGATCAGGATGACGATCATGGTGGCGATCAGACCCTCGGCGTTGGCCAGCTCGCGGTTCACCTGGAGCAGGAAGCCGATGGAGGGCTGACCGGCGATGACCACGATGAGCTCCCCCGCCATCAGGCTGCGCCAGGCGAACGCCCAACCCTGCTTCAGACCCCCGACGAAGGCGGGCAGGGAGGCGGGCAGGATCACGTGGCGGTAGGCGGTGAAACCACGCGCCCCGAGGGTCCGGCCGGCCCGCAGCAGGATGGGCGGTATGTGGTCCGCACCGGTGATGAGGCCGTTGGCGATGGCTGGTGCAGCCCCCAGCACGACCACGAACAGGATGGCGCGCTCGGACAATTGGAAGAGCAGGATGGCCAGGGGGAACCAGGCGATGGACGGCATGGTCTGCACGCCCGTGATGAGAGACCCCACCGCCGCCCGCAGCGGTCGGATGCGGGCCACCAGGCTGCCCACCACCACCCCGATGACGACGGCCAGGGCGAACCCCACGGCGGCGCGCCCCATGGTGATGCGAGCGGCCGTGAGGACCGTGCCGTCGGCCAGCATGGCCCAGAGGGCGGAGAACACCGCACGAGGACCCGGTAGTGCGTACTCGGGCTTCCAGCCCGACCACACGACGAGCTGCCACAGGCCCAGACCTATGGCCAGGGCCGCCAGCTTCGGCCACGCCGTCCGCCACAACCGGCGCAGGGGATGCTCCCTGCGGGTGATGGGGATGTCGAGAGCGTCGAGCCCGGCCAGCGTGTCATCGAGACCGTCCGGTTCCGGGTCAGTCGTGAGCATGGCTGCGCACCTCGCTTCGGAGCCGGACGGTGACCCCGGCTGCCAGTTCCCCCACATCGGGGGACTCGATCCGCCGGGGTCGGGCGATGTCGACGGGGAAGGTCTGCGCCACCCGACCGGGCCGGCTGGTCAGGACCACGATGCGATCGCCCAGGCGGGCGGCCTCGCGGACGTTGTGGGTGACGAACAGGACCGTGAGCCCCCGCTCGCGCCAGAGACCCTCGAGCTCGTCGTGGAGCAGGTCGCGGGTCATGGCGTCGAGGGACCCGAACGGCTCGTCCATCAGCAGGACATCGGCATCCTGGGCGAAGGCCCTGGCCAGGGCAACGCGCTGGCGCATGCCGCCCGACAGCTCATGGGGCCGCTTGGCCGCGAAGCCGTCGAGGTTCACCGTTCCCAGGAGATCGGTCACCTGCTGACGCCGCTCTGACCGGGCAACGCCCCTCAGGCGCAGGGCCAGGTCCACGTTGCCGGCCACCGTGAGCCAGGGGAACAGCGCCGCCTCCTGGAACATGAGCGCAGTCCGGCCCGTCACCTCGACCCGGCCGGCTGTCGGCTGCTCGAGGCCAGCCACGAGGTTGAGCATCGTCGACTTCCCGCAGCCGGAGGCCCCCACGACGCACACGAACTCACCGGGCCTCGCCTCGAGGTTGATCCGGTCCAGTGCGGCAACCGCGTCCTCGCCGCGGCCGAAGACCTTGCTGACCTGTCTCAGCCTCACGGCCGCATCCCGCTCCGTCGGCTCCGGAAGGCTGGGGCTGAGCACCGCCAGCCCCGGCCGGTCGCCGTTGGCCTGCGGCCGGCTCACGACCCCGACACCTCGGCTTGGCCCCGCTCGACCAGCAACCCCTCGAGGACGGTGAGGTCGTAGATGCCGGTCAGGTCCACGTCCTCGAGCAGCCCGGCGGCGACCGCGTCGTCCTTGGACCTGGCCAGCGAGCTGGCGACGGGATCGGGGGTGAAGGTGAGGTTGTCCCATGCCCCCGAGATGGTCTCGTCAGCCAGCCTGGAGGTGGTGATGCGCTCGATGCTGTCGTTGGTGACGGCCTGTGCGGTCGCCGCGTCGCCGTTCGCCACCTCGATGGCGTCGAGCAGGGCCTCGATGAGGTGGCGCACGTTCTGCGGGTTCGCTTCGAGGTATTCGGTGGCGACGATCAGGTGGGTGGTGACGAACTGACCGTCCGGCCAGACGTCGCGCTCGTCCACCAGCACCTTGCCGCCGCCCTCCAGCACCAGGCGCGTGGCCCACGGTTCGGGCACCCAGGCCCCATCGATGGCGCCCTGCTGGAACGTGGTCAGGGTGTCGGCATTGCCCTGGGGCCGTATCGACACGTCACCGCCGCCGGTGGTGTCGGTCTCGTAGCCCTGCTCGGCCAGCCAGGCCCGCAGTGCCACGTCCTGGGTGTTGCCCAACGACGGCGTGGCCAGCGTGGTGCCGGCAAGGTCGTCGACGGAGGTGATCTCTTCGCTCACGACCAGCGATGCGCCGCCGGAGGTGGTGCCGGCCACGATGCGCAGCGCTTCACCGCTCGACTGGGCGAAGCCGTTGATGGCCGGGTTGGGACCGATGAAGGTGGCGTCGATCGCCCCGGAGAACAGCGCCTCGATCGCCTCGGTGCCGGCGTTGAAGTAGGAGTACTCGATGTCCACCTCGGATCCGAGGGCGTCCGCGAAGATGCCGTTGGCCTCGCCGATGAGGGCCGGCGCGTGGGTCACGTTGGCGAAGTAGCCGAGTCGGAGGCTGGTCGCCTCCCCCGAGACCGAACCAGACGTGGCTCCCTCGCCCTCGGTGGTCGTCACTGCCTCGTCCTGAGCGGGGCCAACCGACATCGTGATCTGCCCAGCCCCTCCTGCGGCCTCGTCGGCGGCGACCGAGGCAGAGCCGTCGTCGGAGTCGCCGCATGCGGCGGCGAACAACAGCGCCACCACTACCACCGCCAGCATCCAGCTTCTCCGGCCCAACGACATCAGCCTCCTTCGTTGTTGTTGACAATTTCCGTCGACAAAGTATGGAATGTCGGAATGGGAAGGTAGGGGCATGGTCCCAATGCGTCAAGCCACCCGGTGCGGGGCGGTGATTACGGATGTCGACATAGAGTGTCAACAATGTGGATAACCCGACGCGCCGACTACGCCACCAGGGTGGTGCTGGCGCTGGCCCTCGAGGGGACCGACGGCTTGCTCACCCTCAACGACCTGGCCGAGCGGACCTCCACCCCGCGCTCGGTGGTCGAGCAGGTGATGGTCCAGCTACGGGTGGCAGGGCTGGTCCGCTCCGAGCGGGGCCCGGCCGGGGGCTACCGCCTCAACCACGACCCGGCTGACATCACCATGGAACGAGTGGTCAGGATCTTCGAGGGCCAGCTCGCTCCCATCGAGTGCGCCACGCGCAAGGAGCCCGAGCCGTGTCCGATGGAGGTCGGATGCAGCCTGCGGACCGTGTGGGAAGAGGTGCGCGATGTCACCATCGGCATCCTGGCCCGCACCACGTTCGCCGACCTGGCCGGGCGCGCCGACGGCGTGTGGACCGAGAACCTGCAGATCGGCGGCCGGCGGTGATCCGATGGTGGCGTCGCCCGCCACAGGGCCACCGGCCGCGAGATCACAACGACCGCCGCTGACAAGTCGCAGTTTGATCCGACAGCCTCGCTGTTAGCCTGCCTGGTGCAGCTGCCCACCTGGTGAGGGTCGGACGCGTCCGGTCCGATGCCCTCGGCCGGTGGGCAGCTCTGTGGATGGGTCCTGTGGCCCATATGGCACGTGCGCCCCAACACGCCGACGAGACAGTGATGGATGTCCTCGCGAACTACCACGATGAGTTTCCGCCCGAGGGACGGTCATAGGTGTCGATGCTCCTCCCGCAAACATCCGTCCCCTCCGACGCCCCCCAGGAGGATTAGTGAACGACGTGATCCGAGCGTCCCAGCTCGTGAAGCACTACGGCGACGTGATCGCCCTCGATCGGCTCGACCTGGCCGTGCCCCACGGGACCGTTCTCGCACTGCTCGGCCCCAACGGAGCGGGCAAGACGACGGCCGTATCGATACTGACCACGCTGCTCGAGCCCGACAGTGGGACGGCCACGGTCGCCGGCTACGAGGTCTGCGCTCAACCCAATGAGGTTCGCAAGCGGATCGGCCTGTCGGGGCAGAACGCGGCGGTCGACGAGCATCTCACCGGGTTCGAGAACCTCGACATGATCGGTCGGCTGTACCGGCTGGGACGGCGGCGTTCGCCCCAGCGCGCCCGCGAGCTGCTCGAGCGCTTCGATCTCGTCGACGCCGCCGACCGTCCCGTCAAGACCTACTCGGGGGGCATGAAGCGCAGGCTGGACCTGGCCGGCGCCCTGGTGGCCGAACCCCCTGTGCTCTTCCTGGATGAGCCGACAACGGGCCTCGATCCCCGCAGCCGCACCGATCTGTGGGCGGTCATCCGCGAGCTGGTGGAGCGCGGCACCACCGTTCTGCTCACCACCCAGTACCTCGAGGAGGCCGACCAGTTGGCCGATGACATCGTGGTGATCGACCACGGGCACGCCATCGCGCACGGCACCGCCGACCAGCTCAAGTCCGACGTCGGCGGCGAGCGGATCGAGGTGACCGTCACCACGGCCTCCGAGCTGCTCGTGACCCGTGACGCGCTGACCGAGCTGGCGGTCGGCGAGATCCAGCTCGACGAGCACGGTCTCAAGGTGACCGCACCGATCTCCGGCGGAGCGCCGGTGCTCATCCAGGCGCTCAGGGTCCTGGACAGCCGCAGGGTGGCGGTGCGAGATGTGGGACTGCGCCGACCCACGCTGGACGACGTCTTCCTGTGCCTCACCGGCCACGTCGCCGAGCAGGACGACAGCACCGACGATGTCGCCGACCACTCGACCGATCGACGTGAGGAGGTCGTGCTGTGAACCCCGTCGTGGCCGTGCTCGCCGACGGTGCGGTGATCGCCAAGCGCAACGTCATCAAGATCAGACGGGTGCCAGAGGTACTCGTCTTCGTGCTGCTCTCGCCGATCATGTTCGTGCTGTTGTTCGCCTATGTCTTCGGCGACTCGATCGACATCCCAGGCGGGGACTACCGCGAGTTCCTGATCGCCGGGATCTTCGCCCAGACCGTCCTGTTCGGCGCCACGTTCACGGGAGCCGGCTTGGCCGATGACATGCAGAAGGGCATCATCGACCGGTTCCGGTCGCTGCCCATGTCCCGCTCGGCGGTGCTCGTCGGGCGGACCGCAAGCGATGTGATCTACAACGTCCTGTCGATCATCATCATGTCGGTGGCCGGACTGCTCGTCGGGTGGCGGATCCACAACTCGCTGCTCGAGGCCCTCGCCGGGTTCCTGCTGCTGCTGCTCTTCGCCTACGCCTTCTCGTGGGTGATGGCGTACGTGGGTCTGGCCATCCCCAGCGTCGAGGTGATCAACCAGGCGTCGTTCATGATCCTGTTCCCGATCACCTTCGTGGCCAACACCTTCGTGCCAGCAGAGAACCTCCCCCCGGTGCTCCAGACGTTCGCCGAGTGGAACCCCGTCTCGGCCGTCACCGAAGCAGCCAGGGAGCTGTTCGGAAACATCCCAGAGGGCACACCGGAACCGACCGCCTGGCCCCTCCAGAACCCGGTCATCTACTCCCTGATCTGGATCGTCGCCATCATCTCGGTGTTCGCGCCGCTGTCGGTCCGGAAGTACAAGCGCGCCAGTCGTCGCTGACGGCGCGTCAGTGGTGCTTATGGTCGACTGGCCTCGATCCGCTTGGGCGCCGTGTCGTCCTGGTGGCCTTCGACGACGGTGAACTGGGCCCTCATCCCCGCTCCGAGCTCGCTGCCGTCGACGTCCCGACGCTGGTCATCCACGGCGACGCCGACGGCACCGCGGCCACCTGACCGCATACGTCGCGTGTCACGGTGCCGGCAGCGCGGCGGGCGCTGCCGGTCAGCCGCTGCCGTAGGGGCGGGTGAGGATCTCGAGGAAGTGGCCGCTCGGGTCCTCGAAATAGACGCCCCGCCCGCCGTGGCCGTGGTTGATCTCGCCTGGCCTGTTGGCCATCGGGTCGGCCCAGTAGGTCAGACCACGCGCCCGGATCCGATCGAAGATCTGGTCGAACTCGGCTTCGCTGATGAGGAAGGCGTAGTGCTGCGGTGTGATGTCGCCGTCGGCGTCCGCGAAGTCGAGCGTCACGTCGTTGTCCACCGCAACGGCCATGAACGGCCCGATGCGGGTGGGGGCGGGCAGGCCGAGGATCTCGGACATGAAGGCGGCCGATTCCTCGCTGTCCCGGGCTGCGACGATCGTGTGGTTGAGCTGCACGGCCATGCCGTCATCCTCTCTGAACGTGTGCCACGCCATCCATCATGGAACTTCAACCTCCCTTGAGGTCAAGTGTCGAGCCAAGTGTCGAGCTCAAGCGTCGCGGTCGAGCCGCTTGGGCAGGATCAGGTCGACGAGCTTCGCCCGGCCGGGAGCGAGCTCGTCCCAGCTCCTCCTACCGAGCTCCAACGCCGCCAGCGCCGCCGTCGGGAACTTCGTGTGGAGCCGGGCGATGGCGGCTGCGTCGCCGTCACCGGTGAGGTCGATCGCCAGGTCCTGCAGCGTGGGGTTGTGGCCGATGACCATGGCCGAGGTGATGTCTTCGTCGAGTCCCTGCAGGCGGTCGAGCAGGCAAGGTGCGTCGGTGCCGTACAGGTCTGGCTCCACACTCACCTCGACCTCGCCGCCCAACGCCGTCCGCAACGCCTCCAGTGTCTGGCCGGCCCGCATGGCGGACGAGCACAGCACAACAGCGGGTCGTACCCCCGTGGCCCTCATGTGTTCGGCCATCCGCAACGCGGCCCGACGGCCGCGGTTCGAGAGCGGACGATCGTGGTCCGCGAGGGTGGGATCGGCCCAGCTCGACTTGGCGTGGCGCCACAGGTAGAGCGTCCTCACTGCGGCCATGCTGCCCCGCCGGCTGCGGCCGGCGTCGTCAGGGTATGAGCAGCCTCTTGCCCACCGTTGCTCGTGCCTCGATGGCAGCGTGGGCTCTGGCGGCATCGGCCAGGGCGAAGGTCTGCCCGATCGTGGGTCGCAGACGACCGCCGGCGGCGGCGGCCAGCGCCTGTTCGACGAGGGCGTGGTTGTCCTGGGGCCCGCGGACGATCGTGATCATGTCGATCACCCTCAGGCCCCGGACCTCTACGGCCTGCTCGTCGATCGTGCTCCACGAGCCGCTCGCCATCCCGTAGCCCAGGTGACGACCGCCTGGTGCCATGAGACCTACCAGCACCGATCCGGTGTCGCCGCCCACGCCGTCGAGGACGACGTCGAGGCCGTGACCGCCGGTGGCCTCACGCAGCGCCTCGACCCAGCCCTGGTGGCGGTAGTCCACGGCGGCATCTGCTCCGAGGCGCATGGCCAGGTCGAGCTTGCGCGGTGCCCCGGCCAGCCCGATCAGCGAGGCGACCCCGGCGTGGTGGGCCAGCTGGACCAGCAGGCTGCCCACACCCCCGCCGGCAGCTGTGACCACGACCCGGTCCCGGGTGGTGAACGCAGCGTCTCGTGCCAGGGCCAGGGCGGTACGCCCATCGGCCAGCAGCGCCGTGGCGTCGGCGACGTCGACCCCGGCCGGCACCGCGTGCAGGTCGTCGGCGCCCACGGCCACCTGCTCGGACCAGCTCGGGGGTCGGGGACCTCCACGACGTGCAGCAACTCGGCAGGGCCGGGCCGGTCACACATGACTACGCCGCATCGGGTCTCCTGTCGGTTCCTGGCGCCCGAACGCCGGCCTTCAGCAACTGCCGGCCTTCAGCCAGGATGCCGGGCAGGGGGCGCCTCGGCACGGCTGTACGCTCTGCCGCCCTGGGCGCACGCAGAGGAAGGCAGGCCTGGTGCACGCAGGATTGACGACCGGGGAGGCGACCACCCTCCTCGAGGCGAACCTCTGGAGCATGTGGGCGAACTTCGGCAGAGGCGAAAGGTGCCGCCTCATCGACGAGCCCGACGTGATGCGGTTCGAGACCCCGCTGGCGTACGTCCCGTACAACACCATCGTGAGGTTCCGGGTGGAGGACCGGGTCGACGAGGTGCTCGACTCGATCCTGGACGCGTACCGGGCCCGGGGTGTGCCGCTGGTCTGGATCGTGCACCCGACGGCCGGTCCTGCCGATCTCGGCTCACGACTCGGCGCCAGGGGACTCGTGGAGGCCGAGGTGGTCCCCGGGATGGTGGCCAGCCTCGACGGCATCCCACCGGCAGGCCCGATCCCAGCCGGCATCGAGGTCACCGAGGTAGGCCCGGGTGACGAGTGCCCGTTCATCGAGCTGGTGGCCTGGCGCTACTCCCTGCCCCCGGAGGCGGCGACGACGCTGCGGTCGATCATGACCGCGGCGCGCTTCGGGGAGCCGGGCTCCTCGACCCGTGGCTGGGTGGCACGACGCGACGGCGTCGTGTTGTCCAAGGTGGTCCTGCACCTCGGCGGCGGCGTGGCCGGGATCTACGGCGTGGCCACCAAGCCAGAGGCGCGTGGACTCGGGCTGGCCCGTCTCCTGACCATCGCAGCCTTGGAGGAGGCCCGGGCGTCGGGGTCCGAGATCGCCGTCCTGCACTCGACGCCGATGGCGGTCAGCCTGTACCAGGGGCTGGGGTTCGAGGCCGCCGCCGACTTCCGGCTCTACTCCACCCCGGGCACGCTCCACCTGTAGGCAGGGCAGCCCAGGCAATGACCGCTGGCTACCCGGAGCCGCCTCCGCTATTCTTGCCGGAGTCAAATAACTCCTTGCCGAAAGGCAACGATGATGGGCGTCCTCGAGGAACAGGTGGCCGCGCTGAGGTCGTTCAACCGCTTCTGGACCGGCCACATCGGCGTCCTGCAGGCCGGGTTGCTGGGCACGCCGTACTCCCTCACCGAGGCCAGGGTCATCTTCGAGCTGGCCCAGGCCGAAGCGACCGGCCTCGCCCACCTGCGGCGTCGCTTGGGCTTGGACGCCGGCTACCTGAGCAGGATCCTGAGCCGCTTCAAGGCCGACGGGCTGATCGACAGCGACGCCTCTCCCGCTGACGGTCGACGGCGCATCATCCGACTCACCGAGCGCGGGCGGTCCGTCTCCGAGGAGCTCGACCGCCGATCTGCGGTCGAGGCGAGCGCTCTGCTGGATCGTCTGATCGAGGACGACCGGCACCGACTCATCGCCGCCATGGCCACCATCCAGAGCGTCTTCGCCGACTCCGCGGCCACCCCGCCCTATCTCATCCGACCGCTTCGTCCCGGCGACCTCGGCTGGGTGGTGCAGCGCCACGGGGTGCTCTACGCCGACGAGTACGGCTGGGACCAGACCTTCGAGGCCCTGGTGGCACGCATCGTCGCCGACTACGTCGACAACCACGACCCGGCGAGGGAGAACGCCTGGATCGCCGAGCTGGACGGCGACCCCGTGGGGTGCGTCTTCTGCGTACGCAACGACGACGAGGTCGCCCAGCTCCGGATCCTGCTGGTCGAACCCAGGGCACGCGGACTCGGGATCGGGGCTCGACTGGTCCACGAGTGCATCCGCTTCGCGGCCAGGGCCGGCTACCTCACACTCAGGCTGTGGACCAACGACGTACTGGTGTCGGCCCGCCGGATCTACGAGGGCGCGGGCTTCGGTCTCGTGAGCGAAGGACCTCACCACAGCTTCGGGCACGACCTCGTCGAACAGACCTGGGAGCTCGACCTGACCGAGCTGCACGGGACTTGACGGTCGGCGACACGGCCGAGGCGACGTGACCTTCGCCGGCCTGCCACCGAGCGCGGCGTGGCGGCACCGCGATGCACGGCACGGCTTCGAGACCGTCTTCTTCGCCACAGACGGACCGACCCACCGCATCGAGGGCCACACCACCGCGGTCGAGGAAGGGAACGCCTGGGCCGTCCGGTACACGATCACCCTCGATGAGCTGTGGCACACCAGGTGGGCACGGATCTGGGGCCGCGCGGCGACCGGAGAACGGCTAGTGCGGCTCGACTCCGACGGGTCGGGTCACTGGCAGGTGGACGGCTCTGCGGTGCCCTCCCTGGACGGCTGCTTGGACGTCGACCTCGAGTCGTCAGCGTGCACCAACACGCTGGTGGTCCGCCGACTGCAGCTCGGCGTCGGCGCCCGAGCCGAGGCGCCCGCGGCCTACGTGCGGGCACTCGACCTCACGGTGGAGCGGCTGGAGCAGCAGTACGTGCGTGTGGCCGACGAGGCGAACCACCAGTGCTACGACTACCGCTCCCCGGCCTTCGACTTCGAGTGCCGCCTTGTGTACGACGAGTCGGGCCTGGTGCTCGAGTACCCCGGTATCGCCACCCGCGTCCTCTGAGCCCCGCGGATGGCCGCTGGCGAGACGACGTTCTGGCGACCGCTTCGGGGTCGCCGGCCGGCATCAGCCAGCAGCGCACCAGGTCGTGCTCCATGCCGGTACCTCACGTGACGAGAGGCACAGTATCGAACGTTGCCGTATCGCTGTGAGACGTTAGCGTGCCGGAGCGAGACGACAGCGTCTCGATCGAATCACACAGTCGGCGGTCCCCCAAGGAGTTCACAATGGCCTCTCCCCCTGTCGCCATGCCGGCGGTCCCGCTACACGAGCAACCCGCGATCCACGCCCGACGCTGGTTTCTGCTGGCGATCATGTGCTTGTCGCTCGTTCTCGTCGTCATGTCCGTGTCGGGGCTCAACACCGCGTTGCCGACGATGCAACGTGACCTCGGGGCTTCAGCCTCTGAGCTGCAATGGATCGTCGACTCCTACGCGGTGGTGTTCGCCGGCCTGCTGTTGAGCGCCGGTGCAATCGGTGACCGTTTCGGCCGCCGGAGAGCGCTGCTCGCCGGCCTCGTCGTATTCGGGGTGGGTGCCTTCCTGGGCGGGCTTGCGACCAGCGCGTCGCAGGTCATCGCCAGCCGCGGAGTGATGGGCATCGGCGCCGCGTTCATCATGCCGGCCACGCTGTCGATCATCACGTCGATCTTCCCGCCCCAGGAGCGGCCGCGGGCCATCGCGGTGTGGGCGGGCTTCGCCGGCGCGGGGGCGTCGATCGGCCCGATCGTGACCGGCGGGCTGCTCGAGGGCTTCTGGTGGGGCTCGACCCTGCTCGTGAACGTGCCCGTCGTCATGGCCATCATGGCCGCTGTGTGGGCGTTCGCACCCGACTCGCGCGACGACACGCACACGCCACTCGACCCCGTCGGTGCGGTGCTGTCACTGATCGGTCTCAGCTCGTTGATCTTCGGGATCATCCAGGGTCCCGCGACGGCTGGACGAGCGGTCCCGTGATAGCGGCGTTCTTCATTGCCGGAGTCACGCTGTCGCTGTTCTTGGGGTGGGAGCGCCGCAGCGATCACCCGATGCTGCCGCTGACGCTGTTCCGTGACCGTCGCTTCAGCACCGGCAGCGGAGTGATCACGGTTGCCTTCTTCGTCATGTTCGGGTTCTTCTTCCTCATGACCCAGTACCTGCAGTTCGGCCGGGGCTACTCGCCGCTCGAGGCCGGCCTCGCCGGCCTGCCGCTGGCGCTGGCCTTCGTGGTGTTCTCGCCTCGTAGCGCGGCGCTCGCCGAACGGTATGGAGCTGCCCGGGTGATGGCGCTCGGGCTCGCGGTCGTGGCGGTCGGCTTCGGCATGCTGACCACCCTGACATCCGAAACCCCCTACCTGGTGATCGGGAGCGCGTTCGCGGTCCTCGGGGCCGGAATGAGCATCACTGCCGCCCCGGCGACCAGCGAGATCATGACCTCGGTTCCGCTCTCCAAGGCCGGCGTCGGCTCCGCCGTGAACGACACCACGCGAGAGCTCGGCGGTGCGCTCGGCATCGCCCTGCTCGGCAGCATCGCCAACACCGCCTACCGCTCGAGCATCGACCTCGACGGGATGCAGATCCCGGCCGCCGCCCGCGCCACGGCCGAGGAATCCATTGGCGCCGCCAGCGCGATCGCAGATCGCGTCCCCGGCGGCGGCGAGGTGGCGGCCGAGGCGGCCTCTGCCTTCACCGATGCATTCACCCTGACCAATACCGTGGCGGTCGGCATCGCCCTCGCCGCCGCGGCCGCGGTCCTGGCCTTCTCGCGGCGCCCCGGTGGTGAACCGGCGGCGGACCAGGCCATCGAGGATGCAGCCGACGAGTACGGCCCCGAGCTGGCCCGCGTCCCGGCCGGCGACATGGGAGAATGACGGCATGGTCGACGTGGCAGCCGCGTCGGGCGAGGTCGCCGAGCAGGATCCCCGGGTCGAGCGGTCGCGTCGGGTCATCCTCCACGCCGTCCTCGACGAGCTGGGCGAGGTCGGCTATGGGCCCTTGACCATCGAAGCCGTCGCCGCCCGCGCCGGGGTAGGAAAGAGCACGATCTACCGGCACTGGCCCGGAAAGCTCGAACTCGTCGAGGACGCGTTCCGGACGCTCAAAGCGCCAGTCGTCGTACCCGAGCAGGGGACGCTGCGCGACCGGGTCGTCGCGGTCATCGAGCAGGTCGCGTGCCTCGTCGGGCAGTCAACGTATTCGACGTGCATGCCGGCGCTCATCGACGCCGCCGAGCGAGACCCCAAGGTGCGCGACTTCCACACCCGTTTCAGCGCCGAACGCCGCGCCGTCCTGGTCGGCCTGTTGGAGGACGCAGTCGAGACCGGCGAGCTCCCCCCCACCACCGATCCCGAACTCCTGGCCGACGCCCTGGTAGGCCCGATTCTCCTCCGGCGCTTGATGCTCGCACAAGCCGTCAGCCCGGCAATCGCCCCCGCACTCGTCGACCAACTCCTGCCAGTCACCGCATCTCGACGAACATAGCCGCAAGCGGTGGGCCACCAGCTCGACAGCCACAGGCGAGCGAGCTCAAGCCCACGCCGAGAAGGATCGGCCAAGGTCTCGTGAGCGGCAGTTCCGCGGTCACCCGGCGAGCAGCCGACCACGGTGGACCCCGGTCGATCGCGCTGCACGGGCGAGGGTCAGACTGCCGCTGACCCGGCGTCAGAACCGATAGGTCACTCCGTGGCGACGGCCTGGAGCACGTCGAGCCTGGCTGCCCGCCGGGCCGGGCGTACACCGGCCAACACACCGGCGATTGCCCCGACCATGGCCACCACGGCCAACTGCCCTGGCAGTACCGCCCACGGGAACACGGACAGCTCCATGTCACCCTGTGAGGCGGCTTGCACCAACGCCCAGCCCAGGAAGACGCCGAGGGCCACGCCACCGATGGTGCCGAACACGGCGATGATCACCGACTCCCACCGGACCATGGCCCGCAGCTGGCCGCGTGTCTGGCCGACCGAGCGGAGCAGCCCCAGCTCGCGGGTGCGCTCGTGGATCGACAGCGACAGGGTGTTGGCGATGCCCATGAGGGCGATGACGATGGCCAGGGCCAGCATCACGTAGATGATCCCCAGGAAGATGTCGATGTTCTCCGATGCGGCGGTGGCGTACCCGTCCCGATCCTCCACCTCGGGTGCGCCGAAGGGCGCGACCGCCGCCTCGACTGCCTCCCGGCCGGCCTGCAGGTCGACACCGTCCTCCAATTCGACGTAGACGGACGAGTCGACGTCCTGGCGGGCGTGGGATGCCCAGGCCGTGCGGGTCATGATGTAGTCACCGACCACCTGCAGGGGCTCGTAGATGGCACCGACGGTGAAGGTGCTGGCTGTCCCGTCCAAGAACCGCACCGAAACCGGGGATCCGACCGTCCAGTCGTGATCCTCGGCGTCGGACTCCGAGACAGCCAGCTCGGTGTCGTCGAGGTCGACGAACGACCCGTCCACCACGTCGAGCTGGAGCACCACGTCGAGCCGGACCGGATCGGCGACGGCGATCGAGGTGCCGTCGCCGTCGACCTCGGCCGTACCCTCGCCGAGCCCGGCCGCCTGGGAGACCTCGGGGAGGTCGTCCAGGGTGCCGGCCAGCTCGGGCGGCAGCCCACCGCCGCCGAAGAACGGGGTCGTCACGGCGAGGTCACCGACGAAGGACTCCTCGACGTTGTCCTCCAAAGACGCCTTCATCGAGGCGGCGAACACGGTGAACAGAGTGACGACGCCCACCCCGACCAGCAGTGCAGCAGCCGTGCCCGCGGTTCGGCGGGGGTTGCGCATGGCGTTCTGGCGGGCCAGCGAGCCCGTCAGTCCCCTCACCTTGGCCACCGGCCAGCCGATCGCGCCAGCGCCCGGTCGGGCCACGACAGGTCCGAACACCACCAGACCCACGATCGTGACCACGGCCCCCAGCCCGGCCAGGGCGAACATGCTGTCGCCCCCACCCAGCACCGCGCCGATCACCGCCGCCACGCCCAGAGCGGTGACGGCCAGCCCGACGAGGGCCCGCCACGGCGAGGCACCGCTGCGGTCGACGGCCACATCACGCAGGGCGGCCAGCGGGGCCACCCGCGACGCCTTGACGGCCGGGGCGGCACCGGCGACGAGGGTGACGATCATGCCGACGACCACCGAGACGATGGCTGTCCCGGTCGTGAACACGAGACCCCCGTCGGGCAGCGCGAAGCCGAAGCTGTCGAACAGGCCCTTCAGTAGCCCGGCGAACGCCAGCCCGCTGAGGAGCCCGGCGACAGAGGCGACCGCGCCGATGACCACTGCCTCGGCCACGACCGATCGCAAGATCTGCCCTCTCGAGGCGCCGATGGCCCGCAAAAGGGCCGACTCCCTGCTGCGCTGGGCCACCAGGATCGAGAAGGTGTTGTAGATGCTGAAGGTCCCGACCAGCAGGGCGACCCCGGCGAACACCGTCAGGAAGGTGGTGAACACATCCAGGAACTGCCGGTTGATGTCGTCGACGTTCTCGTCGGTCACCTCGGCTCCCGTCAAGACCTCCACCCCATCGGGCAGTGCGGGCCGGATGCGTTCCACCAGCTCCGACTGGGAGAGGCCGCTGTCGGCACGCACCGACACGGAGCTGACATCGGTGGAGCTCCCCAGCAGGTAGTCCTGGGCGGCCTCGAAGGTGAAGGCCGTGTAGGTGGTCGTGCCCAGGCCGTCGCTGTCGCCGAACGTGGCGATGCCGACGATCGTCACCTCGTGCGGCTCGGGGGTCTCGACTGTGGTCCGATCGCCGACGGCCAGGTCGCCGTCTTCGGCCGCGCCGCGGTTGATGACCACCTCGTCGCCGGCCTGTGGGGCACGACCCTCCGCGAGGCGGTAGGGGCTGAGACTCGGATCATCGCTCCAGCTGCCCCCCAGCCGTGGCGGGCCGTTGCCTCCGAGGGCGTCACCGTCGGAGCCGCGCAGCTGGGAGTACCCCTCGATGGTGGGTTCGGCCGCGGCGACGCCTTCGACCGCCCCGACGACATCGACCACCGACTCGTCGAGCACCCCGCGTTGTGGTCCTTCGTCACTGTCGATCTCGATCGGGCTGCGCACGACCGCGTCGGTGCCGGCGTTGGCTTCGGTGAACAGGTCGTCGAAGTTGGCTCGCAGCGTGTCTCCCAGGACCAGAGTGCCGGACAGGAAGGCGACGCCCAGGAAGATGGAGAGGAAAGTCCCCACCAGCCGGCGCTTGTGCGCCAAGAGGCCCCTGAATGCGACGGTGGACATGTCGATCACCCCCCGAGGGTCTTGAGTCGGTCGAGCACACGCTCGGCGGTCGGTGCGGCCATGCCGTCGACGATCCGCCCGTCGGCCAGGAACAGCGCGTCGTCCGCGTAGCCTGCGGCGACGGGGTCGTGGGTGACCATCACGACGGTCTGGTCGAACTCGTCCACGGCGTCGCGCATGAACTGCAGGATCTCGGCACCGGTGCGCGAGTCGAGGTTCCCCGTCGGCTCGTCGGCGAAGATGACCTGCGGCCGGCTGGCCAGGGCGCGGGCCACAGCCACGCGCTGCTGCTCACCGCCCGACAGCTCGGCCGGACGGTGGCTCAGCCTGTCACGCAACCCCACGGCGTCGATGACCCTGTCCAGCCATGGCCGGTGCGGCTTCTCACCGGCCAACCGGCTGGGCAGCGTGATGTTCTCGGCCGCGTCCAGGGTGGGGACCAGGTTGAACGCCTGGAAGACGAACCCGATCCGCTCACGGCGCAGCACGGTGAGCTGGCGATCCGTGAGCTTCCCGAGCTCGACGTCGCCGATGAAGATGTGACCGGCAGTGAGCGAGTCCAGGCCGGCCAAGCAGTGCATGAGCGTCGACTTGCCCGAGCCCGACGGTCCCATGATGGCGGTGAACCGGGCTGCGGGGATCTCGATGCTCACGTCGTCGAGGGCCCGAACGATGTTGTCGGCGGAGCCGTACACCTTGGTGGCGTCGACGGCTGCGGCAGCCGCAGTGGCGGTGGTCCCGTTGAGGGTGGCGGTCATGGTCACTTCTCCTTGAGCACGGTCAGACGCTCCTGGTACTCCGCCGCGGTGATGTCACCGCGGGCGTAGCGCTCGGCCAGGACCTCCTGGGCTCCGCGTGCCGTGGGACGGCGCCGTCGCCACACCAGGTAGGCGACGGCGGCGATGGCGATGAACAGCAGCCACGGGAAGAAGAGCCAAGGTCCGGGACCCGAGCCCCATCCGTCGTGGTGGTTGGCGAGGATGAAACTGAGCATGTGTCGATCGTCGCCATGTGTGCCGGCGGCGTCGTCGCCCCAGCGGCGGCTTCGCAGCTACGCCCCAGGTGGTAGGTACGGGTGGCGCGTGGTGGGGGAAGGTGCCCTGTTGGGGGTACTCAGTCGAGCCATCCCGGACGCACCAGGCCGGATTCGTAGGCGAACACGACGAGTTGCGCCCGGTCGCGGGCGCCGAGCTTCACCATCGCCCTGCTCACGTGCGTCTTGGCCGTCGCCGGGCTCACGATCAGGCGCTCGGCGATCTGGTCGTTCGACAGGCCCCCCGCAGCCAGGGCCATCACTTCGCGCTCCCGCTCGGTCAGCACGTCGAGAGCCCGGGACAGGCCTTGGGGCTTGGATCGGGTGGCGAACCGCGAGATGAGCGTCCGGGTCACGCTCGGCGACAGCAGAGCATCACCGGCGGCGACGGCTCGCACGGCCCGCAGCAGCTCCACAGGTTCGGTGTCCTTGACCAGGAAGCCGCTGGCTCCGGCACGGATGGCCTCGAACACGTACTCGTCCAGCTCGAAGGTGGTGAGGATGACGATGCGGACATCGTCGAGGCGGTCGTCCGCGGCGATCTGGCGCGTGGCCTCCAGGCCGTCGACGCCGGGCATGCGGATGTCCATCAGGACGACATCGGGCACCAGCCGGCGGGCCACGGCGACTGCCTCGGAGCCATCGCCCGCCTGACCCACCACCTCGATGTCTTCCTGGGCATCGAGCAGGGCCTGGAACCCGGCCCGGACCAGTAGCTGGTCATCTGCCAGCACCACGCGGATCATGTCCCCTCCGGCAACGGGAACCGGGCCCGCACCCTGAAGCCCCGCACGGGGCGAGGCCCGGCCTCCAGCTCTCCCCCCAGCGCGATGGTCCGCTCGGCCATGCCGGCGATCCCACTCCCGCTCCCTACCCCCTCGCCGCTCACCCTGCCCGTGGAGGCCGCGGCCGGGCGCGCAGGCAGCCCGCCTCCCTCGTCGTCGATCTGAACGGTGAGGACCTGATCGCCGTAGTCGACGATCACCGTGGCCCGGTCGACACCGGCGTGGCGGGTGACGTTGGTGAGGGACTCCTGCACGATCCGGAACGCGGCCAGGCTTATCCCCGACGGGAGCGGTCGCGGCGATCCTTCCATCCGGAGGTCCACGGCCAGACCGGCAGCAGCGGCGCGCGTCACCAGGCCGCCCAGATCCCCCAGGCTGGCGGCGGGCCAGCGGGGAGCCTCCTCGTCGACCTGGCGCAGCACGCCGAGGACCGAGCGCAGCTCGTCCAACGCCTCCTTGCTGGCCGTCTTGATGGCCGACAGCGCGGTGCGGGCCTGGTCGGGCTGCCGGTCGATCAGGTGCAGCGCCACCCCTGCCTGCACGTTGATGAGCGAGATGTTGTGGGCCAACACGTCGTGCAGTTCGCGGGCGATGCGCAGCCGCTCCTCGCTCGCCTGCCGGCGGGCATGCTCGGCCCTGGACCGGGCGGCCTCGGCGACGTTCGCCCGCCGGCTGCCCAGCACCTCGGCCACGGTGCCCAGCACCAGCAGCCATGCCCCCAGGCCGAGGACCTGGGTCAGCGACGGTGGGTCCTCGCGATCGAGCAGGGCGGGCAACCAGAGGAACGACACGAAACCCACACCGAGGGTGAGCCAGGCCATCAGCCGGCGCTCCGACAGCACAGCGTTGAACAACGCCACGATCAAGCCGAGGAAGACCGGCCCCTGCGGGTAACCGATCACGACGTAGGCCAGCGTGGTGGCGAAGGCCACGCCCAGCACAGCGGACGGGTACCGCCGGCGGGCCAGCAGGGCGACGGGTCCGGCAGCCAGCAGGAGGAAGGCCAGCACGTCGAAGTCTCTGCGTTCGGGTTGGTTCAGCCCGGCCAGGATGGTGAATCCCACCTGAGGGATGCCGACGGCCAACGCCAATCCGACCGCGCCGGCCCGACCACTCCACCACCCCGGCCGGGGGCGCGCCGGCGTCGTTGCGCCGTCGGGCCACATCGCTAGCTCACATCACCCTTCTCACACGTCCGACCACTCGGGCCAAGTCCATGGACGCACGGTAGGAGGCAGACGACCACGCGTCATCGGCTGGGCGGAGCAGCCGCGGCTACGCCACCGGGAGTATCACGGGTACACGCCGCACGCAGCTCACCCCTGCCGCCGGATCCCCGGCGTGGTCACGCCGGCCCGGCGCGTGGCGGTGGTCGGCACGCCGAAGGCGAGGTTGATCACCCCGGCGATGAGCAGGCCCAGGGAGGCCCCACAGACCACGTCGAGCGGGTTGTGCGCACCCACGTACACGCGCGTCAGCATCACCAGGGCCACGATCACCCACGGAACGAACTTCCAGCGGCCGGGTAGGTAAGGAGCGACGATGCCGGCCAGCGCGGTGACGAGCACGGCGTGGCCCGACACGAAGCTCTCACCGGCCGCGCTCACGTCGCCTCGCAGCTCGACGTCGGGATCTACCGAGGTGGCAGGGCGCTCCCGGGTGACCATCTCCTTCACGACGCGTTCGAGCACGAGCTTGGCCACCGTGGCCGCCAAAGCCGCCAGCGCCAGCCGGAACCGCTTGAACAGGGCAGCCACGACGGCCACCGCCGGTCCCACCAGCAGGGCCCCCAGCTGCTGGAACGGCCACAGCAGCGGATACACGAACCCGGGCAGGTCGTTGACGGCCCGGAAGATGCCTTCCTCGAGCCCCGACACCGAGCCGTCCCGGACCACGACCATTCCAACGGCGAGCACGGCGACACCGACCAAGGCGCTGATCACATCGGCCCGACGGCGCGTCACAGGTGCGGCCACATCCGTGCTGCGCGTGTGGCTCACGGCCACTCCTTTGCGTCAGTGCCCAGCCGGCAAGATAGACCCTTCAGGGGGTGCCAGCAGCGAGCACGGAGGACTACCCGCGCCGTGGGGCATGCGCGACACTTGCGCCGTCCAGGCGGCATGCCCGCCGGGGGAGGAGCCTCATCGATGCGAGTCGTTCGATCGATGGCCCTTGGTGCCCTGCTATCGGTCATGGCGGCGTGCGGCTCGGAGCCGGGCAGGGAGTCCTCGCCCAGCGCCCTTGACGACGAGGCGATCACGATCGCCTCGTTCGACTTCTCCGAGAGCGAGCTGTTGGCCGAGCTCTACAGCCAGGCCCTGGAAGACGAGGGCTTCAGCGTCGAGCGCGCCTTCAACCTGGGGCCGCGGGAGTTCGTCATGCCCGCGCTCGTGGGCGCCTTGGTGGAGTTCGTCCCCGAATACGCCGGCACGGCCCTGCAGTTCCTGAACCTGGGCGAGAGCTCCGGGGCGGCCGACATCGGATCCACCCACGACGCGCTCGTCCGAACCCTCGACGGGAGCGGTCTCACGGTGCTCACCCCGGCCCCGGCCCAGGACGCCAACGGCTTCGTCGCGACCCGTGAGACGGCCGAACGGCTCGACCTCCACTCCATCAGCGACCTCTCCGATGTGGCCGACGACCTGGTCCTGGGTGGCCCGCCGGAGTGCCCCACGCGCCCGCTGTGCCTGGCCGGGCTGGAACGCTTGTACGGCCTCATGTTCGACGACTTCCTCCCACTCGACGCCGGCGGTCCCTTGACCCGCCAAGCGCTCGCTCAGGGCCACGTGGACGTGGCCCTCCTCTTCACCACGGATCCCAGCATCCTGAGGGATGACCTGGTGTTGCTCGACGACGACCGCGGCATGCAGCCAGCCGAGAACGTGGTGCCGCTGGTCCGCAAGGAGCTGGCCGAACGCTTCGGCCCGGACTTCGTGAGAACCGTCGACGAGGTGTCCCGGCTCCTCACCACCGATGGGTTACGAGAGCTGAACGCCAGGGTCGCCACCGGTCGGCTGAAAGCACCAGCGGTGGCCGCTCGGTGGCTCTCGGCCGAGGGGCTCGTGGCGACGGATAGGGCAGACCGATGACGACCTCGGAGGAGGTCAGCCCGGTGGAGGTGACGATCCCTCTGCCGTCGGCCAGCCCGAAGCGCAGCCGCCGGCGGCGGCGCCCGAGTGGAGCGCCCCCACCCTTGCCGCGCAAGCTTGGTGCCACCGGCAAGGTCTGGCTCGGTCTGCTGGCCGTGGTCCTCGTCTGGGTGGTCGTCGCCCTCACCTCGGATCGCGTCCTGCGGCTCACGGACAAGGTCGACGCCGCCATCCTGAGGCAGATCGCCCGGTTGCGCACGGCCTGGCTCACCGACGTGATGACCGAGGTCGACCGGCTCTGGTCGGGCTGGACCCTGACGATCCTCGCCGTCGGGTTGCTCGTGCTGCAGATCGTCTTCCGGCGCTGGCGACATCTCTTCACGTTCGTGGCCAGCGTCGTCGTGCTCGAGGTGGTCGGCGAGGCCATCTACCACGCTTTCGCGCGCCCCCGCCCCTACGACGTGACAATCATCGGCCGATGGGCGGGTTTCTCGATGCCGTCGCCACCCGTGGCCGTCTTCACGGCGATCCTCATCGGCATCGTCTACTCCCTCGCCGTCCCCGGACGACCTCGGGAGATGGCGAAGGTGGCGATCGTGGTCGTGATCTCCGTGTTCGCCGCGGCGCGGCTCTACCTGGGCGTGGACAACCCATCCGACATCCTGGTCGGGGTTGCGCTCGCCGTGGCCATCCCATTGAACGCCTTCCGGTTCTTCACGCCCAACGAGGTGTTCCCGGTCACCTACAGGCGTGGCAAGACAGCTCACCTGGACGTCGGGGGCGAGCGGGGCGAGGCCATCCGGCGAGCGATCCGCGACCAGCTCGGCCTCACGGTCATCGACGTCCGACCGGTCGGGCTCGAAGGGTCGGGCGGTTCGACCCCGCTGCGGCTGAAGGTGGATGGGGAACCTGAGACGTACCTGTTCGGGAAGCTCTACGCCATGAACCATGTACGGGCGGACCGCTGGTACAAGCTCGGCCGGATGCTCCTCTACGGCCGCCTCGAGGACGAGGCCCCGTTCCACTCGGTGCGCCGCCTGGTGGAGCACGAGGACTACAACCTTCGGCTGCTGCGCGACGTGGGCATCGCCACCGCCGCGCCGTACGGCTTCATCGAGATGACTCCGGAGCGCGAGTACCTACTGGTGACCGAGTTCTTCAACGGCGCCCGCGAGATGGGCGATGCCGAGGTCGACGACGGGGTGATCGACGAAGGACTGCTGCTCATCCGCCGCCTGTGGGACGCGGGGCTGGCGCACCGTGACATCAAGCCTGCGAACCTGCTGGTCCGCGACGGCCAGGTGAAGCTGATCGACGCGTTCTTCGTCCAGGTCCGACCGTCGCCCTGGCGTCAAGCGGTCGATCTGGCCAACATGATGCTGGTCCTGGCCGTCCGCACCGACGCCGAGCGCGTCTACGAGCGAGCGCTCCAGTTCTTCACGCCCGACGAGATCGGCGAGGCCTTCGCCGCCGCTCGTGGCGTAGCCAGCCCGACGCAGCTGCGGGTGGCCATGAAGAAGGACCCCAGAGACCTGCTCGCCCAGTTCCGGGCTCTCGCCCCCGAACGGCGCACGGTGTCGCTGCAACGTTGGAGCATCCGGCGAGTGGCGATCGCGCTGGCCATCGTGGCCGGCACCGCTTTCGCCGTCGCCAACACGACGAGCATGTTCACGCCGGTTCACGACATCCCCGTGCACAGGACCCCCAACTGCGGCACCAGCAACGTGATGATCCTCATCGCCCAGTCCGTCCCCTCGGCGACCGCTGTGCCCTGCATCGCAGCGCTGCCGGCCGGATGGAAGCTGGGAGGCGCGCACGTGCGGCACGACAGGGCCCGGTTCTGGCTCGACTCCGACGTTGGCGGGGACCATGCCGTGGAGGCCACGCTGCTGCCTCCGGAAGACTGCGACGTGACGGATGCCACCGCCGTCCCCAGCGACGAGGTCGGGATGCGCCGCTTCGAGCAGCCCGATCGACTCCCGCCCGGGCTGCGCAGCTCCCGCTACTACCTCTTCGAGGGTGGGTGCGTGATCTACCGCTTCTCGTTCGCGGAGGAAGCGACGCCCTCGCTCATGTTCGACGCCGACAGCGCTCTTGCCTTCCAGTCCCGGGCGAGCCTGGTGGAAGAGGTCGAGGCGCGCAACGGGCTCCGGCTGTGCGGCGCCGGCGTACCCTGCCCCGGCGGCACGCTTCCCGGCGGCCTGTGATCCGACCCGAACCCGACCACCTCCGCCGCGACCCGCCGCCTCCGACCTGATGCTGGGGGCATCAGTGGGTGAGCTGGTCGTGCGGATGGCCCTGCTGGCCGCCATCGCCGCCGTCACGACGTCGATCTCGCTGCGGCTACTCGGGATGCGCCGCGGGTGGGGGACGGCTCTCGTGGCGGGCGCAGCCGGGTGGGGGGTCGGTGCGGCCCTCGCGTTCGGCCTGTCGAGCTGGGATTGGGACGCAGAGGACGTCGTGGTCCAGACCGTGGCGATCGCCATCCCTGCCACCATGGGTGTCGCCGTCGCGCTCGACCTGCTGGCCCGCCCTGGTTCGCTGGCCCGAGGCGAGCACGCGGGCCTCGTAGTCGCCCCGCGGCCCTTTCGAGCCGTCCGCCAGCGGATCGACGTCGTGCTGCGCTACCGAGAACTGCTCGCCCTCGTGCGCAAGTACGGGTTCGGGCCGTTCCTGGGAGCCACTCGGAGGGCTGAGCTCGCCACCGAGCCCGTGGGCATCCGCCTGTGCCAGGCCCTCGAGGAGGCAGGCGGGGTCTACGTGAAGCTCGGGCAGATCGCCGCCACGCGAGTGGACCTCATACCACCCGACATCTGCCGGGAGCTGGCCCGGTTGCAGAACAGGGCCACGGCAGAACCCGAGCTCCAGGCGCGGATGGTGCTGGAGTCCGAGCTCGGCCGGCCCGTCGAGGAGGTCTTCGCCGAGTTCGACTGGCAGCCGCTGGCGGCTGCCTCGATCGGCCAGACCTATCGCGCCCGCCTGCATTCCGGGGAGCCCGTGGTCGTGAAGGTTCAGCGGTCCGACATCGACCGCGTCGTGGAACGCGATCTGGCTGCGCTCGCTCTGCTGGCCGACTTCGCCCAGCGCCGCACGGCCCTCGGCCGAGGCGTCCAGGCTGGTGAGATCCTCGCCCAGTTCGCCCGCAGTCTGAGAGCGGAGCTGGACTTCCTGGGCGAAGCCGACGCCATGGCAGACATGGCGACCGTGCTGGCAGACACAGACGTCCGCATCCCGGCGGTCCACCGGCCGCTGTGCACCCGGCGGGTCCTGGTGCAGGAACGCTTCGAAGGCTTCACGGTGGCCGACACGGACGAGCTGGAGGTATCGACGGTCGATCGCCGAGCGCTGGCCGAGAGCCTCCTGCGGTCCGCGCTCGATCAGATCCTGCGGGTGGGGTTCTTCCACGCCGACCCGCACCCGGGCAACGTCTTCGTTTTCGCCGACGGGTCGCTTGGCCTCGTCGACTTCGGCGCCGTCGGTCGCCTCGACCCGATCCAGCAAGCCGGCGTCATCGACATGCTGGCCGGCCTCATGCGGCGTGACGTCAGCCTGGTGCGCGACGGCGTCGAGCGCGTGGCAGACATGACCGGCACCGTGTCGACCGAACTGCTCGAGCGTGCGTTGGCCCGCCTGATGGTCGAGAGCCTCCGGCCGGACGGCACCGTCGAACCCAGGGTGCTCCAGGACCTGGTGCCCGTGCTGGCCGGGTTCGGCATCCATCTTCCCGGCGACCTCGTACTGCTGGCGAGGGCCCTGGTGACGCTGGACGGGACGGTTGGCGTCATCTCACCGGGGCTGTCGACGGTCTCGACCGCGATGGAACTTGCTGCATCGGACACCGCGTCGCGGGCGGTCGACGAGGGCGACGTGATCCGCGCCGAGCTGCTCGCCGCCCTGGCCAGGCTGCGTCGGCTCCCTGACCGCCTCGATCGGGTGATGACCCTGGCGGCACGGGGCGACCTGCGGGTGCGCAACGTCGTGACCGAGGACAGCAGCCG
>Ga0256867_10000166_pt1 | contig 24304 bp, 28 predicted proteins | sample RVTome_15_FD_185939 | JGI IMG/M metagenome (GOLD analysis project Ga0256867, IMG submission 185939) | Soil microbial communities from uranium-contaminated site in the Upper Colorado River Basin, Wyoming, United States - RVT150D86 (HiSeq) ... | reverse complement strand
CTCGACCAGCGCGTGGAGCTCCAGGGGCGGGATCCATCGTCCGAAGCATCGGGGCCAGTCCGGGCAGGCATCGCCGGAGCCCGTGGCCCGGACCGTCCCGCCGATGGCCACGAGGGCAAGCGTCGAGAGCGCGGCAGCGGCCGACAGCCTGCGCAGGAGGGCCACGAGCCGAGTGTATCCCGACGCGAACCGACCGGGTCGGCGAGGATAGGGTGATGCTTCGTATGCGGATCACGACCATGATGCTCGTGCTGGCCCTGGCCGCCGTGGCCTGCTCGGACGAGGTAGGCGGACGGGAGGCCAGGCTCCAGCGGGCCTCGCAGGGACTGTGCGACGCGCAGGTGCACGCGTTCGAGGCGAACGTTCGGCGGGCGGCAGCGGTGTTCGATGCCGAGAGCCACGCGTTCCTCCACGAGCTGGCGGCCGACCTCGAGGACATCGACCGGGCCGCGGCCGCGAACCTCCTCGAGGCGAAGCAGCGGGTCGAGCGGGCCCTGGTGGACCCCATCCGGAGCGACCCCCAGGAGGTCATCCTGCTGCTCGCCGGACTCCAGCGGGCCCTGGGCGAGGCTGCCGAGGCGACCGGCCTCCCGGCCCCGCTCTGCCGGAACGGGGCGTCGTGAGGCGCCCCTGGGCGATCCTGGCGGCCGCGACGATCGTCCTGGCCGGGTGCGCGGAGTCCGACGAGCCGGCCGGCCGCGCCGGGCGTATCCAGGTATTCCCAGCGAGCTTCGAGGTCATCGCCGGGGAGCCGGGCCGGTTCATGGTCGGCGTAACCACGCCGAGCAACCTGTTCGTGAGTGGGGGGATCGTGGACCTCACGTTCTCGTTCCTCGGGGAGGAGCGTGCCGGCGAGCCTGAGGAGGCCGGGGGGGCCACGGCGACGTTCCTACCGATCCCCGGCGAGGAGGACCGGCCCGTGCCCGAGGTCCCCACGGCCGCCCCGGGGGAGAGCGCCCGAGGCGTGTACGCGTCCGAGGTCGCGTTCGACCGCCCCGGGTTCTTCGAGGTCGAGGTGGGCGTCGAGCTCGATGGCCGGCCGAGCCGTGGGACCGCTGCGTTCGAGGTGATCCCGGAGCCCCTTGTCCCGTTCCCCGGGGACCAGGCCCCCCGGACGAAGAACCACGTCCTCGGCGACCCGGGCGTGGCGGACGAGGCCGTCGACTCCCGGGCCGCAACCGACGGGATCCCCGACCCCGAGCTACACGACACCACGATCGCCGAGGCGATCCGGGCCGGCCGGCCCGCGCTCGTGGTGATGGCCACCCCAGTGTACTGCGTGAGCCGGTTCTGCGGTCCAGTGACGGACATGGTGGCCGACCTCGCCGCGGAGTACGGGGACCGGGCCGAGTTCATCCACGTGGAGATCTGGGCGGACTTCCAGGAGGGGGCGGTGAACCGGGCCGCCGCGGACTGGCTGCTGCGTGAGGACAACCTCCTGGAGCCGTGGGTGTTCCTGATCGGGGCTGACGGCAAGATCGCGGCGAGATGGGACAACGTGGCCACCAGGGCGGAGATCGAGCCGTTCCTCCAGGACCTCCCCGGCGTGTGAGGATGGGCCCGGCCGGCGCCAGGACGGTGAGCACGATCGAGCTGCCTCCGGCCTGCGCCGATCTGGCCCACCGCGTCGACGAGGAGCTGGCCCGGTTCCTGGCCGCCCAGGCCGAGATGATGTCCTCCGTCGACCCGGACGTGGCCCCGCTGTTCGACGAGCTACGGCGGGTTATCGGCTCCGGCGGCAAACGGCTCCGGCCGGTGTTCTGCTGCCTGGGGCACCTGGCGGCCGGCGCCGAGCCGGCCGGCGCGGCGATCCGAGCGGCCTCGGCCCTGGAGCTCCTGCACACCTTCGCCATCGTTCACGACGACGTCATGGACCGGTCGCCCTCCCGCCGGGGCTCTCCGGCCTCCTGGGTGTACCTAGCGGAGGCGCATCGGCGGGCCGGGCTCGTCGGCCGGCCCGAGGCCTACGGCCTGGCCGCGGCGGTCCTGGCCGGGGACATGGCGCTGGTGCTGGCCGATCGGGCCCTCCTCGAGTCCGGGTTCCCCCAGGAGCGCCTGACCCCGGCCCTCCGCCGGTACGACCGCATGCGGGTCGAGGTGGTGGCCGGGCAGTTCCACGACGTCCTGGCCGCGCACCGAGGGCTCGCCGACGAGGCGGAGGCCCGCAGGATCGCCGCGCTCAAGTCGGGGGGATACACGGTGGAGGCGCCGGTCCAGATCGGTGGCATCCTGGGCGGCGCCTCGGAGGACCTGCTGGTGTGCCTGGGACGGTACGGCGTGGTCCTGGGCGAGGCCTTCCAGCTCCGCGACGACGTTCTTGGGGTCTTCGGGGACCCCGAGGTGACGGGAAAGGACCGGGACTCGGATCTCCTCGAAGGGAAGCGAACGGTCCTGCTGGCGAAGGCCACGGCGTCCGCGGAGGGCGCGGATCGCCGCTTCCTGCAGGAGCGGATCGGCCGGCCGGATCTCACGCCCGACGAGGTCGAGCGGGCCCGGTCCCTCCTGGAGGCGACCGGGGCCCTGGACGCTACCCTGGCCCTGATCGAGGAGCTGGTCGCCGCGGCCCGGCATGAGGTGGAGGCCGGGGCCGTCCGGGGGCCGGCGGCGACCCTCCTGGCCGAGATGGCCGAGATCGTGGCCCTTCGCCGACTCTAGGTGATTGATTCGATACCCGCGGTGGTCTACAAACATGGTCCCTTGAGGCTCCTCGACGCCCGCCGCGTGTACCGTGATCTGCCCGTGGTCCATGTGGCCACCACCCGTGCGGACGGGAGCCCCCACGTCATCCCGCTGTGGTTCGTGTGGCGCGAGGAGGGCGTGTACGTCTCCTGCCGGCGGGACTCGGCCACGTGGCGGAACGTCGAGCGAGACCCCCGGGTGGCCCTCTCGTTGGGTCGGGGCCGGGCGTGGCGCGACTACGCGGGGATCGAGGTGTTCGGGCGGGCCGAGCCCCTGGTGCCCGAGCACCCGGCCCTGCGGGGCGTGATGACGGCGTGGTACGAGAAGTACCGGCTCCTGCTTGCCGGCGGCGGGTTCCGCGACTACGCGGACCAGGTGGAGAGCCCTGGCATGCTGCGGGTCCGGGCCGAGCGACTGGCGGCCTGGGACCACGCCATCGGCCGCCTCGCCGCCCAGGCCGGCGACGCCTGAGCCTCGTTTGCCAGGACGCTCGGGGCGGCGGTAGCATCGGCTTGTGAAAGCTTTCACAAGCCCCGCGGTGGCGGTTGAGCCCGCCCGGGGGCAGCCCGTCGGGAAGGCGAACGGGCACCGGTCGGATGTGGACGTCCTGGTGGTGGGGGCGGGGCCGGCCGGGGCGGCGGCCGCGTATCACCTGGCCCGTCACGGCGTCCACGTGATCCTTTCGGACAAGGCCTCGTTCCCCCGTGAGAAGGTGTGCGGCGACGGCCTGACCCCCCGGGGCGTCCGGGCCCTGCAGACGATGGGGGTCGACCCCACCGAGGCCGGCTTCATCCGCGTCGACGGCCTGCGCGTCTACGCGCCCACCGTGACCCTGGACCTCCCATGGCCCCGGCTGGAGCGGCTTCCCGACTTCGGGGTGGTGCGGACCAGGCACGACCTCGACCACCTCCTGGTCCAGAGGGCGGTGAAGGCCGGGGCCACTCTCTGGGAGCGCAGCGAGGTCCTGGGACCCCTGGTGGACGACGGCTGGGTCGTGGGGGCGTCGGTCCGTCGCGAGGGCGGCGAGCCGGAGACCGTGCGGGCCCGGTACGTACTGGCCGCCGACGGGGCGGCCTCGAGGTTCGGTGGGAAGGCCGGGGTGCGCCGGGACGCCAGCCGGCCCCTCGGGGTGGCCGCCCGGCGGTACTACCGATCCCCCCGGGAGCAGGGGACGTACTTCGAGTCGTGGTTCGACCTGTGGGAGAACGGGGTGATCCTGCCCGGGTACGGCTGGATCTTTCCCGTCGGCGACGGCATCCTCAACGTCGGGGCCGGCCTCCTCAACACCACCGCCTTCTTCAAGGACATCTCGCCTCGCCGCATGCTCGACGTGTTCGTCCGCAGGCTCCCCGAGGAATGGGGGGTCGTCGAGGCCAACGAGGCCGGCGAGGTGCTCTCGGGGCCACTCCCGATGGGGATGAACCGCAGGCCCCTGGCCCTGCCGGGGCTCCTGCTCCTGGGGGACGCCGGCGGGATCGTGAACCCGTTCACCGGCGAGGGGATCGCGTACGCCATCGAGTCCGCCGAGGTAGCGGCGGAGCTGGTGCACGACGCGCTGGCCTCGGGACGCCCGGGGCTGGCGCACACCTATCCGATCGAGCTTCGTCGCCGGTACGGCCGGTACTTCACGGTGGGCCGGGCCTTCGCCAGAGCCATCGGCAACCCTAGGTTCATGCGCCTCTCGGTGCTGTACGGCTTCCCGCGAGAACGGCTGATGCGGTTCGCCCTCCGGATGCTGGCGAACCTCACGGACGGACGGGAGGGCGACCTCGATGACCGGGTGATGGACTGGATCGTGCGGATGGCCCCGGAACGATGAGCGGCCTGGCGCAGTACCTGCCGGTCGTCCTGCTCCTCGGACTGGCCTCGGTGTTCGCGGTGGCTTCGCTGGTGGTGGCCCGAGCCCTGGGGCCCCGCCGGCCGACGCCGGCGAAGCTCGCCCCGTACGAGTGCGGCATCGTCCCCGAGCGGGTGCCGCGGGAGCGGTTCCCCGTGAAGTTCTACGTGATCGCCATGCTGTTCATCGTGTTCGACATCGAGACGATCTTCCTTTTCCCCTGGGCCGTCACGTTCCGCCAGCTCGGGCTGTTCGGGCTGGTGGAGATGGCCATCTTCATCGGCCTGGTTTTCGTGGCGTACATCTACGTGTGGCAGCGAGGTGGGCTGGAATGGAACGAGTGAGCGACCTGGAGCGGCGGGCCCTCGAGGACGAGGTGAAGCAGGGCGTGCTCACCACCACGCTGGCCAGGGCGGTGAACTGGTCCAGGAAGCAATCGTTGTGGCCGGTGACCTTCGGGCTGGCTTGCTGCGCGATCGAGATGATGGCCACCGGGGCCGGCCACCACGACCTGGCCCGCTGGGGGATGGAGATCTTCCGGGCCTCGCCGAGGCAGGCGGACCTGATGATCGTGGCCGGACGGGTGTCGCAGAAGATGGCCCCGGTCCTTCGGACGATCTACGACCAGATGCCCGAGCCGAAGTGGGTCATCTCTATGGGCGTGTGCGCCTCCTCCGGCGGCATGTTCAACAACTACGGCGTGGTCCAGGGGGTGGACACGATCGTTCCCGTCGACATCTACGTGCCGGGGTGCCCGCCCCGGCCGGAGATGCTGATGTACGGGATCCTCCGGCTCCACGAGAAGATCTCGAAGCGGGGGACGCTGACGTGACCCCCGAGGACCTGGCCGCGCGCCTCCAGCGCTCCTTCGACGACGTGCTCCTGGCCCGGGGCGAGGTCACGCTGACAGTGGACCGCGAACGGCTCCTGGACGCGCTCCGAACGCTCCGCGACGAGGACGACCTCCGATGCACGTTCCTGTCCGACCTCTCGTGCACCGACTGGCCCGGCCGAGACCCTCGGGTCTGGATGGCTTACCACCTGAGGTCGCCCGAGCGGAACCTCCGGGTCCGGGTGAAGGCGGGCCTCCCCGAGGACGACCTCCGGGTGGCTTCCGCCGTCGAGGTGTTCCCGGCCGCCGAATGGCAGGAGCGCGAGGTGTTCGACCTCTTCGGGGTGGTGTTCGACGGCCATCCGACCTCCGCCGCGTGCTCATGCCGGACGACTGGGAGGGCCACCCCCTCCGCAAGGACCATCCGCTCGGCGGGGTGCCCACCCAGTACAAGGGCGCGACCGTGCCGCCCCCCGACCAGCGGGGCCTGTGATGGCGGAGCGGATCCCCGAGGGCATCGACGGGGCCGAGGTGGGGCGGGGGACCACGGCCCAGCGGCTCCGCGAGGATCTCCTGGTCGTCAACATGGGCCCCCAGCACCCGTCCACCCACGGCGTCCTCCGCCTGCTGCTGACCCTCGACGGCGAGAGCGTCGTGGACCTGAAACCGATCGTCGGCTACCTGCACACCGGGATCGAGAAGAACACGGAGTACCGGACGTGGCAGCAGGGCGTCACGTTTGTCACCAGGGCCGATTACCTCTCGCCGTTCTTCAACGAGCTCGCCTACTGCCTCTCAGTGGAGCGCCTCCTGGGCATCGAGGTGCCCCCGCGAGCGGAAGCCATCCGGGTGCTGGTGTGCGAGCTGAATCGGATCGCCTCGCACCTCGTGTGGCTGGCCACCACCGGCCTGGAGCTCGGGGCCGTCTCGATGATGCTGTACGGGTTCCGGGAGCGGGAGCGGCTCCTCGACATATTCGAGCTGTTTTCCGGGCTCCGGATGAACCACGCCTACATCCGCATCGGTGGCCTGGTCATGGACCTGCCCGAGGACGCCGAGGACGGTATCCGCGCGTACCTCGGCGAGTTGCCACGGCGGTTCGACGAGTACGAGGCGCTGCTCACCGGCAACCCGATCTGGCGGGAGCGGAACCGCGGCGTGGGGATCCTCGACGCGGCCACCGCAGAGTCCATCGGAGTGACCGGGCCGATGCTTCGGTCGGCGGGGGTAGCTCGGGACGTGCGGAAGGACGAGCCCTACTGCGGGTACGAGCGCTACGACTTCGAGGTTCCCACCCGGACCGAGGCGGACTGCTTCGCGCGGTACGAGATCCGGCTGGCGGAGATGCGGGAATCGGTCAGGATCTGCGAGCAGGTCCTCGACGCGATGCCCGGTGGGCCGGTCATGATCGAGGACCCCAAGCTGCGGTGGCCGGCTCGCCTGTCGGTCGGCCCGGACGGCATCGGGAACTCCGAGGAGTACGTGCGCCACATCATGGAGGACTCGATGGAGGCGCTCATCAACCACTTCAAGCTCGTCACCCAGGGGATCCGCGTCCCCGCCGGCGAGGTGTACACGCCTGTGGAGTCACCTCGAGGCGAGCTCGGCTACTACGTGGTGTCGGACGGCGGTATCCGCCCGTACCGGGTCCGGGTTCGCGATCCCTCGTTCTGCAACCTGCCGGCGCTCCCGGAGATGGCCCGGGGACGGCTTATGGCCGACGTGGTCGCCGCCGTGGCCAGCGCCGACCCCGTGATGGGTGGGGTGGACCGCTGATGGGCGTGCTGTCCGAGGAGCTCAGGGCCAGGGCGGACGAGCTGGTGGCTCGCTATCCGCTACGCCGGTCCGCTCTGCTCCCGCTCCTGTACCTGGTCCAGGCGGAGCAGGGCTACGTGTCGCGGGAGGGCATGCAGGAGGTCGCCGAGATCCTCGACCTCACCACGGCCGAGGTAGAGGCGGTGGCCACGTTCTACACGATGTTCAAGAAGGCTCCGGCCGGCCGGTGGCTCGTGTCGGTCTGCACGAACGTCTCGTGCGCGCTGGCGGGCGGCCGGGAGCTGTACGACCGTGCCGTCGAGGAGCTGGGGGAGGGCGCCCGCGAGGTCACGCCCGACGGCCTGTTCACGGTGGAGGAGGTCGAGTGCCTGGGAGCATGCGACCAGGCGCCGGTGGTTCAGGTGAACTACTGCAGCTACGCCCGCGTGGACCCGGAGCGGCTGCGCGCGCTGATCGCCGGGCTCCGCGAGGGCGATGTGCCGGCGCCGGTGACCGGGCCGAAGCCCGCCGAGCACGCGGCCACGTCCCGAATCCTGGCCGGCCTGGGGGACGACCGTGCCTGAGTTCGAGCCCGTGATCACGGCCCGGTGGGGGACCGAGAGCGCCGATGCGATCGACGGCTACCTGGAGAGCGGCGGCTACGGGGCGCTCCGGACGGCGCTCGACACCGACCCGGGGGACCTGATCGAGACCGTCAAGGCCTCCGGGCTCCGTGGTCGGGGCGGGGCCGGGTTCCCCACCGGCATGAAGTGGGACTTCATCCCCAAGGGCGGCGACGCGCCCGTGTATGTGGTGGTGAACGCCGACGAGGGCGAGCCGGGGACGTTCAAGGACCGCGAGCTCATGGAGCGCGATCCCCACCAGCTGATCGAGGGCATCGCCATCACCGCTCACGCCGTGGGATGCCGGACCGCGTTCATCTACATGCGCGGCGAGTTCCTGCACGCGGCCCGGCAGGTGGAGCGGGCCATCGCCGAGGCCTACGACAGGGGGTTCCTGGGCCGGGGGGTCGCCGGCACCGACATCGATATAGACGTCGTCATGCACCGTGGGGCCGGCGCGTACATCTGCGGCGAGGAGACTGCTCTCCTCGACTCCCTGGAAGGGCGCCGGGGCCAGCCGAGGCTCCGCCCGCCGTTCCCGGCCGTCGAGGGGCTGTACCGGTCCCCGACCGTGGTGAACAACGTGGAGACGATATCCACCGTCCCGCACATCGTTGAGCGAGGGGCCGACTGGTACGCGGGGCTGGGCACGGAGAAGTCCACGGGGACGAAGATCTTCTCGGTATCGGGCAGGGTGGAGAGGCCCGGGAACTACGAGGCGCCCATGGGCACACCCGCCAGGGTGGTGATCGACGAGCTGGCCGGCGGCGTGCCGGGCGGCAAGCGAGTGAAGGCGTGGACGCCCGGCGGGTCCTCGACACCCTTCCTCACCGACGACCACCTCGCCACCCCCCTCGACTTCGAGTCGGTCCAGGCCGCGGGCTCGCTGCTCGGGACCGGGGCGGTGATCGTCCTCGACGAGACGGACTGCGTCGTGGACGCGGCCCTTCGGTTCACACAGTTCTACGCCCACGAGTCGTGCGGGAAGTGCACACCGTGCCGGGAGGGGACGTGGTGGCTGACGAAGATCCTGCACCGCCTGGAGCACGGCGGGGGCCGGCTCGACGACCTGGTGGCCATGCAGGATATCGGTGACAACATGCTGTTCAAGAACTTCTGCGCCCTCGGTGACGGCGCAGTCTCGCCGATCCACTCGTCGCTGAAGTACTTCCGCGACGATTACGTCGAGCACATCAAGGCCGGCGGCTGCCCGATGGGGGAGCGGCCCGCTGTGGCCGCGGCCGAGCCGCGGGAGGCGGGGACGACGGGGGTCGTCGAGCTCGGGGAGGTGCTGCGGTGACCGCCGACGCCGCCGAGTCGGTCACGCTGACGATCGACGGCACCGAGGTGACGGTCCCCGCGGGGACACTGGTGATCCGGGCCGCGGAGGCCGTGGGGATCGAGATCCCCCGGTTCTGCGACCACCCCTACCTGGACCCGGTGGGGGCGTGCCGGCAGTGCATCGTGGAGATCGAGGGGCAGCGCAAGCCGGTGACCTCGTGCACGACCCCCGTGACGGAGGGGATGGTGGTCTACACCCAGCACACCTCCGCCGAGGCGAAGAAGGCCCAGGAGGGGATGCTCGAGTTCCTGCTGATCAACCATCCGCTCGACTGCCCGGTGTGCGACCGGGGCGGGGAGTGCCCCCTGCAGGATCAGGCGCTGGCCTGGGGACCGGGGGAGAGCCGGTACATAGACCCGAAGCGGGTGTACGAGAAGCCGGTTCCGCTGTCACCGCTGGTGCTGCTCGACCGGGAGCGGTGCGTCCTTTGCGCCCGGTGCACCCGATTCTGCGACCAGATCTCCGGCGAGCGGTTCATCGAGCTGTTCGATCGCGGCGCCGCGGAGCAGGTCGCTATCGCCGCGGGCGAGGACTTCCGCTCCCCGTTCTCGGGAAACACCGTGCAGATCTGTCCGGTGGGCGCGCTGACGTCGAGCACGTACCGGTTCGCCGCCCGCCCGTTCGACGTGGAGTCGGCGCCCTCCGTGTGCCCGCACTGCGCTTCCGGGTGCGCGATCCGCGTCGAAGTGCGTCGCGGCGAGGTCGTCCGCCACCAGGCCCGGGACGAGGCCGAGGTTAACGAGGCGTGGCTGTGCGACAAGGGTCGGTACGCGTTCCGGTTTCCCGACCGTGACCGGCTCGACACGCCCTTGCTGCGGGTGCCGGGCCTGGAGCCGGTCTCCTTCGGCGAGGCACTGGGGGCGGTGGCCGAGCGGGCCCGGGGCGCCGGCGTGGGGATCCTGGCCGGCGGGCGGCTAACCGACGAAGACGCGTTCGCGCTTTCGAAGATGGCCCGGGTGGGGTTGGGGACGAACGACCTCGACCACCGGCCCTCCGGCGGTTGGGACGTACCCCCCGACGTAGAGCGCGCCGCGGCGGCCGGGATGCCGGTCACGTATCGGGACGTGGAGCGAGCCGGAGCCATCCTCGTGGTCGGGCTGGACAGCCGCGAGGAGCTCCCCATCCTCCACCTGCGGATCCGCAAGGCGGCCCGGGGCGGAGCCAGGGTCGTGGTGATCCACCCTCGGCGGACGGCGCTGGCCGACGTGGCCGAGCACGTGCTCTGCCCGCCGGGCCGGGAGGCCGACGTCCTCGAGGAGCTGCTCGGCGCGCACGGGGAGGACACCGCGCTCGGCCGGGCCGCGGACGCGCTCGACGCCGCCACGGGTAACGCGGTGGTGCTGACAGGGCCGAGGCTGGCCGACAGCGTCGGGGCGGTATCGATGGCGGTCAGCGTGGCCTCCAGCGTGGGGGCCCGGTTCGCCTTCCTGCCACGGCGCGCGGGCGACCGGGGCGCCCTCCGTGCCGGCGTCCACCCAGCTCTGCTGCCGGGGGGCCGGCGGGTGGACGGGGGCGAGCGGGCTGAGGTGGAGGCCGCGTGGGGATCGGGGCTCCCGGCCGAGCCCGGCCGGGACACGGCGGCGATCCTGGAGGCGGCGGCCCGGCGGGAGCTCGAGGTCCTGTACCTCGTAGGCGTGGATCCCCTGTCCGACTTCCCCGACGCAGAACTGGCTCGGCGGGCCCTGGTCAACGTCCCCTTGCTGGTGGTCCAGGACATCGCGATAGGCGAGTACAGGGAGGTCGCCGACGTCGCGCTCCCGGCGGCCGCGTTCCTGGAGAAGGACGGCCACGTCACCGACTGGGAGGGACGTGGTCAGCGGATCTCGCCGGTTCGCGGCCCTCTCGGCCTGTCTCGACCCGACTGGCAGATCTTCCAGGAGCTCTCGGAGGTCCTGGGGGCGGACATGGGCTTCGGCTCGCTGGATGCACTGCACAAGGAGATGGGCGACCTGCTGGCGCTGAGGGACGTCGCCGCCACCGCCGGCTCCAGCCGGCGTGAGGAGGAGACCGAGGGCCTGGTGCTGTTCGCGTATCCGCTCCTGGTGGACGAGGGGCGGCTTTCCGTGGACGCCGACGAGCTGAAGGCGGCGCTGGGGGAGGATGCGTTCGTCGAGGTCCATCGGGAGGATGCCGCCCGGCTCGGGCTGGAGGACGGCGCCGCGGCGGAGATCCGCACTGAGGCCGGTCGAGCCGAGCTCCCCGTCAGGATCTCCGACGGGATCGTCCCCGGGGCCGCGTTCGTCCCCTGGAACCAGCCCGGCCTCCGGGCCAGCACGCTCCTTCGCGGCTCGCTCCGGATCGCCGCCACGATCGAGGCGGCGGGCGCCCGGGAGGAGGTGGCGTCCTAGTGGACTGGCTGGACTGGCTCCTCCTGGTCCTGCGGGTGGTCCTGGTATTCGGGGCGCTGATCGTGTCGGTGATGCTCGCGGTGTGGGCCGAGCGGAAGATCGTGGCCGACATGCAGACCCGCCTCGGTCCCCGTCGGGCCGGGCCCTTCGGCATGCTGGTAACGCTGGCGGACGGGATCAAGCTCTTCTTCAAGGAGGGCATCACCCCGACCGAGGTCGAGCGGCCCGTGTACATCCTGGCCCCGGTGCTGTCGCTGGTCCCGGCGTTCCTGGCGTTCGCGGTGGTCCCGTTCGGGGCCGGCGCGGAGCTGTTCGGCCGGGAGATCCCGTTCCAGCTCGCCGACCTCAACATCGGCATCCTGTGGGTCCTGGCCATGGGCTCCCTGGCCGTGTACGGAGTAGTACTGGCCGGCTGGTCCAGCGGCTCCACCTACCCGCTGCTGGGCGGCATCCGCGCGAGCGCCCAGATGATCTCCTACGAGGTGGGCCTGGCGCTCGGCGTGGTCGCCGTGCTGATGTACTCCGGTACGCTCCGGATGTCTGAGATCGTGGCCGCCCAGGACCGGATCTGGAACATCGTGCCCCAGTTTCCCGCGTTCCTGATCTTCGCCACGGCCGCGCTGGCGGAGACGAACCGGCCGCCGTTCGACCTCCCCGAGGCCGAGACCGAGCTCGTGGCGGGGTACTTCACCGAGTACTCGGGCATCAGGTTCGCCATGTTCTATCTGGCCGAGTACATCCACACGATCACGGTGGCTGCCGTGGCCGTGACGTTGTTCCTGGGCGGCTGGCGGGGGCCGGTGTTCGATTTCCTGCCCTGGCTTTGGCCCCTGGTCTGGTTCCTGCTCAAGGTGATGGCCGTGATCTTCGTTTTCGTGTGGGTCCGGGCCACGATCCCGAGGTTCCGCTACGACCGGCTGATGTCGTTCGGATGGAAGGTTCTGATTCCGTGGGGCCTGGTGTGGGTCCTGGCTACCGGCGCCATCGTGGTGCTCCCCGATGAGATCGGGCGCGACTCGCTGTTCCGATGGGTGGCCATCGGGGCCGGGGCGACCCTGCTGATCTCGCTGATCGCGCCGCTGTTCGCCCCGAAGCGAAAGGCGCCCGATGCGGAGGCCCGGCGGTGATCGTCGACCTGTTCAGGGGGCTGTGGGTCACGTTCCGCAGCATGTTCCGACGGCCGGTGACCTACGAGTACCCGAAGGAAGTCCGGCAGCTGCCGCCACGGTCGCACGGCGGGCGTCACCTGCTGAACCGCTATGAGAACGGGCTGGAGAAGTGCATCGGCTGCGAGCTGTGCGCGTGGGCGTGCCCCGCGGACGCGATCTACGTTGAGGGTGAGGACAACGACCCGGCGGCCCCCGTGTCGGCGGGGGAGCGGTATGCCAGCGTCTACCAGATCAACTACCTCCGGTGCATCATGTGCGGCCTGTGCGTCGAGGCGTGCCCCACGCGGGCGCTGACGCTTACCTCGAGCTTCGAGCTGTCCTGGGAGAGCCGGGAGGACGCCATCCTGGAGAAGGAGCAGCTGCTTGAGCGGCCCCTCCCGCTGGGGACGGCTCCTGGGACGGAGCAGGGCCGCTGATGGACCTGGTGGTGTTCTGGGTGATGGCGCCGGTCAGCGTCGGCGCCGCGGTGCTGATGCTCCTTCAGCGCAACGCGGTGTACGCCGCGCTGTTCCTGATCCTCAACCAGTTCACGCTCGCGGTGTTCTTCGTCCTCCTCGACGCGCACTTCCTGGCCGCCGTCCAGGTGATCGTGTACGCGGGCGCGATCATGGTGCTGTTCCTGTTCGTGATCATGTTCCTGGGGATCGACCGCCGCGAGGCGCTCGTGGAGACGATCCGTGGCCAGCGGTGGCTGGCGATCGGGTTGGGCCTCCTCCTGGTGGTGGGCGTGGTGCTTGCAATCGGCCTGGGCGTCGGTCTGGGCCGGGCCCCGGGCCCCCCGCCGGGCGGCGACAACATCCGGGCGGTGGCCCGCGTGCTGTTCACCGACTACGTGTTCCCGTTCGAGCTCACCTCGATCCTGCTGATCCTGGCCGCGGTGGCCGCCATGGTATTGGCCCGCCGGAAGGCCAGGGGGCTCCCCGACAGGGAGGACCAGCCCGCGGCCGAGCCCGAGCCGGAGCGGGTGCCGTGAGGACCCCGATCGCGTACTTCCTGGTCCTGTCGGCCCTGCTGTTCACGATCGGCACGATCGGCGTGCTGGTTCGCCGGAACGCCCTGGTCATCTTCATGTCGATCGAGCTCCAGCTGAACGCGGTGAACCTCACCCTGATCGCGTTCTCCCGGCAGCTCGGCGAAGTGAACGGCCAGGTTCTGGCCTTCTTCTCCATGGTCGTGGCCGCCGCCGAGGTCGTGGTGGGCCTGGCCATCATCGTGTCCATCTTCCGACGGCGCGTGTCGGCGAACGTGGACGACGTGAGCCTCCTGAAGTGGTGACCACCGCGATCTCCGGAGCGCTTCGCGGCGCCGCGCAGGCGCGGGGGGACCCTCCCGAGCTCCTGCGAGGGAGGGTGGGAGCCCGCGCCGTTGCAGGCGCCGCGCGTGGAGCCGGGATCTCCGATGGCTGACCTCATCTGGCTGGTGCCGGCGTTGCCGCTCGCCGGGGCCATCGTCCTGATGGTGGCCGGGAAGCCCTTGCGAAGGGTTGCCGGCGGGTTGGCGTCGCTGTTGGTCGGTGCCGCGTTCGTGGTCTCGGTGATGGTCCTCATCGATCTGCTCGGAGGTGGTCCGGAGGGGAGGACCCTCACGGTCAAGGTTTTCGACTGGATCTCGGTCGGCTCGTTCGAGGCCCCCGTGGAGCTCCGGGTGGATCCGCTGTCTATGGTCATGGCGCTGACGGTGACCGGCGTGGGTTTCCTGATCCACGTGTACTCGATCGACTACATGCATGGCGATCCCCGGTACCCGCGGTACTTCGCCTACCTGAACCTGTTCGTGGCCGCCATGCTCACGCTCGTCCTGGCGAACAACCTCGTGCTCCTGTACGTGGGGTGGGAGGGAGTGGGCCTGTGCTCGTACCTGCTGATCGCGTTCTGGTTCGAGCGGCGGGCGGCCGCCGATGCCGGGAAGAAGGCGTTCATCGTCACCCGCATAGGGGACACGGCAATGCTGATCGGCATCTTCCTGGCGTTCTCAACCACGGGGTCGGTCCGGTTCGATGAGGTGTTCGGCGGGGCCGGGTCCATCGCCTCGGGCACTGCCACCGCGATCGCCCTGCTCCTCTTCGCCGGGGCGGTGGGGAAGTCGGCCCAGGTGCCGCTCCACGTCTGGCTCCCGGACGCCATGGAGGGCCCCACGCCGGTGTCCGCCCTGATACACGCCGCCACCATGGTCACCGCGGGCGTGTATCTGGTGGTGCGGGCCCACGCGATCTTCGAGGCCTCGGAGATCGCCCTTGGGGTGGTGGCGGTGATCGGCGTGGTGACCGCTCTGTACGCCGGGCTGTCGGCGATCGGGCAGGACGACCTCAAGCGCGTCCTCGCCTACTCGACGATCAGCCAGCTGGGCTACATGTTCCTGGCGGCCGGTGTGGGCGCGTACGCGGTGGCCATCTTCCATCTCGTGGCGCACGCGTTCTTCAAGGCCCTCCTGTTCCTGGCGGCCGGCAGCGTGATGCACGCCACCGATGGAGAGATCGACGTGACCAGGTTGGGCGGCCTCCGCCGCCGGATGCCCGTCACGGCGGCATCGTTCGCGGTCGGCGGCCTGGCCCTGGCCGGCATCCCGCTGTTCGCCGGGTTCTTCAGCAAGGATCAGATCCTGGCCGCCACTTACGAGGCGGGGCGGACCGGCCTGTGGGTCGCCGGCCTGGCGGCCGCGTTCATCACCGCGATCTACGTCACCCGGGCGTACGTCCTGGCGTTCGAGGGACGGCCCCGCAGCGACCTCCACCCACACGAGTCCCCGCCGCTGATGACGGTGCCGATGGGGCTCCTGGGCGCGGGAGCGGTCCTCGGCGGGCTCCTGGGCGTCTCGATCCAGGGCGGACGGATCCAGCGGTTCCTGGGGCCGGTGGTAGGCGAGGCTGAGGCCCACGCGGCGGGTGGGTTGTCCGAGGTGGGCCTGTCGGTGGTCGCCTCGATCGTTGCCGCGGCCGGGATCGTCCTGGCATGGGTCGTGTACGGCTCGGGTCGGGTGGACTGGCTGGCGCTCCGGGCCAGGTTCGGCGGGGTGCGGCGAGCCCTGAACCGGGGGCTCTACGTCGACGACGCCTACGGCGCCTTTCTGGTGGTCCCGGGGAAGGCCGCGGCGGGGTTCTCGGCCTCCGTCCTGGACGTCCGGCTGGTGGACGGGGCTGCAAATGGGATCGGGCGGGCCTTCCTCCGGCTGGCCGGTGTGGGACGCCGGCTCCAGACCGGGCTGGTCAGGACGTACGCGCTGGCGTTCCTGCTGGGCGCCGCGGCGCTGGTGTTCCTGGTGGTGGTGAGGTCGTGACCGGCGGCTTCCCGTGGCTCACCGTGACGGTCTTCCTTCCGCTGGTCGGCGCGGTGGCTCTGCTTGCGGCGGCGCCCCTCCCGAGGCGTCGTCCCGAGGCGGGCGGCTTCGCCGGTGAGGATCCGTGGCGGTGGCTGGCCCTGCTGGTGTCGATCGCCACGTTCGTGGTGTCCCTGGGGATCCTCACGGAGTTCCGGGCCGAGCCGGGATTCCAGCTCGTGGAGGACCTCGACTGGATCGGGCCGCTCAACATCCGCTACGTGCTCGGGGTGGACGGCATCAGCCTGTTCATGGTCCTCCTGACGACGTTCCTGATGCCGCTGGCCATCCTGGCCTCGTGGCGGGTCGACCGTCAGGTCCCGTACTTCATGGCCTCGCTCCTCGCATTGGAGACGGCGGTGCTGGGCGCCTTCGTGGCCCTCGATCTGCTCCTCTTCTTCGTGTTCTTCGAGGGCCTCCTCTTCCCCATGTACCTGGTGATCGGGATCTGGGGGAGCGGCCGGCGGGTGTACGCCGCGGTGAAGTTCTTCCTGTTCACCATGGCGGGGTCCGCGCTGCTCCTGGTGGCGATCCTGTTCCTGGCGTTCCGGGCCGAGTCGGCGCTCGGGCAAGTCACCTTCGACCTCCGCGAGCTGGTGGGGATGGACCTGCCGGCCGCCACGGCGCGGTGGCTGTTCCTGGCGTTCTTCCTGGCCTTTGCGGTGAAGGTGCCGCTGTTCCCCCTGCACACCTGGCTTCCCGACGCGCACACCGAGGCCCCCACCGCGGGGTCGGTGATCCTTGCCGGGGTCCTCCTGAAGATCGGGGCCTACGGGCTGATCCGCTTCAACCTGACGCTGTTCCCGGGCGCGTCCGAGGATTTCCGCGGCCTGGTGATCACCCTGGCCGTGATCGGCATCGTGTACGGGGCCGTGGTGGCCCTGATCCAGACGGACATCAAGCGGTTGGTGGCGTACTCCAGCGTGTCCCACCTGGGCTTCGTGGTCATGGGGATCTTCGCCGGGACCCTCCAGGGCATGTCGGGCGGGGTCATCCAGATGGTGAACCACGGCCTCTCCACGGGCGCCCTGTTCCTGCTCGTGGGGTTGCTGTACGACCGGACCCATACCCGGGATCTCGACCGGCTCGGCGGGCTCGCCAGGAGGACGCCGGTGCTGGCCGGGTTCTTCCTGGTGGTGGCCCTGTCGTCGCTGGGCCTGCCCGGTCTGAACGGGTTCGTGGGCGAATTCCTGATCCTGCTGGGGACGTTCGACGCCAGCCGGCTCCCCGCTGTGATCGGCGCCACTGGGGTGATCCTCTCGGCGATCTACCTCCTGTGGGCGTACCAGAGGTCCATGCACGGCGACCTTCCTTCCGAGCTCGAGTCGACCCCTGACCTGTCCGTCCGTGAGTACGCGTTCATGGTCCCCATCGTCCTGGCCATCGTGGCCATCGGCGTGTTCCCGAAGCCGCTCCTCGATCGGATCGAGCCCGCCGCCGACCGCCACGTCCGGCTGATCGCCGTCGACCCCGCGTCGGCCGATGCCGTCCGGGCTACGGGAGGCGGCTGAGGTGCCGATCCGTCCTCCCGACCTGGTCCTGGCCCCGATCCTCCCGGAGCTTGTTCTGGCCGGGGTGGCCATGCTGATCCTCCTGGTGGACGCGGCTCGTCCCTCGCGCGGCGGGCGAGCCATGGCCGTGGTGGCGTTCGTGGGCGTCCTCGGGGCGGCGGCGGTGGTACTGCGACAGTGGCACGTTCCGGCGGCCGACGACCTCACCGTGCTCGGCGGGATGGTGGCCGTGGATCGCTTCGCACTGTTCTTCCGGCTGGTGATCCTGGGCTGCGCCGCCCTGGGAGTCCTTCTGGGCGCTCACTACCTGGAACGGACCGGCGAGGGCCGTGGCGAGTACTACGCGCTGCTGCTGTTCGCCACCGCCGGGATGACGCTGCTGGCCTCGGCGGCGGACCTCATCGTGGTCTTCCTGGCGCTCGAGGTCCTGTCGCTGTCGCTGTACGTGCTGACCGGCTTCTCGTGGAGCCGGCTGGCCTCACAGGAGGCGAGCCTGAAGTACTTCCTGCTCGGGGCGTTCTCTTCAGCGTTCTTCCTGTACGGGATCGCCCTTGCCTACGGGGCCGCGGGCACCACGAGCCTGGGGGGCATCGCGGAAGCGCTGTCCGGGCCGGGCCAGTCGACCGCCCTGGCGCTGGCCGCCGGTGGTCTCCTGATCGTCGGGTTCTCCTTCAAGGTCGCCGCGGTCCCGTTCCACATGTGGACGCCGGACGTCTACCAGGGCGCCCCGAGCCCCGTGACCGCCTTCATGGCGGCCGGGACGAAGGTGGCGGGGTTCGCGGCTCTGATCCGGGTGACCACCGTGGCCCTGGGCCCGGTCTCGTGGGAGCTGCTCCCGGCCCTGGTTGCTGTCTCCGCCCTGACGATGGTGGTCGGCTCGATCCTGGCGATCGCCCAGGACGACGTGAAGCGGATGCTGGCCTACTCCTCGATCGCCCACGCCGGCTTCGTCCTGGTGGGTGTGGCGGCCGCGAACCAGGAGGGTGTGTCAGGTTCGATGTTCTACCTGGTCGCGTACGCGGCCATGATCCTTGGGTCGTTCGCCGTGGTGATCGTGGTCTCCCGTACGGGGGAGGGCCGCACCTCGCTTCGCTCCTACCGGGGCCTGGCCAGGCGGAACCCGGTGCTGGGCGCCCTGCTGGCGCTGTTCCTTCTGTCACTGGCCGGTATCCCGCCCACGGCCGGGTTCATCGCCAAGGTCCTGGTGTTCGAGGCGGCGGTCCGCGCCGGGCTGGAGGGCCTGGTGGTGGTGGCGGTCCTGGCGAGCGTGGTGGCCGCGTTCTTCTACATCAGGCTTATCGTCCTGGCCTACATGGAGGACCCGGAGGAGACGGAGCGGGTCCCCGCCGAGGCCGCGCCGGGCGTGGCCCTGGGGGTCGCGGCGGCGCTCACGCTGGTCCTGGGCATCCTCCCGGGGCTGCTGCTCGACCCGCTCCAGAACGCGGCGGTGCTGCGATGGTGAGGGACGGTACCATCCGAGGCGTGGTGACCACCTGGCGAGACGTGCGGGCCCCGGACGACCGGCTGGAGGAGGACCTCCGGTCACGGCTCGACCAGGTCGAGGACGCCCTGGCCGCCGCGGTAACCTCGGACGTCCCGCTCGTGTCCGAGGCGGCCGGCTACCTGCTGGCGGCCGGGGGGAAGCGGTTCCGGCCGATGGTGGTCCTGCTCGGCGGGCGGTTCGGGGACCCCGACGACCTCCGGCTGGTCCCCGGGGCGGTGGCCATCGAGCTGACCCACCTGGCCACGCTGTACCACGACGACGTGATCGACGAGGCCGACCACCGGCGGGGGATCCCCTCGGCCAACGCGCGGTGGGACAACACGGTGGCCATCCTCACCGGCGACTTCCTGTTCGCCCGGGCCTCGCAGATCGCTTCGGACCTGGGGACCGACGTGACCAGGCTGCTGGCCCGGACCATCGCCGAGGTGTGCGAGGGCCAGATCCGCGAGGCCCACATCATGGGGCGGATCGAGACCGAGGAAGCCGGGTACCTGGACGTGATCCGTCGGAAGACCGCCTCACTGATCGGCACGTCCTGCAGGCTCGGCGGCCTGGTCTCCGACGCGGATCCCGAGGTGGTGGAGCGGCTGGAGCGCTTCGGGCGAGCCCTGGGCATGGCCTTCCAGCTCTCGGACGACATCATGGATCTCACCGCCGACCGCGCCGTCCTCGGCAAGGAGCCCGGCGCCGACCTCCGGGAGGGCGTCTACACGCTTCCGGTGATCCACGCCCTCGGGGGATCGGCCCGGCGCGACGAGCTCCGCTCGCTCCTGGCGTCCGGCCCGCCAACTGGCGACCGGCTGGAGGCGGCCCTCGACATCGTGCGCTCGGATGGTTCCCTGGACCGGAGCCGGGCCGCCGTGGGGGAGGCCGTCCGGGCGGCCCTGGACGAGGCGGCGGGCCTGCCCCCCGGGCCGGCCACCGACGCCCTGGTCCACCTCTCGGGCTTCATCGCGGCCCGCTGTGGGGCGCCGCTCTGAGCGCTCTCTTCGCGGGGCCCCGAGGCCCCCTGGTAGAATCCGAGCTTGAGAAACTATTCACAAAGTCGTGGAGGAGTACTTCCGCTCGTACGGGACGATCCTGGCCCTGGCCGTGGCCGGCGCGGGCCTCGTCGCGGTCGCCGTCCTCCTGGCCCGGGCGGTGGCTCCCCGGCGCCCCCTCCCCGAGAAGCTCACCACCTACGAATGCGGCATCGACCCGGTCGGTGAGGGCTGGTCGCAGAGCCAGATCCGCTACTACATCTACGCCTTTCTGTTCGTCATCTTCGACGTGGAGAGCGTGTTCCTGTTCCCCTGGGCCGTCGTGTTCGAGCGGCTGGGCATGTACGCGGTGGTCTCGATGAGCATCTTCATCCTGATCCTGGGTGCCGGCCTGGTGTACGCGTGGCGGAAAGGGGTGCTCCGGTGGGCCTGATCGAGCGCACCCCGCTGGTCAACCTGCAGCCGGTCAAGTTCCTGCTGAACTGGGGCCGGAAATACTCGCTGTGGGTGATGAACTTCGGCCTGGCCTGTTGCGCCATCGAGCTGATCGCCACCTCCACGTCGAAGCACGACTTCATCCGGCTGGGGGTCATCCCGTTCGCCCACGGGCCCCGGCAGGCTGACCTCCTGGTGGTCGCCGGCACGGTCACCGACAAGATGGCCCCGGCTCTGAAGCGCGTCTACGACCAGATCCCCGATCCGAAGTACACGATCTCGTTCGGGTCCTGTTCGAACTGCGGCGGCCCGTACTGGGACTCCTACTCGGTGACGAAGGGGGTCGACCAGATCATCCCGGTGGACGTGTACGTCCCCGGATGCCCTCCGCGGCCGGAGGCCCTGCTGCACGGCATCATCAAGCTGCAGGAGAAGATCGCGCACGAAGACATCCGGGAGAAGTGGAGTGGGAAGCTCACCGGGGCCCCTGTCCGCAGCTGATATCACCGACCGGCTCCGGGCCCGGTTCGGCGAGGATCTCCTGGAGACCTCGGACGCCCTCGACCAGGCCGCGGTCCGGGTCGGCCCGAAGCGATACGTGGAGCTGATCAGGACCCTGCGGGACGACGCCGACTTCGCCTTCGACTTCCTCGACTTCGTGAGCGCGGTCGATCGCGGGGAGGAGGGGCTGGACGTGGTGGTCCAGCTGTGGTCGACGGTTCGACGGCACCAGGTCCGGGTGAAGGTCACCGCCGGGGCGGATGAGCCCCGCTTGCCCTCGATCGCCGAGGTCTATCCGGGGGCGAACTGGCACGAGCGCGAGACCTGGGAGCTGTTCGGGATCGACTTCGAGGGCCACCCCCAGCTGGTGAAGCTGCTCCTGCCGGAGCAGTTCGAGGGCCACCCGCTGCGCAAGGACTTCGCCCTGACCAGCAGGATCGCCAAGCCGTGGCCCGGCGAGGAGACCACGGGGGAGGGGCCGGAGTGAGCTTCGTCGACGAGATCTTCTCGAACCTCTGGGTGGTGCTGCTCCTGAAGGTGGCCCTGGTGATGGGGTTCTTCCTGGTGGCCCCCCTGGGGGTGGGCTACGCGGAGCACAAGATCCTGGCCCACATGCAGCACCGGCTCGGCCCCATGGAGGCCGGTCGGTTCCACGGCTGGGCCCAGCTGATCGCCGACGGGGTGAAGTTCGTCCAGAAGGAAGACGTCATCCCCCGAGCCGCCGACCGGTGGGTGTTCTCGCTGGCCCCGGCGGTGGTGCTGGTGCCCACGATCCTGGTGATCGTGGTGATCCCGTTCGGGCCGAACATCTGGGCTCTCGACCTCGACGTGGGCATCTTCTTCGTCATGGCCATATCGGCCGTCTCGGTGATCGGTGTGCTGATGGCCGGGTGGGCCTCGGCAAACAAGTTCTCGTTGATCGGCGCGGTCCGGGCCGCGGCGCAGCTCATCGCGTACGAGCTGCCCCTGATCCTGGCGGCCGTGTCCGTGGCCATGCTGGCCGGGAGCCTGTCGCTGGTGGGGATCGTGGAGGCCCAACGGGACTACTGGTTCGTGCTCGTCCAACCCGTCGGCCTGGTGATCTTCGTTGTCGCTTCGCTGGCGGAGCTTGTTCGGACGCCGTTCGACATGCCGATCGCCGACTCCGAGATCATCTTCGGGGCGTACACGGAGTACACGGGGCTGAAGTTCGCGTTCTTCCTGCTGGCCGAGTACGGCGGCATCGTGGTGCTGTCGGCCATAGCCGCCGTCCTTTACCTCGGCGGCTACTTGGCTCCACCGGTCCTCGACTTCATCCCCGCCCCGCTGTGGATGGCCGCGAAGATCGGGGCCCTTTCCTTCCTCATCATCTGGCTCAGGGCCACCTATCCGCGCCTGCGCGAGGACCAGCTCCAGCGGTTCTCGTGGATCGTCTTGATCCCCCTGGCCCTGGTGAACATCCTGGTGACCGCGGTCGTGAAGGTGCTGGTCTGATGGCCACCGAGACCCGGCCCGGCGAGGAGGCCGGGGAGAACGGCGCCCGGCGCGACGGCGGCATCCCTGGGCTCGGCCTCATCAAGGGGTTGCTGGTCACCCTTCGCCACCTCATGTCTCGGTCGATCACCCAGCAGTATCCGCACGAGAAGCCCGACCTCCCGCCCCGGACCCGCGGGGTGATCGCCCTCAAGCCCGAGAACTGCACGGTGTGCTGGAAGTGCTCCCGAGAGTGCCCCGACTGGTGCATCTACATCGAATCTCACAAGGAGACCCACCAGCCGGCTTCCGGTGGTCGCGCTCGGTCGGCCAAGGTCCTAGACCGGTTCGCCATCGACTACGCGCTCTGCATGTACTGCGGGATCTGCGTCGAGGTCTGCCCGTTCGACGCGTTGTTCTGGAGCCCGGAGTTCGAGTACGCAACATACGGCATCCAGGAGCTCACCCACGAGAAGGAGAAGCTCTCGGACTGGACCTACACGGTCCTGCCCCCTCCGGAGTTAGAGGAAGGCGCGATCCCCGCCCCCGACGAGACCGAGACCGACACCCAACCACCGACATCGGCAACACCTGTCGCCGAGCCCGGCTCCGCCACCCCCCAGGCCTCAAGCGGTGGTGCGACGTCGGCTCCTCCAACTGGTGGGGCCTCGGCGTCCGCTTCGGGAACCGAAGGGGTTCCCTCCGCGGCCACCTCGGCCCCTCCGTCGGGGGCGGCGGAGGCTGCCCCGGAGGCAACCCCTCTTGTTGCCGAAGGGGAAGCCGACGCCGCTGCCAGCGAGAGTGTGGCGGGGGTGGCCCCGGCGGCGGAGCACGTGGAGCCGGACCAGGAGACGCACGAGCGCGTCCTCCAGGAGGAGCTGGCCAAGGGGACCGACCGGCGGGTGGCCGAAGGCCGGGCCAAGGCCGCGGCCATCCGGGCCGCCCGAAAGAAGGCCCAGGAGGGCGGAGGTTGACCCTCCAGGAGTGGTTCTTCACCGCCCTGGCGCTGGTCGGGACGGTCGCGGCGCTGCGCCTGGTCACCGCGAAGAACGTGGTGCACGCCGCCCTCTACCTCGTGGTCACCCTCGCCGCGGTGGCGGCCGTCTACCTCCTGCTGGCGGCCGAGTTCGTGGCCTGGGTACAGGTCCTGATCTACGTGGGCGCGATCGTGGTGCTGCTGCTGTTCGGGCTGATGCTCACCCGGGCCCCTATCGGTCTTGAGGTCCTCGACAACCAGCAGCGGGGATCCTCCGCGATCGTGGCGGGGGGAATCCTGGCCGGGCTCACGATCCTGCTGTGGGACGCGTTCGAGGGCGCGGAGATCGAGCTCACCGTTTCTACCACGGCGGACGTGGGCGACAACCTGTTTCGCTCCTACATCCTCCCGTTCGAGGTCGTCTCTTTCCTGCTCCTGGCCGCGCTGGTCGGGGCCATCGTCCTGGCCCGGCGGGAGGAGGGATGATCCGGCTCGCGTTCCCGCTCCTGTTCTCAGCGGCCCTGTTCGCCATCGGCGTGTATGGGGTGCTGGCCCGGCGGAACGGCGTCCTGGTACTGATGTCGATCGAGCTGATGCTGAACGCCGTGAACGTGAACCTCGTGGCTTTCAACCAGTTCCTGACCGATCCGGTGTTCACGGGCCAGATCTTCACTCTATTCGTGATCACCGTGGCCGCGGCCGAGGTGGGGATCGGCCTGGCCATCGTCATCCTGATCTACCGGAACCGCCAGACCATCAACGTCGACGAGGTGAACCTTCTCAAGTGGTAACCACGGAGGAGATGACGACTTCAACCGCGGCGCCTGTTGACGGCTGGATCCCCTCCGCGGCTCGCAGACACGCTCGCCGCGGCATTCCCCCCAGCCTACGCGGCGCCGCGCAGCGGCCGGAGATCGCCCCATGAGCGACCAGGCTTGGTTGATACCCGTCGTTCCGCTGGTCTCGTTCCTGTTGATCATCTTCCTCGGGAAGCGGATGCCGCTCCGGGGGGCGTCGATCGGGATCCTGGCTGTTGGCGCGTCCTTCG
>Ga0256867_10000164_pt1 | contig 24436 bp, 23 predicted proteins | sample RVTome_15_FD_185939 | JGI IMG/M metagenome (GOLD analysis project Ga0256867, IMG submission 185939) | Soil microbial communities from uranium-contaminated site in the Upper Colorado River Basin, Wyoming, United States - RVT150D86 (HiSeq) ... | reverse complement strand
CTAAATGGCAGGAGTTAAGCTGACAAGGAGCGATTGCCTAATGCCCGAATTGCCGGAAGTGGAAACGATTCGGCGCGGCCTGGCGCCCCAACTCACCGGTCAGAGCATTACCGGCGTGCGGGTACGTCAGCCGCGTTTGCGTCATCTGGTCGATGTCAAAGCCTTGGAAGAGCAAGCCGTCGACCGCATGATTATGAGTGTTGACCGGCGTGCCAAATACCTTTTAATCCGGCTGCATCCGGACCGCGTGTTGGTGTTTCATCTCGGCATGACCGGGCGTTTGGGAGTTGGGCCACCTGCTGCCGCAGATGCGCTGCACGATCACTTAATTTTTCAGCTCGGTCCGGAGTTGGAGTTACGATATCGTGATCCGCGCCGCTTTGGCATGTGTTTTTTAACCACGGAAGATGAATTGCTGCACCATCCCCGTTTTGGCCATTTGGGGCCGGAACCGTTGTCGCCGGACTTTTCGGGTGCGTATCTTCGCGAGCGGGCTCGTGGCTCACGCCGTCCGGTGAAGAATTTTTTAATGGACGCCAACATTGTCGTGGGCGTGGGAAATATTTACGCGAGCGAGAGCCTGTACTTGGCGCGTGTCCGTCCCACGCGTGCAGCCGGCCGCCTGCGGCCGTTGCACTGGGAGCGGATTTATACGGCGGTACAGCACATTTTACAGGCGGCGATCGACAATCGCGGCACGACGCTTGCGGATTACGTCGATAGCGAGGGGCGCCAAGGCGAGTTCCAACATCAGCTCCTGGTCTATGGCCGCGAAGGGCATCCTTGCCAGCAGGGGCATCCGCATATTCGGCGTATCGTGCAAGCAGGCCGCAGCAGCTATTATTGCCCCGGCTGTCAACGCTGATTGGGCTCGATCAGCGTGCGGTGAGGCCTGGAAGTACAGTATACTTGTGAAGCCGTGCTCATGTGTCAGCCTGTACCAGGGTAAGACGATGCAAAGTTTGTTCAGAGAATATCGAAAGGTGGCCGAAGACGCAGCTCTAGCGGGTGGCGAGATCCTGCGGGCGCATCGCTTTGAGCCTCTGGAAATTACGCATAAAGATCGCCAGGAAGTCGTGACCAACGTGGATCGGCTTTCGGATGAGGCAATGTGTGCGGTGTTGCGGCATGCGTTTCCCGAGCATAACATTGTCAGTGAGGAATCCGGGATACAGCAGGCATCATCACCTTATACCTGGATTGTCGATCCGCTCGATGGCACGGAGTCGTATATTCGCGGTATGCATATCTCGGGCGTCACCGTGGCGTTAGCCCACGCCGGGAAGATGTTGCTCGGGGTGGTGTATCATCCGTTTTACGATGAGCTGTATGTGGCCGTGCAGGGCGAGCCCACCACGCTGAATGGGCATTCCGTGCGCGTGACAGACGTGGGGGAGTTAGCGCAAGCGCGTCTGATCATTGATTACTCGCCGCGAGATGCGATGCGAGAGCATCTCAACGCCCTGGAGTGGGATCGGGGCATCAAACAAATGTTCCGCTTTGGCGGCTCGATCGCCCTGAATATGTGCCAGGTGGTCAAGGGAGCGGTGGACGGCTATCTCTACGGCCGGGTCCGCAATCGGGTGAAGAGTTGGGACATTGCGGCAGCAGTGCTGCTCGTACAAGGAGCGGGCGGCATGGCATTGGACCGGCAGGGGCAACCTCTTGATCCGTTCCGGCCTCAGGGCTTTGTATGGTGTGGTAATGGCCGCCTGGAGTTGGATCATCTTAGCCGGGATAAGATCTCTCCGGATTAAGAGCCGGAGATCTGTTTGCCCAGGTATTCCAGACTTTTGTGATACCACTCTTCGGAGATCTTGTGGCTGGAGCCCAGATAGTGCAACACAGCTTCCAGGGTTAAGGTCGAGACGAGATTGATCCCACGCTGCTTGAGACGCTCATGACCCCCTTGTTGGCGGTCGAGCAGCACGAGGGCATCTTCAACCAGCAGGTGGTCTTCTTCTAGGCGCTGGGCGGTGTGGATGACGCTACGCCCACCGGTAATCAGATCATCGATGATCAGCACCGTTTGTCCCGCCGTATAATTCCCCTCGATCACGGTGCGGTCGCCGTCTTTAGGCGGATGGAGATAAATCATCGGCGTGCCGGATAGGAGCGAGAATGCCGTGGCCAGATGGAGGCCGCCGAAGGGCACGCCAGCGATGAGATCGTACGCGGCCAGGCGTGGCTGACGCATGCGTTGCAGCGTGTGGACTTCGTCCAGCATCACTTCGGCCACGTGTTGCAACGCCTGGGGGTTGCTAATCAGCCGGCGCAGATTCACGTAAACGGGCGAGTTCACCGTCGATTTGCCGAGGGTAAAGTCGCCAAATTGAATGGCGCCGAGCTTCCATAGCTCATCTGCCAACCACAAATTGGGGACGAGTTTATCCCTTAAACTCATAAAATCATATCCTTCACGGCTGATTTGATGGGGCCTGTCCCTGACGGAAGCTAGAGGTTGTGCCCGTGCAGCTTAAGAAAGAGATACCATAGTCCTCGATACTCTGCAATGCATCTCTAAGCGAGTTTTGCGCCAGAGTGCTATTTCTTTGTCCGCCCACAAGGCCCCTCTTCAGCCGGCTAACTGCAGCACATCGGCGGGCTGCAGGAAAAAGCGCAATACCCCACGTCCGGGCATCGGATGTCCCGGAAACGTGATCCCGAGCACGGAGCCTGGCTGAAACGCCACTTGGCTGCGGCCCTCCCCGTCTAGAAAGACGGCGGAGAGGTGGCCCATGTGGGGTTGATGACCAACGCAGAGAATACGGGCATCTGGGGCGTAGGCTTGCAGTAGGTTAAAGACGGCGCCAGGGGTACAGGCGTCGGCTAGAATCGGAGTCTCTGCAACCGGCGTGGCACAGGTAACGCTGCTCGCGGTGAGGTCAGCGGTCTGACGGGCGCGCAAAATGGGGCTCGTCAGCAAGTGGTCCAGCGGCTGTAGGAGCGGCGCCAGGAGGCGAACCGTTTGTTGCTGATGTTGGTACCCGCGTTCGGTTAGCGGGCGCTGGCGGTCCTCCGCGTAGAGGGCCGGGCTTTCCGCCTCGGCGTGCCGCATGAGAAACAGCTCCATAGCCTCTCCAAATGTGCCGGCGTGTTGGCGATGCGCATCAATTGGGTGCGCGTAAAAATGGCAGAAAACGAGCGAAAAAAGCAAGCGCCTCCGGGTTGGGGTGATTCACGCCCCAGGCGTAGACGCCATAGGCGACTTGGCCCAGGGCATAATAGCCCAAAGCCACCTGTCCGAGGGCCATGTAGCCGGTGGCAAACTGTCCGATGCCGAGCACCGGAGTCAGGGCCAGTTGGGCCACTGCCGTCGTAGCCAGGAGAACTTGTCCGAATCCGAACACGATGCCGATGCCAAATTGTGCAATAGTAATGAGCCCGATGGCAAACTGTCCGATCGCGATGACCCCTTTAGCGACGCGCAGTTTGCCGCGGGCATCGCGTCCGAAGGCGATATGGATCAACGGATAGCCGCAGAGCGTCGTTTGGGTTTTCCAGTCGGTTCCGGTCCCGTTCCAGATGGACCGGGCGGGAAATGGCGCGCCGCATTGAGGACAAGCCCGCGCCACATTGCTCACGTCATGCTGACACTCTCGACATGCCACTAGTGCCACGATATCGACGGGCTCCTTTAGAGTTCAGGCCGAGTTCAGGCCGTATTCATGTAGGTTCGGACCGTTGCATTTTGCTGTTTCTGATTATACCCGTCCCGTCGCATCTGAGCCCGGTCCTCAAGCCAGAAAATAGTCGCAGCTTCATGGTCTGGGGAGGCAGCAGAGCAAGTTTGCGATATGCCGGGATAGCTTTTATCATACTGGAATAGCATGCGAGGCGCCCCGAAACAAACTATAAACAGCACGCCGAATAGGGCTGTGCCGTTTAAAGGAGGCTTGTATGCCGGACGCAACGGACCTCTTTGAGATTTTACACACCACGCGGGCCATGCGCCGTCTGAAACCGGATCCTGTTCCCGACGCGTTGATTCGCGAGATTTTACAGGCTGGCGCCTCTGCTGCTAACGGCGGCAACCGTCAGCACTGGCGTTTTTTGGTCATTAAAGACCCAGAGATTAAACGACAAGTGCAGCGTTATTACAAGAAAGCACTGGATGACGTGGTAGGGCCACGCTACCGCAGCAGTGTGCCGCCCGCCGGGGTGACGCGGGCGCAATACGATCGTCAACTCGAGGCTGTCATCTATCTCACGGAACACTTCCACGAAGCGCCGGTGTGGATCGTGGCCTGTTTGGATGAGGGTGACAACACTCCGACACGCTGGTCCGGCGCCTCGATCTATCCAGCCGTGCAAAATATGCTGCTCGCGGCGCGGGCGCTCGGGCTGGGGGCGACGCTGACCACGCGGCATTTGCTATTTGAAGCGGAAGTCGAAGACATTTTGGGCTTGCCCTCCGGTGTCCATTCCTATGCTATTTTGCCCATTGGCTATCCGCTCGGGCAATTTGGCCCGGTGCGGCGCGGCCCCCTTGCCGATATTGTCTATCTGGACCGGTGGGAACAGGCTTATACAGGCCTTGACTAATGCGGTTGGGGGCGCACTCGGCGCCTTGATCATGCGGGTCAACCCGCAGCTCGGCTCAACCCGCATCATGGTGAGGGCTTCGCCATCGGCTTGTGGTCCTTCACCATCGTGCTATACTACTTGCTGGGAAGCGTAACCGGCGGAATTATCAGTGTATCGGTCATTGTAGTACGCCATGCTCATGTTTGTAGAGGCTGGGGAGGAGGCATATGGAGCGACGTGTGGTCATTACGGGGCTTGGGGCGGTGACGCCCCTCGGTACGCGTACTGACACCATTTGGGATCGGCTCTGTCAGGGCGTTTCCGGTATCGGCGCCATTAGCCGGTTTGACACGACCGACTTCGACGTGAAGATTGCCGGTGAAGCCCGGGAATTTGATCCTGAGGAATTTCTGGATAAACGTGAATTGCGTCGCACCGATCGCTTTGTGCAATTTGCCCTGGCCGCGGCACAAGAGGCGATGGACGATGCCGAATTATCCGTTACCGGCGCCAATGCGCAGCGGGTCGGTGCCTACATTGGCACGGCGTTTGGCGGATTGGCTTCTCTGGAGTCGGTGCACGCCAAGATGCTCGCTCAGGGACCCCAACGCGTCTCCCCTCTGTTTCCGGCTATGGTGCTGGGCAATCTGGCTTCCGGGCAGGTCTCGATCCGCTTTGGAGCGGAGGGACCCAACAATAGCAGTTCGACTGCCTGTGCGGCGGGGGCGCATTCGATTGGGGAGGCCGTTAATCTGATCCGGCGTGATGCCGCTGATGTCATGATTGCCGGGGGCACGGAAGCCGTGATTACGCCGCTGGCGGTGAGTGCTTTTGCGAACATGAAGGCGTTGTCTACCAGCAATAAAATACCCGAATCGGCCAGCCGTCCCTTTGATCGTGAGCGCAATGGGTTTGTCATGGCCGAGGGGGCTGGGGTACTGATTGTTGAAGAATTGCAGCATGCCCGCCGCCGGGGTGCTCGGATTTATGCGGAAATACTCGGCTATGGCAGTGCCGGGGATGCCTACCACATCACCGCGCCGTGTCCGGATGGCGCTGGCGCGGCGCGCTGTATGATGCATGCATTGAAAGATGCCGGTATTTCGGCTGACGCCATCGACTATATCAATGCGCACGCGACCTCAACGCCAGCGGGAGACGCCGCCGAGAGTCACGCGATCAAAAGCGTGTTCAAGGCTCGAGCCCATACCTTGCCCATTAGTGCAACCAAGTCGATGACGGGCCATCTGCTCGGCGCTGCCGGCGCCGTTGAATCGATCTTTACGGTGTTGGCGATGCGTGATCACACCTTGCCGCCTACGATGAATTACGAGTATCCGGATCCCGAATGTGATCTCGATTATGTGCCGAATCAAGCGCGTCAGCATCCGGTGCGAACGGCGATGTCGAACGCATTTGGATTTGGCGGCACCAACGCCACCTTAATCTTCCGCACGTATGAGGACTAAAGGACGTGCCGCGGTCTGCTCGCGGCGCATCCGGTGAACGATTGGGTCTGCAGTGCTGTAGACCGTGAGGTTAGGCCGGCAGGCGCGGCACGATGCCATCCAGGATGGCGCTGGCATACTGCTGGGCCAGGGTGGCCGTGTCGAGCCGTCCGCCTTTGCGATACCAGCGAAACATCCAGTTGCACATCCCCAAGATCATCAGAGTCGTGGATTCGACATCCAGATCCTCGCGCAGTTCGCCGGCTGCCACACCCTGTCGGAGAATATCTTCCCAAAGGTATTGGTAACGGCGTGGAAAGTCGCGCAGGCGATCCTGGAGGGCTTGTACGACATTGTGCAATTCTTGGACAAAGACAAACATGTGGGGATAATTCTCATCAAAGGCGGCGAGATGAGCTTGGAGACCGCGCTCGATCTTGAGCCGTGCGGGCCAAGACGCTTTCATAATGGCCTCGACCTCCGCGTAGAGCTGCGCAATCGGCTCACGCACCACCAGGTACAACAATTCTTCTTTGGATGAAACGTAATAGTATAGTGTGGCCTGCTGGATGCCGACCGCCGACGCAATATCCCGGGTTGTGGCTGCCTGATAGCCTTTTTCTTTGAAAATTGCGGCTGCGGCGGCGACAATTTCGTCTTCACGCTTCGACATGCAGTCTCCCTCTGCTCATCCCATCCGTTGAGTGTAGTCAAGCCCACTCCGTTTGTGCCCACGCCATCTTGATTTCCGATGTCGATAAGATGGGGACTTGCCTCGCATGTCCTGGCTCTCGCACCGTGCGGAGTCCGGTATGCGACAGTGGCATGCAGGCCGTCCGTTGTCGCAGGCCGGGTAGGAGTGGAGTCAAATCCATTTTACCATGTTTGGCGAGTAGCGGAGTGATCTTGTGGGTTGTTGGGGCTGGTTGTGCAGGACAAATTGGCATCAGACGCGCGTCTACAGTATTTTTCTCTTGCCTTGTCATGCACTTTGGGTAGAATAGGTCACCGCTCTTATGGGATAATCGAATGTCTCTACTATATGTGTATGCAGGAGCGCGGTTTGAGTGAGCCAATACTTTTGTGGAGGAATCAGTATGCATCGAAGCGGTCGGTTTTATATTTATATAAGTCTCGCTTTGGCCTGCCTGTTGGCATTCACGGCCAGTATCGCCGTGGCGGCAGAGGCCAAACGCGGGGGTACGCTACGCGTGGCATACGGCAACAAGATTGCCAATCTCGATTTTCATACCGCGCCGGGTTACGAGATGATGTGGGTGGCGATGAACATCGGCTGCGGGTTGGTGAATATTACCCCGGACGGTCAGTTCGTGGGCGATGCGGCAGAATCGTGGGAACTCTCGGATGACCATTTGACCTGGACGTTTAAGCTGCGCGATGGGGTGCAGTTCCACGATGGCACGCAGGTGGATGCGAAGGCGGTGAAGTTCAGCATCGATCGCCTCATCGATCCGGAGACGAAGTCCGGCATGCGCGGGTTCTATGCAGCGGTGAAAGAGGTCGAGGCGGTTGACCCGCTGACCGTGAAGGTGCATTTGCAGCAGCCCTACGCCTTTTTCCTGCACATGCTGGCCGGTTATCGCACCGGGTTGGTGCTGTATTCTCCCGAGGCGACGGCAAAATACGACGTGAACGACCGGAAAAAAGGCAAGGCGGGCGCTGTGGTTGGGTGTGGCCCGTTCAAATTTGTCGAGTGGGTGCCCAATGATCATCTCATCATGGATCGCTTCGAAGGATATTATCAAAAGGGCAAGCCGTATTTAGATCGGGTTCACATCCGTATCATCAAAGACCCGGTGACGCAGATGGCGGCCTTTAAAGCAGGTGAAATTGACTTTATTGCGTCGTTTACGCCGGAGCATGTGGGGACGGTGAAGGCGCAAAACCCCGGTGTGCAGGTGATGACTGGGAAAGAAACCACACCGATGGTGGCGCCGATGAAAGTCACGGTCCCTGCGGATGGTAAACAGATGTCCAAAGAGCGCAAACCGCATGCGGTGTTCGGCGACATCAAGGTGCGTAAAGCGGTGGCTTGTCACGGGCTAAACCGGGAAGAAATCGTCAAGATTGCCTTTAAAGGAGCGGCGACCCCGTGGATCGGGATGAACCCTCCGGGTACGCTGGACACCGTGAATGTCAATGGCAAGTGCCCGTATAATCCCGACAAAGCGAAAGCGATGTTGAAAGAAGCGGGCTATGGTCCGGATAACCCATTGAAGTTTGAAGTGATTACCGATAACGAAAAAGCGGTGTTCAATATTATCGCCACGGTGATCAAGGACCAGATGTCCCGCATCGGCGCCCAGGTGAACATCAAGCTCGTCGATAAAGTGACCTGGATGAACACCATGCTGAAAGACGGCGAGTGGGATATGTATGTTGAAGACTTGCTGTCCCTGCTGACGCTGGATAGCAATGCGTACCTGTCGGTGACCACGTCGTCGTGGAACGGCGCGCGACACACTGACACGCACGTCGATGATCTGTACGCGAAGTATGCGCGCGAGATGAATCCGACGAAACGTGCGGCGGTGGCCAAGGAGCTACAAGAGTATATGGTCGACAAGCTCTACTGGAATACGGTGTCCGGGTCGCCGTTCTATCAAATCGCACAATCGTCGGTAAAAGGGTACACATTCAACGCGGAGTTCGAGGTCCACTTCGAGAATGTGTGGCTGGATAAGTAAGAAGCTGTACCTCAGTGGGTAAACCGGGTCATCACGTAGGTGGTGACCCGATATTATTGGGGTGGGAGCCCCTCAATGCGAGACTACATTATTAAACGACTGTTCCAGATGATCCCGACGATCATCGTCATCACCCTTGTGGTGTTTGCCATGATGCAGGCCATTCCCGGCGACCCCATTATTAGCTTGCTAGGCGATGCGTATGATGAAGAAGATGCGGAGAAGCTGCGCGGGGAATACGGGCTCAACAAACCGATTTATGTACAGTATTTTCGCTGGGTGAGCAAGCTCATGCGCGGCGATTGGGGGGAATCGATCCTTAGTGGCCGTTCGATTCTGAATGACGTTCTCATCCGCCTGCCGGTGACGATCGAATTGATCATTGTGGCGATGATTGTGGCCTTGATCATTGCGATCCCCGCCGGTATTATTGCGGCGATACGCCAGAATACCTGGGGCGATTACACTGCCATGTCGACCGCGATGATTGGGATCTCGATTCCCGACTTTTTTCTGGGTGTGTTGCTGTTGTTGTTATTTTCGATTAGCATGAATGGATTCTTACCCAGTTCGGGCTGGGTCTACTTGCCTGGAACCTGTCCGAGCGTGGTGTGCGAGGCGAGTTGGTGGGGAAATTTCAAACATGTCGTGATGCCGGCGATTGCGCTCGGCGTGGGGCGTGCGGCTATTCTGACGCGATTGTTACGGGCCAGCATGCTGGAAATTATCCGCATGGAGTACGTGACGACGGCCCGCGCCAAGGGCTTAGGCGAAAGACTCGTGATTCTCAAGCATGCGCTGAAGAATGCGCTCATTCCAACCGTCACTATCATGGGGCTGCAGATCGGCTTTTTGATCGGGGGCGCGATTGTGGTAGAAACGCTATTTGCCATTCCCGGCCTTGGCACCTATGGCATTAATGCGATCATTGCGCGTGATTATCAGCAGGTGCAAGGTTTCATTTTACTCGTCGCCATTAGCTTTGTGGTGCTCAATTTTTTAGTCGACCTCGTCTATTCATTCCTCGATCCCCGCATCCGCTATAATTAAACTCATGATGCGGATAGTCAAAGGAGGTCCCGCTTCATGAAACGTTTTCTGTTAACCGCAGTTGCCGTGGGTGAGGCCGTACCGGCTGCGCCTGCGAAAGCCCGCTCGGAAACGCTCTGGGCGCAGACGAGCCGCCGGTTGAAGCGCAGCAATACCGCGGTTTTTGGCTTGCTGGTCGTGGTTGCCCTGATTCTGGTGGCGGCCTTTGCCGATGTCCTCGCCCCCTACAGCGCGACGGATACGAATCCGAATGCAATGTTTCAAATGCCCAATAGCCAACACTTGCTCGGAACCGATCAGCTTGGACGCGACATGTTGAGCCGGATTATCTACGGCAGCCGGGTGTCACTCACCGTGGGTCTATCGTCTGTTGTGCTGGCAGTGTTCATCGGCCTGCCGCTGGGGCTGATCGCGGGATATTACGGCAGACTCTACGATACGCTGGTGATGCGAGCGATGGACGTGATCCTCTCGTTTCCCGTCATTCTCCTCGCGATTATCATCATGGTCATGTTTACCCCGACGGATGGCTTCTGGGGCATTATCAAGGTGACGATGGCGGTGGCGATCGTGCGCATTCCCATCTACGCCCGCTTGGTGCGAGGCAGTGTGCTCTCGATCAAGGAGAAGGAATACATCGAAGCGTGTCACGCCTTGGGACAACGCGATGTGAAGGTGCTGCTGAAGCATATTTTGCCGAATTGCCTGGCGCCGCTCATTGTGGCGGGTACCCTCAGTGTGGCTACGGCCATCATTGTGGAGGCGTCCCTCAGCTTTCTGGGAGTGGGCATTCAGCCGCCTACGCCGAGCTGGGGCTGGGATTTGAAGGCCAATGTCGCGTGGATCCAGGATAATGCCTGGCTGGCGCTGGCGCCGGGGTTTGCGATTTTCATCACCGTGCTCAGTTTCAACCTATTTGGTGATGGCCTGCGTGACGCCCTGGATCCCCGGCTGAAGTAAGGGCTGTTCCGACTCCCTCTTCATAGAGCCTGCCTGGCATCGATGCCAGGCAGGCATGATGTCTATCGATTTTTACCCGTCTGTCTTGTCTATCGTGATACGGTTGTACGTTTGAACGCTTCTGTTTACTCTCGTGCCAGAGCTGTGTACGGGATACGAGGAGTCCGGCACGGTGCGGATTGTGGTGATGGGTACTGGCGGTCTCGGTGGCTACTTCGGTGGGTTGTTGGCCCGTAGCGGCGCTGAGGTCAAGTTTATCGCGCGCGGCGCTCATTTGCAGGCCTTGCAGAACCATGGTCTCAGCGTGCGTAGCGTACACGGTGATTTTGTCGTACCGGTGCAGGCGTGCGAGACAGCCGAGGGCTTAGGCGCGGCTGATCTGGTGTTATTCTGCGTCAAAACCTACGCCGTGGAGGCGGCGGCTGCGCTGTTAACACCGGTTGTGGCGGACCATACGGTGGTGCTCACCCTGCAAAATGGCGTCGATACGCCGACGCAACTCCAAGACGCCTTTGGCCGGGGAGTCGTATTGGCTGGAGTGACCCGGATGGGTTCAACCCTGGCCGAACCAGGGGTCATTGTCCAGCAGACCTCGGATCGAGCGATTGAATTTGGCGCTTTGGATCGTCAGGGGCAAGGTGTGCTAGAGCAAGTCCAGGCTGAGTTGGTAGCCGCTGAGATTCCCGCGGTTGCCGTCCAGGATATCCGCAAAATTCTGTGGGAAAAGCTCGTATTTATTTCGGCGTTCAGCGGCCTTGCCACCCTTACCGGACTTTTATCGGCCCAACTGTTGGCCCATGGTCCAACGCGTCAGCTCTATGGCGATGCCATGCAAGAAACGGCAGCGGTTGGGCAGGCAGCCGGTGTGGCGATTGACCCGGATATTGTGGCGCAGACGTTGATGTATTTGGACGCGCAAGACGATTTGGGCGAATCGTCTATGGCCGTCGATTTTCAGCGTGGCCGCCCGATTGAAGTGGAGGCGATCAATGGGGCGGTAGTGCGGCATGGGCAGCGCCTACAGATTCCCACACCGGTGAATCACACGATTTATGCGTCGTTGACTGTCATGGATCAGGTACATCGCCGTGTCTCACCCCACTTGCCGCACCAGGCGTCCTAAGCCGCCGTATCGCGCTATGATCGCCCTTGTATTGCTGGGCCTCCTCGGCCAAAGCTGTCGTGGGTGGGTCATTCACACTGCCGTGCAGACGATCAGCACGGTCATGGCAAATGGACAGCCCGCCTATGCGCGCGAGACGGATGTAGAATTGGCCACGCCAGCTCTCGCGGCCCATGTGAAATTCATCGAAGCCTTGTTGGAGACGGAACCGCAGAACGCGCTATTGCTGCTGCACGCGGCACAAGGATTTGGCACGTATGCTTATGCGGTCGTCGAAGGCCAAATGCTCACTGCCCAACACCCAGCCACACTGGATGCCGCTTTGCATGCCCGCAGGGCCGGGCAGTTTTACCGCCGAGGGCTAGAGTATGGCTTGCGCTTGTTGAGTCAGTATCATGCCGATTGGCAAGACGCTCTGTCAATCGATCTGCCGCTGCTCAACGCGCATCTCCAACAGCTTCCTTCCGAGGCGGCGCCCGCGCTATTCTGGACTGCGTTTTGTTGGGGCGGCATGCTCAATTTGTCCCGCGATTCCCTCGACACCATCGTGGCCCTACCCCGGTTCGAGGCCATGTTGATGCGGCTCCTGCAACTCGATGAACACTATTTTTATGGCGCCCCCCATCTGCTCCTCGCCGTGCATTATGCCAGCCGCACTCCGGCAATGGGCGGGAAGCCGGAACAGGCGCGGCAGCATTTCGCTCGCGCTGAGGCGTTGAGCCAGACCCGCCTGCTGCTGGCGCCTTTGCTGGAAGCGCAGTATTATGCTGTGCAGATTCAGGATCGCGATCTCTTCAAAGCCCGTTTACAGCATATTTTAGAGGCGCCCGAGACGCTGTTCCCGGAGCAGTCGTTGCTCAATGCGGTGGCGAAACAACGGGCCGCGCTGTTGCTGCAACGCATTGATGACCTTTTTGTGTGAGTAGAGCATGATGATTCGTTTTGCTGCTCAGACTCTGGCGGTGCGATACCGGCGGGCTCGCAGTTTAGCGCTGTTGGCCCTGCTGCTCGGCGTTGTCCTCATGCCTCTGATGGCCGCCGCCGGCCAAGTGGTGATCAAGTTCGCCACCCTGGCGCCCGAAGGCACGCCGTGGATGAATCTGATGCAGGAGATGAATCAGGAGATTCAGCACAAAAGTAATGGCCAGGTAGCGTTTCGGTTTTATCCTGGCGGGGTGGCGGGAGACGAGCAAGATGTGATTCGCAAAATGCGAATTAATCAGCTCCACGGTGGGGCGTTCAGCGGATTTGGCCTGGGACGCCTGCTGCCGGAGAGTCGTGTGTTGGAATTGCCCATGCTGTTTCGCGATGCGGCTGAAGCGGATCACGTGGTCGCTGCTTTGTTTGCTCATTTTGAGGCAGCTTTTGCCCGCCAAGGCTATACGCTCTTGAGTCTTAGCGAGGCGGGAGCGGTCTATATCTTTTCCCAACAGGCGCTGCGCGGTATCGATGACGTGCGCCGTGCCAAGCTCTGGCTCTGGCAAGGTGACACGTTAGCCCAATCGATGTTCAGAGCTTTCGGTATTACACCTGTGCCGCTGACCTTGCCCGATGTGTTGCCGTCTCTGCAGTCCGGTCTCATTGATGCCTGTTACGGCACGCCGTTAGCCGTGCTGGCGTTCCAATGGTTTACCAAGATCCATTATCGCTTGTCGACGCCGATCACGCGAGTGATGGGCGCTCTGCTGGTCACGCAGCAGCAGTGGAAACAACTGTCTGCAGAGCAGCAGGCCCTCGTGCGCGATACCGTACGGCAATATGCAGCCAAGGCGGATACGGCCATCCGGAGTTATGAACAAAAAGCGCTGCCCCTACTGAAATCTACGGGGATACAGGCGATTTCATTGTCGGCCGATGACGTCGCCCAGCTGCAACAGCGCAGCGAGCAATTACATCAAGAGTTGGTGGGGAAACTGTACTCGAAAGACTTGCTTGAGCAAGTGATGCGGCTCCGCGATGCATACCGCAGCAATGCTTCCGCCAAGCAGTAACTGACCAACCCAAGGAATGGCAATGGCGTTCATGCATCGACTGGATCGGCTTCTCGCTGGGCTCGAACGAGCCGCTATTGTTGTCCTTCTCCTCAGTTTATTATTTCTGGGACTGTTGCAAATCATCCTGCGCAATGTGTGGGCCAGCGGTTTGTTTTGGGCTGACGAGGTGTTGCGCCATCTCGTGCTCTGGCTGGGATTCCTCGGCGCTTCCCTGGCCACGCATGAGCAGCGCCATCTTCGCATGGATGTGCTGGCGCGCTGGATGTCGGAGAGTGTACAACCCTGGCTCGCCCTGCTGCTCAATCTGGTCGCGGCCAGCGGCTGTGCGATCTTAGCGCAAGCGGCCTGGATCTTTGTGCGGTTTGAGCGCGAGTCCGGCGCGGTTCTGAGTGTGGGGCTGGCGGTCTGGATAGTTCAGAGTATTGTGCCGCTTGGATTCGCACTCATGGCGCTGCGATTTGCCTTGCGCATGCTTGTCGCGCTGGCACAACTGCGGAAAGTCCATTCGTGATTCTGTTCGGCCTGCTCCTCATCGCCATGGCGTTGCTTGGGACGCCGTTGTTTGTTGTACTGGGCGTTCTAGCATGGTTCCTATTTCGCCAAGCCGAGATCGACACTGCCGCGATCATGATCGAGCTCTACCGGCTGGCCCAATCCCCCACCCTGTTAACCATCCCACTCTTCACCTTTGCAGGCTATGTATTGGCGGGGGGCCAATCCCCCCAGCGTTTGGTGCGCTGTGCTCAGGCTCTCGTCGGTTGGATACCTGGCGGGCTGGCGGTAGTAGCCCTGTTCACGTGCGCATTTTTTACCGCCTTTACCGGTGCTTCAGGGGTAACCATCGCGGCCTTGGGCGGCCTCTTGCTGCCGCTGCTGTTGCAGGAGCAGTATCCGGAGCGGTTTAGTTTAGGGCTGCTGACTACGTGCGGCAGTTTAGGGCTATTATTTCCCCCGAGTCTGCCCATCATTTTGTATGGCTTGGTGGCTCAGGTGCCGATTGAATTGCTCTTTCTCGCCGGTCTACTTCCCGGAGCCCTATTAGTCGGACTCTTATCGCTATTTAGCGTGCAGCAAGCGCGTCGGGCGCGGGTGCCGGTACACCACAGTTCCTGGTCGGATGTGCGGCGCGCGTTGTGGGCGGCAAAGTGGGAACTCTCGATTCCGGTTCTGGTGCTCGGGGGGATTTACGGCGGCGTGGTCACCGTCAGCGAAGCGGCTGTCGCTACAGCGGCTTATAGCGTGTTCATCACCGTTGTGATCCACCGGGATGTGCATCTGTGGCGCGACTTACCGGGGATCATGACGCAAAGTATGACACTGATCGGTGCTGTCTTCATCGTGTTGGGATGCGCCATGGGACTGACTAGTTTCCTGATCGATGCACAAGTGCCACAGCAGATGTTGGGCATGATGCAGCATTACATCAGTAGCCGGATGATGTTTTTGTTGGCTCTGAATATGTTCTTGTTATTGGTCGGATGCCTGATGGATATTTTTTCCGCTATCATCATCGTCGTCCCTCTGATCACGCCACTGGCGGTGCAATTCGAGGTGCATCCCTTGCATCTGGGCATTATTTTTCTCACCAATCTGGAAATCGGTTATTCCACTCCTCCAGTTGGGCTCAACCTGTTTCTTGGCAGCTTACGGTTCGAGCGGCCCATCACGCAACTCTATCGCGCCTCCTGGCCGTTTCTCATCGTGCTCGGTCTGGCCTTGCTGTTGATCACCTATGTGCCGGAACTCAGCTTGGTGTTGGTGCGATGGTTCGGTTATGCGGAGCTGCTTGTTGTACCGCGCTGAACGCGTTGTGCTCTGCCGGGAGATTTGTTACAGTGGGTGATATAACTCTCCTCAACTTTTAGACTTAGAGCTAACTATCTACCATGTTGCACCGTTTGATCAACCGCACGTCCTCTCAACCTGCTGCACGCAATGTCCTGCGGCAAGAGCTCATCGACGCCTTGAAACATCCGGGATGCATCCTTTGCCGACTGGCGCAGCACAAGAGTCAACGCTATATTGAAACTCTACTCGACACGGCGGTGATCGATGTGGAGCAGCGCAATGCCTGGCGGCACGCGAAAGGATTTTGTGCCTGGCACGCGCACATGGCGCTCGCATTGCCGCAGAGTTCCAGCAGCCTGGCCATTCTCTATGAGGACATCTTGCGCCACGAGATGGTGCAAGTAGCGCCGTTAAGTCGTTCGGAACCCATATCGCGTTGGCGCTTGAGGCGCTCTCGCCGGGCTCTGTGGCAACGGACACAGCACTGGCTTCGCGCCTGGCGTCAACCTCGCGTCTGCCCTGCCTGCCGACTGTGGCAGGAACAGGAACAACTATGCCTCAGCGTATTGCTTGATGATTGGCTCGATCCCGAACTCGCTCAGGTATTTGCGCAATCTGACGGCTTATGTGTACCCCATACGGCACATCTAATCGCCCAAGGCTCCCACCATCCCTGCTTGCCCGCGATTCTGGCCGCTCAACAGGAGCGCCTGCAGGAATTGCACGACGATCTTCGGGAATTCATCCGCAAGCAAGATTATCGCTTTGCCCACGAGCCCTTCGGCCGCGAAGCCAATGCCTGGCAGCGTGTTGTCAGCCTGATTGTTGGGGCGAATCCTCGTTCTGGCTGATGGTCCTATTTCGTTACGGTGATTTCCGGAGGGCAAAGAAATCGTCTTAGACGACTCGCACCTTTTCCCGCTCGACCAATTCCCAGTCAATCTCGTATCCCAACCCTGGTTTTTCCGGAGCGTACACCAGACCTTGATCGTCCACCTCAATGTCTTCGACCAGAGCGTATTTATTGGCGCCGGAACACGGAAAGACCTCGTAGTAATCGCAGTTGGTAATCGCCATGGTGACGTGGAGATTGGCGACGTTATTGAGGGAGTTGCCCCCGTGATGGACTTCGAACTTCATTTTGAACGCTTCGGCCAGATGCGCGATTTTAATTAACGGCGTGATGCCGCCGGTCACCGCCACATCGCCGCGCAGGATATCGGTGGCCATGTGCTGCACCCACTGGGCCATACCATAGAGGCGGCCAGGGGCGTATTCGGTGGACATAATCGGGATGTCGAGTTTGTTTCTGAGCTTGATGTAGTTGTACATATCCTCTTCAACCAGCGGGTCTTCGTACCAAAAATAATCTAACTCTTCAATGGCGCGTCCGACTCGCACGGCGTCTGCATAGCCATACGACCACATAGAATCGAGCATCAGGATCATGTCGTCACCGACCGCCTTGCGCACGGCTCGGCAGATGTCGATGTCAGCTTTGGCGGTGCCGTGCGGATGAATCTTGTACGCCGGCCATCCTAGAGACTGGAAATGCTGCGCTTCTTCGCCATACGCTTCCGGTGTCGACAACCATCCCGAACTGGCGTAGGCCGGTACCCGGTCTCGGCACGTGCCCAGCAGGCGATGAATCGGCAAGCCGGCGACTTTCCCGGCAATGTCCCACAACGCTACGTCCACGGCGCCGATGGCATTGGTGGAGACGGAGCGATTCATTTTCCACATGCGTTCCCAGATGGCGCCGCTATCCAACGGGTTTTGGCCGACGAGAAAGGGTTTGACAAATTCGATCAGCGGACCGGCGTACGCATCGGCCCCCTGCCGGGAAGAACCGAGAAAAGCATGCCCCTCGGCGCCTTCATCCGTGTGCACGGTGACGATACCCAAGAGCCGATTGCCGCCGAACGACCCGGTCCCTGTGTGCCAGGGCGCACTATTCCAGTTAAACATGGTGACGCTTAGATCGGTGATTTTCATCCTTGGCCTCCTTGGTGGTCAGAGCAGGGTTGATGATGCGGCTATCATACCACAACTCGTCTCTGGTCTTTGGTCTTGACACACTGATGAAAAGACGCGATGCTGACATTTCGCATTCGACACGCCGCATTGTGCATTTCGGAGGTGCATCATGAGTGAGGCAACCGATCAGGTGATTGCAGGACTCGAAGGCGTATTGGCCTGTGAGTCGAGTATTGCATTTATTGATGGCTCGATTCCGGAGTTGTCGTTCCGGGGCTATCACATCAATGATATTGCTCAAACGCTGACATTCGAACAAATTACGTTTTTGCTGTGGTACGACCGTATTCCACAAGGCGATGAGCTGAAAAGCTTTAGCGACGATCTCGCCGCCCGCCGTCCGGTGCCCGCTGCGGTTGTGGATGTGTTGCGGGCCATGCCGGCTTCGGCCCATCCTATGGCCGGCTTGCGCACCGCGGTGTCGATGCTGGGGGCGCTCGATCCGTCTGCCGAGGATATCAGCGCCGAGGACAATCTGCGCAAAGCGAAAAATCTGACGGCACAAATGCCGACGATTGTGGCGGCCCAAGCGCGTTTACAGCAAGGGCAAAAGCCGATTGCACCCGACCCGTCTCTGGGCCATGCCGCCAATTATTACTATATGCTCAGTGGCGAGCAGCCGGATGAGACGACGACCCGCACGTTTGATACCACCCTGATTCTATACGCCGAACACGAGACGAATGCCTCGACGTTTGCGTGCCGCGTCGTGGTGGGGACGGAAGCGGATTATTACTCGTCCGTGGTGGCCGGAATTGGCGCGATCAAAGGGCCGCTGCACGGTGGCGCGATTGATGGAGCGATGGAGATGTTTATCGACATCGGCTCTCCGGAGAAGGCGGCGGCGTATGTGGATCAGGCGCTGGCAGCCCGGCAAAAACTTTCTGGCTTCGGTCATCGGGTGTATCGCGCTGGCGATCCGCGCGCCGGTCAACTGCGGGGCATGGCGAAAAAGCTCGGCGAGACCAAAGGCGATACAAAGTGGTTTGACATTGCCGAGGCGGCTGAGGAACGGATGCGGGAATCCAAGGGCATCATTGCGAATGTGGACTATTTTGCCGCGCCGGTATTGTACCATTTGGGCTTCCCATTAAATATATTTACGAATGTGGTGGCAAGTGCGCGGATTGTCGGGTGGACGGCTCATATTCTGGAGCAATATGCCAACAATCGACTGATCCGACCGCGCGCCCGCTATGTCGGCGAGCGTCACCGCACCTTATAAATGGCCGGACAACATTAAATTTATAGACTCCCGTGGGCTATTTTATAACCTTAATTTTGTATCGATACTGAGTTGCCTGGAGAGAGGAACCCACATGCAAACTAAAGTTCCAGCCGTCTTTATGCGAGGCGGTACGAGCCGGGCGGTATTCTTTGCCGAAGATGTCATGGCGCCGTATGATCAAGCCACGCGTGAACGCATTATCCTCGCCGCTCTGGGCAGTCCCGACCCAGATGGCCGGCAGATCGACGGACTGGGCGGTGGCATTTCGTCGCTGAGCAAAGCCGCGATCATCGGGCGCGGTACGGATGGGATCAGTGATGTGACGTTCAATTTTGCTCAGGTCGATGTCAAACAGCCGTTCGTTGATTGGAGCGGGACTTGCGGCAATATGTCCGCGGCAGTAGGACCGTTTGCCATTGATGAGGGTTTGATTCCCGCAGTTGAGCCGGTGACGCAAGTGCGTGTGTTGGCGATCAATACCGGCAAGCGCTACATCGCCCATGTGCCGGTGCGTGATGGTTTAGCGGATATCGAGGGCGATTACCGCATCGATGGCGTGCCGGGGCCGGGTGCCCGCATTGCATTGGAATATCTGGAGCCCGGCGGATCGCTTGGAGGGGCGCTGTTGCCCACGGGCGAAGCGCGTCAGGTGATCCGCCTGGCGGATGGCCGACAAGTGACTATTTCCATTGTGGATGCGGCGTTGCCTATGGTGTATGTGCGGGCTGCGGAGTTAGGCGCGGACGCCACCCGTTTGGCGCCGGATCTCGACCGTGATCGGGCGTTGCAAGACACCTTGGAGGAAATTCGCTGTCAAGGGGCGGTCTTGTTGGGACTCGCGAGCAGCGTTGAAGATGCGCACAACCGGGTGAAAGCCATTCCGAAGATCGCCATGGTAGCGGTGCCGGATGCGTATGCCAGCAGTAGTGGCAAATCGATTTCAGTGGAGCAGATCGATGTGATCGGGCGCGCGATTTCGATGCAAAACACGCATCGCACCTTCCCGGCGACCTCATCGATGTGCACGGCAGTAGCGGCGGCGGTTGAAGAGACAGTGGTACACGAGGTGTCCCATGCCAATTCGCCAGACCGGCTGCGCCTGGGCCATCCCGCTGGCATCATGGAAGTAGGGGCGACAGTGGTGCGCCAGGGCTCGGAGTGGTTTGCGCAAAGTGTCACGACGCAACGCACGGCCCGCCGCATTATGGAGGGCTCGATTCTGGTGCCGCAGCGGTATATGGAAGGTAAACCCTGGTTTGAGGCGGACGGGGTATGAATTTAGCCCAAAAACTCATTCAGTCTCATCTGGTGAGCGGGGACATGACGCCGGGTAAGGAGATCTCGCTGCGCATTGATCAGACGTTGTCTCAGGACGCCACCGGCACGCTGTCGTATTTGCAATTTGAGGCGATTGGTGTGCCGCGGGTGCAGACGCAACTGTCGGTGAGCTACGTCGATCACAACATGTTGCAGGGCGATTTTCGCAACGCCGACGACCACGTGTACTTGCAGGATGTCGCCGCCAAATACGGCTTGTACTACTCGCGGCCCGGCAATGGTATCTGCCATCAAGTGCATCTGGAGCGCTTTGCCGTGCCCGGCACAACTCTGCTGGGTACGGATAGCCACACCCCCACGTGTGGCGGCATGGGCGCGCTGGCGATTGGCGCGGGCGGTCTGGATGTGGCGATCGCCATGGCCGGCAGTGCGTATTTTCTGCGCATGCCGAAAATTCTGGGGGTCGAGTTACATGGCCAGTTGCAGCCGGGGGTGACGGCGAAAGACATTATTTTCGAGATTTTGCGGCGATTATCCGTAAAAGGCGGAGTGGGCCGGATTTTGGAATACTACGGTCCGGGCGTGTTGCATCTCGATGTGCCGGAGCGCTCAACGATTACCAATATGGGCGCCGAGTTGGGCGCGACCACATCGATCTTTCCAAGCGACGAGCGCACGCTGGCCTATCTGGAGCGCCAACATCGCGCCGACGATTTTTCCCCGCATGCGGCTGATCTGGATGCTGCGTACGATGAGCACATGTGCATCGACCTCGATACACTGGAGCCCCTCATCGCCCAGCCGAACAGTCCCGATGCAGTGTGCCCGATCCGCGAAATTAAGGGCATTCCGGTCAATCAGGTGGCAATCGGCAGTTGTACCAATTCATCCTACAGCGATCTGATGATCGTGGCGGAAATGCTCAAAGGGCAGACGGCACATCCCAATGTGAGTCTGGTGGTGAGTCCGGGGTCGCGTCAGGTGCTGCAAATGATCGCGCGCAATGGTGCCTTGGCCGATTTGATTGCGGCGGGCGCCCGCATTTTGGAATCCGCCTGCGGACCGTGTGCTGGGATGGGGCAAGTGCCGTCTTTTGACGCCGTTTCCGTGCGCTCGTTCAACCGCAATTTTCCCGGTCGCTCCGGCGATCCCAACAACCGCGTTTACCTGGCTAGTCCGACGGCTTGCGCGGCGGCGGCGATCGCGGGAGAAATCGCCGATCCGCGCGAGTATGCCACGGCCTATATCGGTCTGCCAGATACGTATCTGATCGACGACAGCGGCATTTTGCCACCAGCTGATGATCCCGATCGCATCGAGATTCGCCGCGGTCCCAACATCAAACCGCTGCCGACTCGGGGCGCTCTCGAAGCGGTGATGGGCGGCGGTGTGTTGCTCAAGCTGGAAGATAATATTTCTACTGATCACATTCTTCCGGCGGGTCCGACGGTGTTGCCGTTGCGCTCGAATGTGCCAGCCATTGCGGAATATCTGTTCCGCTATGTTGATCCGACTTTTGTCGAACGGGCAAAAGAGCGCGGTGGTGGTTTTATTGTGGCGGGAGAGAACTACGGTCAGGGAAGTTCGCGCGAGCATGCGGCGCTTTGTCCGATGTATTTTGGGGTTAAAGCGATTCTGGCGCAGTCCTTCGCGCGCATTCACCAGGACAATCTAATTAACTACGCTGTCTTGCCCCTCACTTTTGTGCATGCAGAGGATTACGAGTCCATTGATCCCGACGATGAACTCGAAATTCAGGAAGTGCGTGACTGTTTAGAGGCGGGAGCCACCACGCTGATGGTACAAAACCTGACCAAGCATAGCACGATTGAAACCTCGATCGAAATCACGCCGCGTCAGCGGCAGATTCTGCTGGCGGGCGGTCTCTTACGTTATGCGGGAAAGGAGAACCCTGTATGAGCGATTTGCCGATTCTGCCCACCACCGTGGTCGGCTCTCATGGTAAACCCGGTTGGTGGCATACGTGCAAGGATCTAGCAGAGCAGGAGAGCTGGGGGCCGTACGATTTGGACGAATTGCTCACGGATGCGGCGGATATCGCGATCCTCGACCAGGAACGCGCGGGCGTGGATATTATTACCGATGGTGAAGCGCGCCGCCTGGATGGCTATGTCGACGGCTATTACGCCATTATCGAGGGCATTCGGGCGCTGCCGATGGCGCGTCAGGCTGGTCCTTGGGGCTACGATCAGCAGACCCGCTACGAAGCCACCGGAAAGATCCAGGCGCCGCATGGGCTCGGCATCGTGGAGGAGTTTGCCTATCTCATTGCGCATACACAACGGCCGACCAAAGTGACATGCGCCGGCCCGTTGACGTTCGGGTCTCGGATTCGCCCGAATAATTTTTACAACGATACAGTTGAAATTGCCGAAGAATTTGCCGGGGTAATCAACGCCGAGCTGAAGCGCCTGGTGGATGCCGGGGCCACGTTTATCCAGCTTGATGAGCCGGCGCGCGGCAATGTGACTGGAGCGGAGATGGCGCGGTTGTTCAACCTGGCCACTGAGGGGGTTGAGGCCAAGCTCGCCTTTCACATTTGTTTTGGCAACCGCTTTGGCCGGGCGCGGTTTAAACGCTGCTACAGTGATTATTTTCCGGGCGCGTTGGAGGCACGGGCGGATCAGTTTGTGCTGGAATACGCGAGCCGGGAGATGGGTGAGATCGAAAAGTGGAAAGAGTGGAACGATGGGCGGGAATTGGGAGCCGGCATTATCGATGTGAAATCGTTTCACCCGGAAAGCCCGCAGGATGTTGCCGAACGCCTCCGCACAGTGCTGCAATACGCCGACGCGGATAAAGTCTATGTCAACCCGGATTGTGGCTTTGGCTGGAGTCCGCGCAATATGGCCGTCGGAAAGCTTAAAGCGATGGTTGAGGGCACGAAGCTTGTGCGTGATGAACTTAGCAAGGGTTAGATGGATTGGTTTAGCGTGGCTGGCCTTGGGGGGGATGCTATTGGATCTGGCGGGTTGCAGCTCGGCCTATCGGTTTCAGTACTACTATGTCATGACCGATCCGCCCGGCGGCAGCGAAGGGATGCAAGATGAAAACGTGCGGATTCTCATTGACCCGGTACCGAACAAAGGGCTACTGGATCTGGTGGTTATGAATAAACGCACCGAGCCGATCTCGATCGTGTGGGAGCAGACCTATTTCGTGGATCCGTTTGGCAAGCGCCAACAAGCGGATGAGGCGGGCGCCGGCTGGTTTTTCCGCCCGCAATCATGGTCGTTCGCTGGGGATCAGATTGCCCCAGGCCGCGAATTTCGAGCCCGTATTCACGCGGGTTCACGTCAGACCTACAACCCGCTCACGGTGTCGCGCCAGGTGGGTGGAGCCGTGCATGTCTCCACGTCGCCGCGCTCACTCTTACCGCTCTCTGGCGATTCCTCCGCAGTCGGGGAAGCGTACCAAGGGCGAGAATTCCACTTCATCTTCGCGCTCCGCATGGGAGCGGAAATCGTCCGTTACCCATTTACCTTCCGGATCACCTCGGTGGATGTGCAACAGCCTGCCAGGCGCTAAAGCCGAGATGTCGTGACGGCTCAGGAAGACGTTGATCCGCTCACCCTGCAGCAGAGCAATCACCTCTATCCAGAAACTTAGCCGTCAAACGTGGCGCGAATTGACGCCCGTACCGTCTCGACGATTGTGTCGATTTGTTCTGCAGTGGTGATCAGCGGCGGTGCTAGACATATAGTGTCGCCGCGCATGCGCGTGTACAAGCCACGTTTTACCAGCTCCTTACCCACGCGCGGACCGACTTTCTCCGATGCCTCAAACGACTGCTTCGTCGCTTTGTCCGCCACGAGCTCGACCGCCGCCATCATGCCAAGACCTCGCACATTTCCGACGTGTTCCATTTTGTCTAGCGTATGGAGACCCTCTTGCAGACGATTGCCCATTTCGGATGCCCGCTGCACCAGATCTTCTTTTTCAAACACATCAAGATTCGCCAGAGCTACCGCCGAACAGGTGGGATGGCCGGAATACGTGTAGGCGTGCATCCAGCGCTTTTCGGGCGGAGTGAAATCGATAGCTTCCTTGATTTTATCGCTCACGCCAATGCCACCCATAGGGATGTAGCCGCTAGTAATGCCTTTGGCAAATTGCATGATATCCGGTTCCACATTCCAATGCTCCAGACCGAACCAGGCACCAGTGCGTCCGAATCCAGTGATGACTTCGTCGCTGATGAAGAGCACCTCGTACTGATTACAAATCTCACGGATGCGCTGGAAATAGTCGTCTTGCGGCACAATCACACCGCC
>Ga0256867_10000163_pt1 | contig 24488 bp, 29 predicted proteins | sample RVTome_15_FD_185939 | JGI IMG/M metagenome (GOLD analysis project Ga0256867, IMG submission 185939) | Soil microbial communities from uranium-contaminated site in the Upper Colorado River Basin, Wyoming, United States - RVT150D86 (HiSeq) ... | reverse complement strand
CGGTCCGGGCGTTGCGGATAGGTATTGGTGTTGTGCGGACGGTAGCCGCCGTCGAAACGCGGATGGCGCGGGAGCGGACCCTCCGGATCCCCCTTGCGGGTCCCCGGCAGCCACCAGCGGCCTACCTCTTTCGGCTTGGCTGGATCGCGAACGTCGATGATCTGATAGAACTGGTCGTCCTTCGGATGGCTCGGCTCGAAATCGGCGGCGCCGGAGGTGAGATGCACGTACTCGCCATCGGTAAACCACACGCAATGCGCGCCGCGTGAGCTCGGGCCCGAACGGTCGAAGTGGGAGATGAGCTTTGGCGCCTCCGGCTTGCTGATATCGAAGAGATCCATGCCAGCCGGTTTGAGACCCCACTCCTTCGTTTGGTACGCAACCACCATCATGTCGCCCACGACATCGAGCGAGTTCGAGCGCACCTTCGCGTGCGGAAGATCGGTCTGGACCACGATCTTCGGGTTCCTGGGATCCGTCACATCAACGGCAGTGAAATTCTTGGGCGCCGACTCGTGCGCGAGCCACAGAATGCGCCGGCCGTCTTTTGTCGCCTGCATGTTGCTGCCCTCGCCGATGCCCCCGAAACCGGCCAGCTCATTGTGGGCGATCAGCTTCATGTTGAGGGCGAGCTGCGTTGCTTGTGCCCCCGGTCGCATCGTTCCTTCGGCTGCCATCTATCCCCCTTTCCTCTTCATGCGCCGCGGGGCGGATCCTCGCAATCCGGCGCGTTTTCTCAAGACTGCGTGTATCGCGGCCGTATCCTGCTTGGCCCGCCCCTCACGCAATGCGGCAGTGTAAAACTCGAGACTGCGATTGAAAAGCGGCGTCGGGCATCTCAGGCGCCGCGCAAATGCATGAATGATATCAATGTCTTTCTGGTAGACATCCGATTTCATCGTCACGGGGAGGTATTGCCCCTCCACCATCATCGGGCCGCGCACCTCGAACATTCTGGAGGTTCCTGCGCCGCTGCGGATGACCTCATAGACCATGCCGGGATCGAGCCCCGCCTTCTCGGCGAGGACCATCGCCTCTGCCGTCGACAGGTTGTGAATGGTCACGAGCAGATTGGCGATGAACTTGAGCTTGGAGCCTACCCCGAATTCGCCGCAATAGTAGGTGGCGCGGGCAAATCCGTCGAACACTTTTCGACACCGTGTGAAGGCCCGGCGATCGCCGCTCGCATAGACCACAATGTCCTTGGCCGCCGCCTGCGCCCCCGTGCCGCTGATCGGGCAATCGAGCATCGCGATTGCCGCGCGGGCAAGCCGCTTGCGGCAGCGCTCCTTTAATTCGATCGGCATGGTGCTCGCTTCGATGACCACCGTGCCTGGCGCAGCACCCTCGATGATTCCCTCCTTGCCGAAGAACGCCTGCTCGATCGCCGCCGGTGACGGCAGCGACGTAACAATGATGCGTGCTCCGCCCGCAACCTCGGCGCACGACCGCGCGGCATGCCCGCGCCGTTTCGCCAGCTCCCGGCGCCGGGCCGCCGCCACGTCAAAGCCGGTCACGGAGAAGCCCGCCGCGAGCAGGTGGCGGGCGAAGGCACCGCCCATGATTCCCAATCCCACGACACCGACCACTGTTCCTGCCCGCCGCCGTCGCACACGACGTGACGAGCCCTCCTTCGCCACCTTAGCGCCCTTTCAGATCAGTTGGCCTTCATGTTGAGGCGTGCCTGCTCCGCCTCCTCCGGGCTCATGTTGTCGATCCTGTCCTCGAGATACGGCGTCGAGCACACGATGGCATAGCGCGCGAACGGCGACTCTACCTGCAGGCGATAGCTTTCCCCGCGTGGCACATGAACGATGTCTCCCGCACCGACCGACTTCGCCTTCCCGCCGGTCCGCGCTTGCAGGCGTCCGCTCAGGACGTACACGAACATCTCGTGTGGGCTCGGCGCCTCCGGCTCGTCGTATCCGCCAGGCACTTCGCAAAAGCCGAAGGCGAGCCGCTCTCCTTCGATCCAGTCGATGTGCCGAGCCGAGCGCCGCGGTGCCTCCAGCGATTCGATGACGGGATAAAAGCACACGTCGAGGCCCTCGACGACGGCCTGGGACTTGCCTTGCGCTTTCTGGTGCTTGTCACGCTCGCCGACCTGGTACTTGCGATTTACCTCGTCCACGGTCATTGCTTTTTCGGGAACGGCTTCATCTTCCGCCAGGCCGACGACTGTCCAGGTCTTGTCCTTGATGTAGAGATACTGGCAATGACCGTCCTCTGTCGCCTTCATGGAATGACGCGCGTAGGCGGGAGCGTGGACGAACGTGCCGGGGCTCACGATCCGGCGATCCTTGCCGACGATCGCGTTGATCTTGCCGCGTATCGGGAAGATCAGGAGCTCATTCGGGTGGTAGTGGAGCTCGGAGCCGGTGCCGGCGTTCTTGTGCAGCAGGCAGAAGTACATGTACTTTCCGTCGATCACCGGCGCCTTTCCGGTCGAAAGATGCGGCGTCAGGTAGCTTGACTCGATATCCTCAAAGCGATAGAAGGGCATCTGGCAGGATTATCCGTCTGGAAAAAAAGCGCTCGATCGGGGCTGCGTATGCTAGCACGCGACTCGTGGTCTCACAATTTTCGAGTGCGCTCTTTTCCAGCCCGCGTTCCCTTTGCGGCTCACGCCTTCCCGGCCACGCCCGGCGCGTGCCGGGCAGGCGCCGCGCGACTGCCCGAGGCCAGGGGAAGGCTGAAGACGCCCTGATCCGAGAGCGCGTTCATCTCCGTCGTCACGATCTGGGAAATTTCATCGGTCGCCGCTGACAGCCGCCGCTCGACGGGATGCGCAAGCACCAGCGACCGCTGCACATTGACATCGGCAATGGGAAAGGCCACCACGCGGCCGGAGGCGATCTCGGAATGGAAGGTCGAGACCGGCATCACCGCAGGACCCACTCCTCGCAAGAGAAGCTGCCCGATCGCTTCGACCGCATTCACCTCGATGTCGACGTTGAGGCGTGCGCCGTAGCGCCCGATCTGATCGTCGACGATGGCCCGGATCGCCTCCGTGACGATCACCGGTGTCCTGGACAGTTCGGCGAGGGTATAGAACCGACGCGCATCCCTGGGCTGCGGAGCCGCAAGCACCACAATCGGCTCCGAGATGAGCGGCGTATAGCGCAGGGCGCGCGTGACGGACGGATTGGTCAGCAATGCGACGTCGATGCGCCCGGTAAGGAGCCCATCAAACAGAAGCGTGCTGAAATGCTCGACGATCTTGAGTGCCACCTGCGGGCACTGGCGGCGCACCCGTTCCACCACGCCCGGAACCAACAGCGGGCCGAGCGTGGGCGAGACCCCCAGGATGACCTGGCCGCGGGGGCTGTCGCGATTCGCGCGAAGCTCCTCCTTCCCGCGATCGAGTTCGCGCAGCGCACGGCGACAGTGATCCAGAAACTGGCGTCCGGCAGCGGTTAGACGCACCCCGCGCGGCAAGCGTATGAGGAGCGGCATGCCGAGCTCCTCCTCCATCGCCCGCAGCTGCCGGCTCAGCGCAGGCTGGGCGACACCGAGATGGCCCGCGGCGCGCGTGATGCTTCCGCAGTCGGCGATCTGGATGAAGTAACGAACGCTTCGCAAATCCATGGGGTCGAGGGTGATCCGTCCCCGCAGGGCAGAGGCGACCCTGCTTTCAGAGATAACAAACTGGCATGAATCACGCGCTTCGTCAACGACCTGGGCAGGCGGCAAGTGTTGCAGCTTAAGTGCGGCTCCGACGAAACGCGCACGAGGATGGTCGGACAGGCCCCTACGAGCCATGCCGATACGGCATGTCAAAGATACCCTTTTAGTATTTGTGAAAGCGCCCCTCGATTCGTTACCATCGATGGACGCTCGCCGCTGTGGCGCGAGCGCCCTCCCCGGGCCCATGGCCCGACTGAATCCGGAAGGAACTCCGTGAGGCAAATCAATATCGGCATCATCGGCACCGGCTGGTGCGGGGGAATCCGGGCAGAAACCTGCGCCACCCATCCCATCGTCAACAACCTGCATATCGCCGAGGTCAAGCCTGAACGCCTGGCCGAGGTGGGGAAGGCGACCGCGGCCCGGACCGCCACCACCGACTACCGGGACTTGCTGAAGATCGACGAAATCGACGCCTACATCATCTCGGCGACACCGGAAACGCATCATTACCCCATGGCCCGCGATTGCCTGCTGGCCGGCAAGCACGTGTTCCTCGAGAAGCCCATCGCCATCGAGCTTCACGAGGCCGACGAGCTGATCGCGATCGCTCGCCGCAACAAGCTCAAGTTCACGATCGGCTACTCGCAGCGGTTCAACCCCAAGTTCGCCTACGTGAAAAAGGCGATCAACGATGGCACCATTGGCCGGCCGGTGAGCGCTCTCGTGAGCCGCCACATCACGCGCGGCCTTGGCAAGAAGATCACGGGCCGCACGAAGCTTTCCCCGGCCGCGATGGAGGCCACGCACGACCTCGACTTCGTCCTGTGGTGCCTCGAGCCGGCAAAGCCCGTGCGTGTGTACTCGACCAACAACTACGGCGCGATGAAGGAGAGCACCGGGGCCGATATACCGGATACCCAGTTGATCTCCGTCACGATGGACAATGGCATCTCCTTCGTGGTGAACGCAGGCTGGAGCCTGCCGCCGGGGTATCCCAACTTTTCGACGACCTGGATCGAGATGGTCGGCACGGAAGGCGTCCTCCTCGTCGACGACAGCCATCGTGACGTCATACTCAATACGATGCAGCAGGGCATGCGCCTGCCGATGTCCTCCATGCCCGGGGAGTTCGTCGAGCATGCCTTTGCCGGGCCCATGAAGGCGGAGACGGTGCACTTCATCGAGGCGGTCGCCTGCGACCGTCCGGTGCTCGTCACGGCCGAGCAGGCACGGCAGGTGATGGAGGTTTACATCGCGGCCGATCTCTCCGCCGAACGCCTTGAGCCGGTAAGCCTGCCGTTGCCCGAGTCGCGCGCTTCCGCCGCCGCAGCCGGTTGAAATACAGGACGCCACAGAGAACACAGGGATCACAGAGAAAAACAAACAACAAGTTAAAGGGAATTGGTTCTCGATCTCTCTTTGCTCTCTGTGCTCTCTGTGCTCTCTGTGGCCAGAAACTGAACATATGACAAGCAAACAACCGAAGCGCATCGGGCTTGCGATTATCGGGGCCGGGCGCGTGGGCCTCATTCGAGGCGAGCTTGCCGCCCGCCACCCGGCGGTCGACTGGATCGGGATCGCCGAGACGAATCCGGAACGCGCGAAGCTCGTCGCGGAAAAGGTCGGCGCGGACTTCGTGACCGCCGATTTCCGCGAGCTCGTCAAGCGCCCGGAAGTCAATGCCGTGGTCGTTTCCACGGACGAGCACCTGCATGTCGATCCGGTTCTCGCCGCGGCCGAGCGCAAGCTGCCCATGCTGATCGAGAAACCGCTTGCGACCGACCTCGCAGAATCAGCGAGCGTTCTCGCCGCCATCGAGAAGGCCGGCGTGGAGGCCGTCATCGGCTACACCCAGCGCTTCCGCCGGCGCTGGCTGGTAGCGAAGGAGAAGGTGCGCACCGGTCAGCTGGGCGATGTCACGATGGTGACCTCGCGCGCCTTCATGAACCGCCTGGTCGCGATCGACAACTATCGACGCAGCGACAACCCTTCCGAGATCTCTCCCATGGTGATCTCGGGTACGCACGCGCTTGACATCGTCATGTGGATGATGGAAGCGAAGACTCCGATCGAGGTCTACGCGCGCTCGGTCGACAAGGCGCTGGGGCCCGAGTGGCATGGCATCGATGGCACCGGGTTCGTGATCACGTTCAATGACGGGGCGATCCACCACGGGGTGATCTCGTGGGCGCTGCCGGTGGTCTGGCCCGGCGCGGTCTACAGTCTCGAGGTCGGGATCGTCGGTGTGGGCGGGGTCCTCACGATCGACGACACGCACCGCGACATCGTGCTCGCCGTGGACGCCGCCCAGGGCGAGGGCTACCTGCCGGATGCCTCGCGCCGGGTCGATTTCCTGACGAGTTATCCCGTGGGCGACATGGCGCTCGGCGAGCTGCGCGGTCCGATGCGAGAGGAGACGAATTCATGGCTGACGCGCCTCTCCCTGGGCTTGAAGACGCAGCACGCCACCGCCGCCGAAGGGCATAACCGTCTCATGCTGACCAAGGCCATAGACCTGTCTGCGCGAATCAGAAAGCCGGTGAAGCTTCCGATCAGCCCCGGAGACGAGAAGCAGGCTTGATGAGGACATGAAGAGAATCTCCCTCCCCCGCCATGACGTCGTGATCGACAAGGACGTCGAGATCCCGATGCGGGACGGGGTACGCCTCAAGGCCGATGTGTATCGACCACGCCGCGGCGGCCGGGTGCCCGCGATCATCAATATCGGCGCCTACCAAAAGGACAAGGTGTGGGTTCCCCCGGCGGACCTGGAGGAGAAGCCCAACCCGTACATGAACTGGGAGACGGTGAATCCCCTCTGGTGGGTGCCGCGGGGGTACGCCGCCTTGCGGGTCGATACCCGTGGATCAGGAAAATCGCCAGGCAAAACTGATCCGTTCTCCCTGCAGGAGGCAATCGACTTTTACGATTCGATCGAATGGTCGGCGCGCCAGTCCTGGTGCAATGGCCGCGTGGGCACGAGCGGCATCTCGTATTTCGCGATGACGCAGTGGCTGGTCGCCAATCTCAAGCCGCCTTCGCTCAAGGCGATGATCCCGTGGGAAGGCGCCGCGGACATGTACCGCGACTTTGCGTATCACGGGGGCATTTTCTGCTTCGGTTTCGTCAGCAACTGGTACAACAATCACATGGCCCACCACCTGCTCGGACGACGCGAGCAGCCGAGTCCGGACGCGTTCTCGAAGCATTGGCTGTGGGATTACATGCGACACAACCTCGACTCGGACCACTACTACGGCCGGCAGGCGCGTTGGGACGAGATCACGGTCCCCTTCCTGAGCGCGGGCAACTGGAGCGGAATGGGCCTGCACCTTCGCGGCAACACCGAGGCCTTCATGCGGGCGAACACCCCGCACAAGAAGCTGCGCATCCAGGCCGGCACGCACTATCACCCGTTCTACGCCGACGAAGCACACCAGGACCAGCTCCGGTTCTTCGACTACTGGCTGAAGGGGATCGATACCGGCATCATGGACGAGCCGCCGGTAAAGCTCCTCATCCGTACCGGCGGGCACCGGAACTACAGGTGGCGCAGCGAGCAGGAATGGCCGCTCGCGCGCACGCGCTGGACCGAGTACTACCTGCAACCCGGCGGACGGCGGCGCCGCGGCGATCCGGTCGAAGGAACGCTCACGACCACCGCACCCAGGGCGCGCCGGGCGGTTTCGTATCCGGCAAGCGCCGTAACCAAGGCCGGCGTCGCCTCGGCGTCGTGGACCTCCACCGCGCTGGCCGGGAGCGTGCCCCGGCTCGGTGCGTCCTTTGAGACCGACCCCATGCACGAGGATCTTGAAGTCACGGGCCCTGTCGTGCTGACGCTCTGGGTCTCGAGCACGACCGAGGACATGGATGTCTTCGCGACGATCCGCAACATCGATCGCGACGGGAATGACGTCTGGGAGGTCGGGCAGCAGAAGCAGCAGGTGCCCGTCGCCAAGGGTTGGCTTCGGGCCTCCCACCGCAAGCTCGATCCGGAGCTTTCGCTGCCCTACCGGCCTTACCACACGCATGACGAACGCCAATGGCTCAAGCCGAACCAGCCGGTGCGGCTTGATGTCGAAATCTGGCCGACCTGCATGGTTTTCCGCAAAGGGCATCGCCTTCGTCTCGACGTTCAGCCACGCGATGGTGTCGGCAGCGCGCCTTACACGCACTACAGTGCCGACTACAATGTCGGCGAGAACAGGATTTACACCGGCGGCTCCATGGCCTCGCGCCTGCTGCTGCCCCTCATTCCCGGGGCGTGACCGAATCGTGGCCTTGGACGGGCTCAAGCGTATGAGACGGCGTGCGAATGGCGATCATCGGGCGGCAGGCTGGTGCCCGTCGTATTCCCCCCTTACCCAACCGGGGTTACGATACGGTTCCCCTTTACCCTTTGACGGTTCAAGACCAATAGCGAGTGGAGAATGAGATGTCGGCAAACTTCGGGATAGCAGGACTGGATTGGCAACAGCGCATCAACTGGGATCGGCTGCGAAAGTATCGCACCGAGCGGGCGCGCGAGCGCATGAAGGCGCACGGGCTGGGAGCGATGCTCCTGATGTACGACGAGAACTGCCGCTACGTCACCGGCACGCTCACGCCGGGATGGAACCGCCTGAAACCCGGGCTGCGCTACGCTCTCCTCTGCGGCGACGATGCGCCGGTGCTCTTCGAGCAGGGCGATATCGGCTACCAGGTTCACAGGCATTCACCGTGGATTCCGAAAGACCACGTACGCTGGTCGTATGCCTGGATCAAGGGCGCCGCGGGCCCCGCCTCGCTGCAACAGGTGCGCAAGTTCACCAACGCGGTCAAGCAGGAAATGAAGAAGGCGAACGTCGCGGGGGCCAAGCTCGGCGTGGACTTCATCGACATCAACATGATGCAGATCTTCAAGGACGAGAAGATCGATTGGACCGACGGGATGACGCCGATGATGGAGGCGCGCGCCGTCAAGAACGAGGACGAGCAGGAGTGCCTGCGCATGGTTGGGGCGATCGGCGATGCCGCGCACTGGGAGTTCATGAAGTTCCTGAGGCCCGGCCGCACCGAGAACCAGCTGACCGCGCACATCATGGAGTACCTGTACTCGGTCCCGGGGATGGAGGACGTTGAGGACGTGATCGTCTCATCCGGTCCCAACACCTGGCCCAACTGGCGCAATTTCTCCGACCGCATCGTGCAGCCCGGCGACATCGTCTTCATGGACCTCGCGGCGCTCACCTGGAACGGCTACAAGTCGTGCTACTACCGGACCTACTCCTGCGGCAAGGAGCCCACAAAGGAGCAAAAGGACATCTACGCGACCGCGCTGAAATGGCTCTACGACTCGATCAAGGCGGTCAAGGTTGGAACCACGACCAAGGAGATCGCCTCGAAGTGGCCCTCCGCCAAGGAAGCCTGGGGCTACGAAGAGGAAGACCAGGCGGCGGCCAACCTGTGGGGCCACGGCCTCGGGCTCGCGCAGTACGACCAGCCTGTCATCTCGCGCATCTGGTCGCTCGATCATCCCATCGAGATCAAGGAAGGGATGGTGTTCGCGCTCGAGACCCAGCACGGCAAGATGTACGAGTGGGGCGTGCGCATCGAAGAGATGCTGATCGTGCACAAGGACCGCACGGAGCTCATCTCGCACTTCCCGGTGGAGCAGATCACGGTGGTCGACCCGATGCCGGGCTATTCGACCGTCTTTCCCAGATGAGTCGCCGTGACCGCTTGGGGCGCTCATGGAGGTCGTGAACAGCAGCCTCATTGTTCCGCTGACGGCGCCTGAAGCAACGGACGCGCAGCAGGTCGGCCCGAAAGCAGCCAATCTCGCCAGGCTCGCGCGGGCCGGCCTGCCGACGCCCGGAGGTTTTTGCGTGAACGCGGAAGCCTATCGCCTGCAGCTTCGGCACTCGGGTCTGGAGGCTGCGGCGCGCGGGACGTTTTTATCCGACGACGCGCAGCAGGCGCGGCGCTACGCGCTTCAGTTGAAGCTCGGCCTGATGGAGGAGCCGCTCGCGCCCGAGGTGCTGGAGCCACTCCTCGCCAGCTGGCGCTCGCTCCGTTTGAAGCACGGCGCTCCATGTGTTGTGCGCTCGTCCGCCCTCGTCGAGGACCGCTTCGGATCCAGCTTCGCCGGCCAGTTCGAAAGTTTCCTGGGTCTTGAAGACGAGACGGAGTTCCTGACAGCCGTCCGCGCCTGCTGGACCGCGCTCTGGTCAACGCGCGCACTGCGCTACATGGCGACGCATGACCTCGATCCCGCAGACACCGCGATGGCGCTGCTGATCCAGCCCCTGGTGCAAGCGCGCTGCGCCGGAGGCGCGCTGAGCCAGACCGTGGATGGCGACATGGTGATCAACGCAACCTGGGGTCTCGGCTCGGCCATCGCGCAGGGCGAGGTCGCGCCGGACCGATATATGCTCACGGCCGACGGCGCGTTGAAGGAATCGCAGGTGGGCACGAGGCCGCGGCACGTTCCCGGTTGCACTCATTCTGCGAAGCCGCGCATTGGTGCAAGCCGGGTTCAGTCCACGCCATGCCTCGACCCGACGCAGATCAAGGAGCTGGGCCAGCTCGTGCGCGAAACTGAAAAACTCATGAGCATGCCCGTGGAGATTGAATGGGCGCTCGACGATGCCGGGTTCAAGCTTCTTCAGGCACGGCCGCTTCACCTTCAGGATGCCCCCGTTCCTGACGAGCGCTGGCGGCGTTATCCGCGCTTGAACGGCCAGCCTGCCGGCGTTGGCTGGGGAACAGGCCGCGCGTGCGTCGTGAACTGTGAATGCGAGCTCACGCGCGTCGGACCGGGCGATGTGCTGGTAACACGCATGGCCGGGCCTGCACTGGGCCAGATTCTGCCGCGTGTGGCGGGCGTCGTCGCCGAGCTCGGCGGAAGCACCTCGCACCTCGCTTCGCTTGCGCGCGAGCGCGGCATCCCCATGGTCCTGGGCGTCCATGACGCGACGCACCGCATTCCGGAGGGGTCCAACGTGGCCGTCGATGGGGTGGCGGGCGTGGTGCGATGGATGGCCCAACACCGGTGAGCAGTGAATGGTGAATGGACAAGAGCGCGAGAACCCATGCCCGACGTCCGCCCATTCACTATTCACCATTCACCAGGCACGATTTCTGCAATTTAAGATGAGCCAGAGAATCCGCGGAATCCGCGACGAAGAGGCGACCGGCGCGGCAAAGGAGCTTTTCGAAGGTTCCAACAAGCTGCTGGGCAGAACGGCGAATCTCCTGAGGATTCTCGCCCACAGCCCCGAGCTTGCCCGCTGGTATCTCGGGTTCGTCGCCGCCGTGCGCCAGCCCAAAGCCGGAGCGGTGTCCGACGTGCGCCTGCGCAACCTGGCCGTCCTCAAGACCTCCACGATCAATGGCTGCAAGTACTGAACGGAGCACAACTGGGTGCTTGGTCAAGCACTGGGACTGACGGAAGAGGAGTTCGCGGAATTGCAGGGGGACTACAAAGTCAGCGCGCTGTTCAATGACCGGGAAAAGGCTGCCCTCGCCTGGTCGGAAGCGATGACGCTCAACACGGCCAAGCGCGACAATGCAGTGTGGGACGAGCTGCGGCGGCTCTTCACGGACGCGGAGATCGTCGAGATCTCGCTCGCCTGCGGGATGTTCAACATGATCAATCGCTTGAACGACTCCTTCCGGACCGAGCTCGAGCCCGATGAATACAACCGCCGCCAGGGTCGCGCGGTCGGCGTCACGAGCGCGACTCTGGGCGAGTACGCCTGCCGCATCTGCTCCCAACAGCCAAAATCGTAAGTCGCGAGTGGTGAGTGGACCAGGCTGCTGATCTAAGGTACGCGATGACTGGGTCTCGTCCACTCATTACTCACCAATCACCACTCGCGCCCTCGAGCAAGCACTGATGCGCCCGCGCGTCTTCATCACCCAACCTGTCGCCATGGGCGCCGTCGAACGCCTGCGTGCCGTCGCAGACGTCGAGCTGAATCCCGACACGCTTCATATCGCGACCAAGGACGAGCTCCTCGCCGCGGTCCGCGACCGGGATATCCTGTTCTGCCTGCTTCATGACAAGGTAGACCGCGACGTCATTGCGGCGGGCTCGCGGCTGCGCGCGATCGCTTCCATGAAGATCACGCCGTCCGACATCGACGTGGCGGAGGCCACAGCACGGCGCATTCCGGTCACCGTAATTGCCCCGATCGTGACTGAAGCCACTGCCGACATTCACTTCGCCCTGCTTCTCGCCGTCGCGCGGCGTGTCGTCGAGGGTGACCATCTCGTGCGCGCCGGAGTCTTTCCCGGGGCGCAGTCGGCGCATCTGCTCGGCTCCTGGGTCTACGGCAAGACGATCGGCCTCATCGGGGGCGGCGGTCGTATCGGGCGCGCAGTCGCCAAGCGCGCGCAGGGTTTCTCGATGCGCACGCTCTACTGGACCCCGCGGCGCAAGCCCGAGAGCGAGGAACGCGAAGCCGGGCTCATTTATGTGCCTTACGACCAGCTGCTCGCGGAGTCCGATTTCGTCTCCGTCCACGCGCCTCTCAACGCCGAGACCCGCCAACTGGTCGGCGAGCGGGAGCTGCGCTTGATGAAGCCGACCGCCTTCATCGTCAACACCGCGCGCGGGCCGATCGTCGACGAGAAGGCGCTGGTGCGCGCGTTGTCGGAGAAACGAATTGCGGGTGCCGGCCTCGATGTCTACGAATACGAGCCTCGCGTCGAGCCGGAGCTCATCAGGATGCAGAATGTCGTGTTGACGCCTCACCTCGGGAGCGCGGTAACAGAGCTGCGGGAGAGCATGGCGAACATGGTGGTCGACAACATAATCGCGGTGCTTGAGGGCCGGCACCCGCCAAACTGCTGGAATCCCGAGATCTACAATGCATGACAGTGACCGGCGACCCCTAACCGGTCGTTAACATGGTCAAGAGGACACTGCGATGGCAGCCAAAGCGAAAGTGGTACTGACGGATTATGTGTGGGAGTCCCTCGACGTCGAGAACAAAACGCTCGAGGGTCTGGCGGATCTTGTGCCACTGCAGACCAAGAAGCCCGACGAGTTCATCTCGCAGGCCGCGGACTGCGACGCATTGCTCAACACCTACGCCGGCCCCATCACGGCCGCCGACATGGCGAAGATGCCGAAGTGCAGGATCATCGCCCGCTACGGAATCGGCGTGGATACCATCGATCTCGATGCCGCCACCAAGGCCGGCATCATCGTGACCAACAACCCGACATACTGCATCGAGGAAGTTGCGGAGCACACGATGGCGCTGCTCCTTGCCTGCGCGCGCAAGGTCGCCTTCTACGATCGCATGGTGCGCAGCGGTACATGGGCTGTTCCACCCGGCAAGCCCATGTTTCGCCTGGCCGGGAGCACGCTCGGGCTCGTCGGCTTCGGCAATATCGCCCGCGAGGTCGCGGTGCGCGCCGCCGCCTTCGGCATGAGGATTCTCTACGCAGACCCCTTCGTCAAGGAAGGCCAGTTCAAGGAGCCCGGCAGGAAGATGGAGTTTGCCGAGATGCTGCCCGAGTGCGACTTCGTCTCGGTGCATCCGCCGCTCACGCCGCAGACACGGAAGATGATGAACGACGATGCGTTTGCGAAGACGAAACCCTCGGCGTACCTCATCAACTGCTCACGCGGGCCCGTCGTGGATACCGAGGCGCTCGTGCGGGCCCTCGACGCGAAGAAGATCGCCGGGTGCGGGCTCGATACCACCGATCCGGAGCCATTGCCCGATCCGCATCCGTTGCGCGGCCGGGAAAACGTCGTCATCAATCCCCACTGCGCGTGGTACAGCGAAACCGCCATGAAAGGATTGCAGGCCGGGGCACCGGGCGAAGTACGTCGCGTGTTGACCGGTGAATGGCCGGTCAATGTCGTCAACAAGGCGGTCAGGGGCAAGAACCGCGCCGGTCTCTAGCCGCGACATCGTGACCGGTGACCCGTGACCAATGACCGGTCCTTGAAAAGGCGCATTTGCGAGAAACGCGGGGTGACCCTGCTGGTCACGGGTCACTCATTCCGATTGCAAGCATTGAAAGGTCAGATCCAATGATTAACGCGGCAATCGTGGGATTGGGTTGGTGGGGCAAGAACATCGTCGGCGCGGTGCAGGGCAGGAGCACGAAACTGCGCTTCGTTCACGGGGTAAGCAAGGAAATTGACGCCGCGCTGCCGATTGCCGAGGCAAACGGCTTTACGCTCAGCGACGATCTTGAGAAGGCTCTCGCCGATCCGAAGGTGCAGGCGGTCGTCCTTGCAACCCCTCATTCACTGCATGCCGATCAGATCGTGCGCGTCGCCAGCGCCGGAAAACCGGTCTTCTGCGAAAAACCCCTGACGCTCAAGCGCGCCGATGCCGAGCGCGCCATCGCGGCGTGCCGCAAGGCCGGTGTCCCCATCGGAGTCGGAACGAATAAGCGCTTCTGGCCTTCCATGGTCGAGCTGCGGCGCGTCGCGAAAAGCGGCGTGCTGGGCGCGCTCATGCACATCGAAGGTCACTACAGCAACGAGAATTCGGGCATGCACTTCTCCGCCTGGCGGGCGCTGCCCACGGAATCCCCCGGCGGCGGCATGACCGGCACCGGCATGCATCTCCTCGATGCCTTTACCAGCATTGCGGGTCCCGCGGCCGAGATCAGTGCCCGCGTCAACACCTTCCGGCCCGGGCCCGACCCGCGCGATACGGTCACGGTGTTGTTCCGGTTCGCCAACAATCTGAGCGGTTTTCTCGGCGCGGTCCGGTCCTCCCCGCTCTACTGGCGGGTGCACATATTCGGAGACGAGGGCTCGGCCGAGTCGCTGGGCGAGACCGAGATCGTCGTCCGGACCAAGGGCGGCGAGGTCGAGCGCCGGGAATTCGAGAGGATCGACTCCCTGCGCGCCGAGTTCGACGCCTTTGCCGATGCGATCGAGGGCCGCACGCCCTATCCCATCACGCCCGAGGAGATGGTGAACACCGTTGCCGCGTTCGAGGGCGTCGTCACTTCGATGGAAACCGGCGGAGCGCCGGTCACAATCAGCTGAAACGAAAAAGCGAGCCCTGCAGCTCGCTTTTCAGGCGCGGCCGGCCACCCGTCGTCGACTCAAAGCGCCCGCTCGAGCTCCTCGCGCAGGGCGTAGAGCTCCTGCGGCATCCTCGCCTTGAGCTTGTCGATCGCGATGTCGAAACTCGCCATGGCCGGTCTCGAGCCTGGGGCCGGAGCCAAGTACCCGTCCTAGTTGAGCGGCGGCATGTTGAAGCGGGTGTCGCTGGCGCGCGCGCTCGCGCTCGACCCGGAACTGCTGTTTCTCGACGAGCCGACCGCCGGTCTCGACCCGGACAGCGCCGCTGGCGTCGACGCGCTCGTGCTCGACATGCTCCTGCGGTACTGCACTCCGACTTCGAACAGCGCATGCGTGAACTGGCGAAGGAAAAGTGCGACGTCTACGCGGGTGGAGCCAAGGACCATTGCCTGGAACGGGCGAAGGCGCTCTTTGGCAAGTCATAGACGGCGTTCTCACCGCACGGATTTCCCGATATTCAATCTCTCTTAGATATGGGCATTCTCATGAAATCAATGCAGAATTACGCGATCAGTGCGGTCACTGCAGCAATGCTGCTCGGACTCGCGGGCTGCGCCGGCATGTCGAATCAGGACAAGAACACCGCGATCGGCGCCGGTGCCGTCGGAGGCGCCATTCTTACGGGTGGCAGCGCGGTCGGAACCGTCGGCGGTGCCGTCGTCAGCAGCGTTCTCGGTCACGAAGTCAGCAACGATAAGAAGTGAACTCACTACGATGTGCGAGTCGTTCGTGCCCGGAGCGTCGCGGCCGCGCATCCCCATCACCGGGAAGCAAGAGTGACCGACACGTTCACTCTTGTTTCCGGGGCCAGAGGTCCCCAGGAGGAACAAATGATGAAACTCGGCGAATCCGTCAGCGCAGTTTTGATCACGGGTGCATTTCTTGCTGCTCTCTCCGGTTGTCAGAAGGAAGGGCCGGCGGAGAAAGCCGGCAGGGAAGTCGACAAGGCGGTTGAGAAAGTCGGGCAGCAGATCGAAAAGGCCGGTGACGCCATCCAGGATGCTGCGAAGGACGACAAGAAGTAGTCGTCCACCACAGTCGGCACCCGCAATCACTTTCTCCGCGTGTGCGGGCAGGGCTTCGACATCCGGGCTTGGCGGAGCTTGTCTGATCCGCGACGGAACTCTCGGGGGCGGACGCCCGTGTATTTGAAAAGGACTCTTGAATGGCCAACATCGAAGTAAGCCGAGCTGCGGCACTGCATGTCCTGCCGCCGCTGCCCTACGCGGCGAACGCGCTGGATCCTGTCATTTCCGCCAGAACGATCGGGTTCCACTACGGCAAGCACCGCAAGGGGTACGTCGACACCCTGAACAAGTTGATCGCCGGCACGGAATTCGAGGGCCTCTCATTGGAGAAAGTCATCGTCGTGACCGCCGGCAAGGCCGACAAGACCGCTTCAACAACGCGGCGCAAACCTGGAATCACACCTTCTACTGGCGCAGTCTGCGAACGAATGCTGGAGGTGAGCCCCCGCAAGCGTTGATGCAGACGATCGAGGCCTCATTCGGAAGTCTGGAGACCTGCAAGAACGAGCTGGCGACTGCCGCGACGACCCAGTTCGGCAGCGGCTGGTCCTGGCTCGTGCAGGAGGCCGACGGGCTGAAGGTGGTCAAGACCGGAAACGCGGAGACGCCGCTGACAGGAAATTCGAAGCCGCTGTTGACGATCGACGTCTGGGAACACGCCTATTACCTGGACTATCAGAACCGCCGCGCGGACTACGTGAACGCAGTGCTGGACAAGCTGATCGATTGGGGCTTTGCCGCCGACAATCTCGGCTAGCCCGTCGTTTGCGGCGCGGCCATGCTGACGGCTGGTCGCGTTGCAGGACAACGCAAGCGTGTCCTGTCCCACCGGTGAGCGAATCAATCGCCCAGCAACTCCGCCACTGGGTGCAACTGCTCCACGTGCTGCGACACGGCCTTGATGATGACGATGATGGGAATGCTGAGCAGCATTCCCCAGATTCCCCAGAGCCAGCCCCAGAACAGCAGCGAGACGAACACGGCCGTTGCGTTCATGCTGGCGACCCGCTCGGTCATCCAGGTGGTGACGAAGATTCCGATGACGGTAGCGATCGTCAACGATGCACCGCCCACCAGCAGTGCCATTGCAAACGACTCGAACTGCAGGAAAGCTGCCATTCCCGCTGCGAGAGCCGTGACGGCTGGACCCAGATAGGGAATGACGTGCAGGAGTCCGGCAGCGACAGCCCAGGCACCGGCGTTCTCGAGGCCGATCCAGTGAAACGCAAACCAGCTCAGCAATGCGACCAGCACGTTTGTGGTCACCATTAGCAACATGTACTTCTGGATCGAAGCGTTGACGGTGTCGAGGACTTGGACGGTTATCTTCTTCTTTGAAAGCGATGGCCCCGTCAGCCGCACCAGCTTCCGCTTGACGGTATCGCCGCCCAGCAGCAAGAAGAAAACCAGGAAAACGACCGTCACCGCCTGGCCTATTGCGCCAACGGCGCCCCTCGAGCCCTCCCACAGGAAGTTGCTGAGTTTGAACTTGGGCTGATCCACGATGATGTGAGTGGCGGGCTGCCGCGGCGCCGCGGAGCCGCCAGCGGCCTGAGCCGTCGCCTTTTCCACTTCCGACGCTGCGCTCTGTATTTTCTGCAGATTTCCGGTCTGGCTGATCCGCATGCGCGCCAGCCCGCCGGCGAACTTGGACGCTGCTACCGGCAACTGTTCGATGATGGTCTGCGCTTGCCCGCGTAACGAATACGTGCCGAGCACGACCGCACCGATCACGCTTACCATCACGAAGACGGTGCCGACAGCGCGCGGGATCCTGATCGCCTCGAGCCACGCGACGAGCGGATTCAACGTGTAGGCAAGCACGATGCCAAGCAACAAAGGCACCAGGAAGGCCTGCGCCCACGACAGGGCGAACACCGACGCGAGTGCCGCCAGAATTCCCAGTGCCAGGCCTCGCGCATCTGCCCCTCCCTTTTGCTGCGCTTGTCCCTGTGGGCCCGTTGGCGCACCTCGCCTGGACCCGCTCTGCTGCGGCGCTGCCTGCCTTCGCTGCGCCTGATAGTGCTGCTGAACTACAGGGTCCTGAGGCTGGTGGCGGTAATTCTTGCTGTGCAGCTCAGTCTGCTGCTCTGGGCCTGGGTAGCGCTTCCCCGAGTACAGTTGCTGGTACTTGGGCAGCGGGGCTGGCCGCGGTGCAGCGCTTCGGTTCCATTGGTCCCATCCGGATCGCCGCTGCTCCCACTCATGGCCCCAGTGCTCACCCCAACGTGGCGGCGCGTCGGCACGCCACCCACGAAAGTACGGCGGAGGTTGCCGGTAGTAACGCACCGGAACGCGCAGCACGAACACCGGCACCACCTCCGGGCCTACCGCCCACCACGGTCCGTTGTACCAGGAACTCGCGTGCCAGTTGTCCCGCTGGTAGACCCAGTACATGCCATTGTAGACGAAGAGATTCGCGCTCACCTGCGGCACGTAATAGAGGGGTAGCCAGGCACCCGATCGAACGCCGGATAAACGGGCAGGTTGATCCCGATGCTGATGCCCGGAACTGCGATTCCGACGCTCACACTTGAGCTGGGGCCGATGTGACCGAGCCGAGAAGCATGCACCAACGTAGCCGAGGTCGGTAACGGCCCGTCAAAGCTTTCCCAGCACCAGCAGCACGATGATGATGATCAACACCACACCTAGCGCGCCACTGGGCCCGTAGCCCCAGCTTCGGCTGTGCGGCCAGGTCGGGATGACGCCGATCAGCATCAGGATCAGAACGATCAACAGGATGGTTCCCAGGCTCATGGTCTCTTCCTTGAAGTTGTCTGTTGTCTGTTGTCTGTTGTCTGTGTCTGTTCGTTGAACTGGACACCGGCATCGGCCGATCGATCGGCGAAGCTCAAGAATCGATTCGGCCTGGCAAGACGATAGGCGTCCGCCCGACATTGTTCGGTGCGCTAGCGAACATAGAGGTCGGTCTTTGCTGCGGGTTGCGAACTCATGCGACGCACGGCCGGTTTCGTCGTCACCCTGTGAGGCAACAGCCGGTCGTACTCGTTCTTGACCACCGCGTAACACTCGCAGGCGCGCTCCTCCAGGCCCGCACGGTCGAGCACCGCAATGTGACCGCGCGCGTAGTGGATGAGCCCGAGCTTCTGCAGCTCGAGCGCGGCCTCCGTCACGCCTTCGCGGCGCACGCCGAGCATGTTGGCGATCACCTGCTGCGTCATCACGATGTCGTCGCCCGGCAGGTGATCCAGGCTCAGCAGCAGCCAGCGGCACAGTGGCTGGTCGAGCGAATGGTGCCGGTTGCACACCGCCGTTTGCGCTATCTGCCTGATCAGCGCCTGGGTGTAACGCAACAGCAGCTTCATCAATGGGCCGGACCGCTCGAACTTGTCTCTTAGCGCCTGCACTCCCAGCCGAAAACCGTGTCCGGCGCCTAGCACGACGGCACGGCCAGCCTGGATTCGCCCCCCCATGAACACGGCGATGCCGACGATGCCCTCGTTGCCGACGAGTGCCGTCTCGGCCGAGGTGCCATCTTCCAACTCGTAAAGCAGCGAAACGAGGGCGGTCGTCGGAAAGTACACATGCCTGAGCGTGCTTCCGGACTCGTACAGCGCATGCCCCACCGGTAGCGCGACCCAGTCGAGTTGCGGCAGCAAGCGCCGGAGCTCGACGTGCGGCAGCGCAGCGAGCAAGCGGCTCCGTCTCGGGTCGGGGAAAGAGTCAACAACGCACCCCCCTCAAGTCCGGACTCATCAGCGATCTCATCAATACCTATTTAGCCCTTTTGGTCGGAGCTACCGTTGATGTCGGTCAACCGAATTGCTCTCTTATGTTCGCTTGCGCACAGAGCTCATTGCGCCGCGCGTCTATTTCCTATTTGATTGAGCGGAGGGCCGAGTGCGGGGACCGCCGAATGGGACGGGATCGCAGGCTCACGCTCGCGATTTCTCGATGCATTAAACAGATAGGCAAATCAATTCGGCTCGTTCGCCGTGTGCAGCGGATCCGACAGCGCGGCACGGTTTGGCGAGGAGAACTAAATTGGCCCTGCGTGCGGTGCCTGAGCACAAACTTTACGCGCGACCGGAACACGAATCTGTACGCTGCCGCACTTAAATGAAGCGATCCAAAACGGCCGGCTTATGTGCGCTGGCGAACAGATGGCATTTGGCCTTTTAGGCATTATGTCTTACCGGGGCACGCTGCATTGCGCAGCAATTACCCTCGAGCATTCTGCTCTGGAGATCGACATGAAACACGAAAATCGTAGTGCCGTGGCTGGCAGTACCGTGGCTGCGTTCAAGGGCACATCCAAGGACACATCCATGGGGCCTGATACCCGGCATGGACCCGGACCCGAAATCATGGGAGCCGGTACGCTCATCGGCAACGACGTCTACAACGACGACGACGAGAACGTGGGTGGGATCAAGGAAATCATGCTGGACATGCGCAGCGGAAGGATCGGCTATGCAGTTCTATCGTTTGGTGGCTTCATCGGACTCGGCGAGAAGCTTTTTGCGGTGCCTTGGGGGGCCTTGAATCTCGACCCGCAGAACAAGCGATTCACGTTGAAAGTGGATAAGCAGCGCCTCAAGGAGGCTCCGGGGTTCGACAGGGACCACTGGCCCAACATGGCCGATGAATCCTGGGCGCGGGAAATTCACGCTTATTATCAGAGCCACCCCCAATTATTCCGATGATACGCGCGTATAGCGTGTATTTGCCTATTGGATGCAGCCCGAAACTACACTCTACAAAGGAAACAGACGATGGAAAATTCAGAAAAGCTCACGCCGGGCCATGCGGATGGTAATCGTACACTGCAACGCGGGATCCAGCAGGCGGAGAGCAGTGCGCATCACACGATAGACAAGGCAGCCGAGGCTGCGCGGCCAACTGTCGACCGCATCGCAAGCGGTGCGCATCACGCGGTCGACGAAGCTGCCCAGGCCGCCAAACATGCTGCGGACACGGTAAGCGCCAAGGGCGAGCAACTCAAGAATGCAGAGCAGCATCTGGTCGCATACTCGCGCGAGTACATGCAGAAGCATCCGATTGCCTCGTTGGGTATTGCCGTTGCAGCAGGATTTCTGTTGAGTCGCATATTGAGCTCCCGCTAGGCCATTCCGAGCACGGCCATGGAGCCCTCGATCAGCACGACGGTGGATGCTGAACCGTCATCCGGCAGCTCCGCGCGCCGTGGCGGACTGCGGGATGACGCGCATTCGATGTGGCAGGAGTTATCGGGAATCGCGCACGATCGGCTGCTTCTCGCCGCGCTCGAAACCAGGCTGGCTGGCGAGAGTCTGGTCGCGATGATCGTTGCCGGGGTCATGGCGGCTGTGTTGCTAGTGACTGCCTGGCTCGGAGTGATCATCGCTGCGATTCTGGCGCTCGTCGGTACGGGCGTCACCGCAGGCCTCGCCGTCATGATCGGAGTAACGGCCAATGTGCTGATCGCTCTCTGGCTCTATGTGGTGATCCGCCGTAAGAGCCGGAATTTGCAGTGGGCTGCCTCGCTCCGGAGTCTCAGGTCCCCGTCTGCTGCGGACCGTGATAAGGAGAGTCGCAATGTCACTCCCAACTGAGAACGCGGTCGAGCCGGTACGCCTGCCAGCTCGAATAGCCGGGCTCGAGAGGCGCATTCTCGAACGCCAGCTATCCTTGCGGCGTGACGCCGTGTTGTTCGTGGATACGCTGCGTGACCGTATCACGTCGCCGCCCGCACTGTTGGCGGCGGCCGGCCTGGGGTTTCTGCTCGGTCTGCTGAGCGCGCGGACGCCGTCGGGCGCGCGCTGGCGCTCAGCCGCCGGAGCGGGAATCAGGGGACTGATCAGCGGCGTGTTGCGAGTCGTCGCGCTGTTCGGCGGCCTGGTACCGGCGCTGCGCCTGATCCCGGCAAGGCTTCCTGCGAGTCAGGAAGCCGCCGATTAGAGTTCTTCCAGCAGGTCTTGCGCGATAAACCGCTGCAGACGCCGATCATTGCCCGATGCGAATGGTGCCCGACTCTATGGTCTCACCGCCGGCCACGGCAGGTTCCATCCGAGCGTTGTAGATCACAGTCCCCACGGTCGTGAAACAGAGACCGGCACCATCATTCGGCTCTATGGTCGTCTCCTCCCAGAGACGTCCGAGCGGATTGGTGAGGCCCCGCTCGCCAAATCCCCGCGCGCAGGTCACCGCGTCCAGGGCAGCTCCGAGGAACTCAACCGTCACCGGCATGCTTCGTTGATTGATCCATCGGACTTCGTCGCCCGGATTGATCCGCAGGTCGGTCAGCGCATCCTCGAGCACCTGGGCTGCTGGGCGCCTGAGCCCGCCGAGCGCGGCCCGCCCGCGCAAGCTCCCGAGTGGCCGGCGAACGCCGTCATTCACATTGCGCCAGGCACAATGACCGGAAGCCCCTCGATCGACTCATCACCACGGCGACGGCTCAGAAGCGCGAATCGGGTGAGATCGATTTGCCTATCATTTTCGAAAAGCGGCAGGATCTATCCGCTCTCCGGCGCGCAGCCCTATGCAGACGTCAAGCAGCTCCTCGAGCGGGCGGCGCAAGAGAAGTAATCCAATTTCCTGCTCGCGGACTCCTGCCACACCCGCTGCTTCTGCCCGGGCCGCCGCCAGAATCCTGGCCTACTACATGCTCCTGCGGTACTGCCCCCCGACTTCGAACAGCGCATGCGTGATCTGCCCGAGCGAGCAGACGCGCACCGCGTCCATCAGCACCGCGAACGCGTTCTCATTCGCGATCACCGCCTGCTGCAGCCGCTCAAGCATCGCCGGCGCGTCCTTCGCGTGCTTGCGATGGAAATCCCGCAGGCGCTTCAACTGCGACTGCTTTTCGGCCTCGGTCGAGCGGATCAGCTCGAGCGCCTCGGGCACCGGGTCGCCGTGCGGGTTGCGCAAGCTGTTGACGCCGACGATCGGATACGACCCGTCGTGCTTGCGGTGCTCGTAGTACAGCGACTCTTCCTGGATCTTGCCGCGCTGATAGCCGGTCTCCATCGGGCCGAAAGCGCCTCGAACTCCTTCAGCACCGCCTCTTCCACCAGGTCGGTCAGCTCATCGATGATGAACACGCCCTGGTTCGGGTTCTCGTTCTTCGCCAGGCCCCATTCCTTGTTGATGATGAGCTGGATCGCCATCGCGCGGCGCACCGACTCCTCGGTCGGCGTGGTGATCGCCTCGTCGTAGGCGTTGGTGTGCAGCGAGTTGGTGTTGTCGTAGGTCGAGATCAGCGCCTGCAGCGTGGTGCGGATGTCGTTGAAAGCGATCTCCTGTGCGTGCAGCGACCGGCCGCTGGTCTGCGAGTGGAACTTGAGACAGATAGGAAATTCAATCGGGCCGCGCTCCCCCCGCGCCGAGCCTGCGCGCCGGGAGCAAGTGCGGAAGTGACCGCAGACTGCGCACAACGGGCCTTATGTTCACGCTGGCGTCCTCCTCCCTGTGAGATGACCGCGATCCGGACAAGTCGCGAGCGGAATCAGCGGTCAATTACCGATCAATTTATTCCAGTTGTCAGAGCGAGGCAAGCCCTTCCCCGCGCCTCGGTTGTTCAGTGAAGCGCCGGTTCTTCTTTACTGCAGATCAGGCAATGTCCGGAACCGGGTGATAGGTCAGTGGCAAGTTGGCATGCCGCGGCTAACTCGCGCTGGGACCGGGCGGCGGACTTCACGCGGTGACGAGCGGCGCCCGCTGCCCCAAGTGCTCGAGGATGCGCCGGATGATTCCCGGATCCTCGATTAATGCGATGACCCGCATCGGCCCCTTGCACTTGGGGCACTCCAGCGGATCGGCCTCGTAGACCTTGCGAATCAACCTCGCCCACGTGGCTCTTGCTCGAGCGGCAAATTCAATCGCCATCTGCTCGTCCGACGACCTCAGGGCGACGGCGGCTGAGGGGCAGGATTTCTTCGCGCGGGGCGAGCGCGGTTCGAGTACCACCCCACGTAGCGCACCCAGTGCTCGTAGCGGTCGGGAATGTGTTTGCAGAGCAACTCCAACCGCTCGGCACCCGGCATGACCTGGAAGTTGCGCTTCAGGCCGGCGTGCACCTTCGAGCGGTAAATCACCGTACCCGTGGCCGCGTCGTAGGTCATCTTCTGCAAGGACATCGGAGCGCGCAGCATGTAGCCGGCGAGCCTCTTTCGCCCTTCGGCATCTTCAGCCGCCACGCTTACCTCGTTATGCGCCGAGAAACCGCTATAGCGCCAGGCAAGCATGCGGCCGCGCAGTTGCTCCGATAATGCCGCGTTCTCCACCAGACAATCGAGCACCGCGCGCCGAAAGCCTTCGGCGAGAAGACTTGCCGGCACCCGCGGCAGCGCGACAAAGCGACCGCCGCGACAAAACGCCCCGTCGGCGGCGAGCACGTGCAGATGCGGATTGAAGTTGACCAGGTCGCCGAACGTCTGCACAAACACGATCAGTGCGGGCCTGTCTCCCGGCAGCGCCCCCGCATACGCGCGTGAGAGCAACCGCTCCGCGATGCAGCAGAGCTCCCCCAGCCATTCGCGGCGTCTGGCAAAGAAGTGGCGAAGGAGCCTAGCCCGGATTATTCACGAAACTGAATGTACAAAGGCCTCACCCGGTGGTACAACGCCGTTGCCACACGAGCGTAGTGAACCACTGAGGAGGCCTTTGCATGGGAGAAGGTACCACACAACAGCGCGTCATGTTTCCGGAGCTCTTCGATAAGCCGGTGGTGGCGCAGTTCGACCAGCCGCACGGCAGTTCCGACGGCGGCGCGGTGCTGCTCAACGCATGTGATGAGCGGCTGCGACTGACCGAACGCATCGCCGCCTGCTTTC
>Ga0256867_10000162_pt1 | contig 24548 bp, 28 predicted proteins | sample RVTome_15_FD_185939 | JGI IMG/M metagenome (GOLD analysis project Ga0256867, IMG submission 185939) | Soil microbial communities from uranium-contaminated site in the Upper Colorado River Basin, Wyoming, United States - RVT150D86 (HiSeq) ... | reverse complement strand
GTCTCCTGGGTGGCGTCCAGGGCCTGCTCCCGGTTGCCCATGAGGCGGAGGCACACCGAGAACACCCGGCCCTCGTGGTTGCGCATGATCTGGTTGAAGGCCTCGTGGTCGCCTTCGACCACCCGCGCCAGCAGTAGGGCGTCCTGGGCTGCGGTGGTCACGGCACGAAGCGTAATTCCGCCAAAGCCGCCCGATAGGTCCCGTCACCCTGAGGGGGGATTTCTGTCAACCAGATCAGCCAGAAGCCATCGGCCCTCGGGGGCAACTCGACGAAAGTGGAACCGGGAGAGGCGCTGGCCCCGGCCACCCGGTCCCACCCGGCGGGGTCCTCCAGCCGCTGGTTCGACCAGTACACCTCGAACCTGGTGTCCTCGGTCAGCCCGACCAGCTCGAGACGCCGCGGGGTGCCCTCGACCCGGATGGTCACTCCGACCCCGGGCTTGAGAAGGGGGAGAGGGTCGAGATAGCGCTCCGTGAGCCATTCGGTGCCCACATCGCCGTCGGTCAGATTCACGGTGAGTTGGTCGTTCTCCCCGCCCTCCCCAAACGGGTCGAGAGTCGTCGGGTCGCTCACGGTTATCTCCCCGGGCTGGACGGTGGTGGTGACCAAGGTGGTCACCGTGGTCTGGGAGGTGGCTGGGGTGGTCGGCGTCGGTACGACCGGGGCGCTGCCACCCGAGAGAACGAAACCCACCACCACCAGGCCGACTGCCACCACTACCAGGCCGATAGCCGCGATGAGAAGACGTTTCGACGTGGGCCCCGACTCGGGTCGGGGTGGGCGGGGAGTGGGGGCGGCGCGGAGGGCCTTCTCGAGATCGTCGGCCGTGAGGCTGCCCGACTGCCCGGCGCGAAGGATGGTGTCGATCGCCCTGGGCACACCGTCAACCCTCTCCGACGGCGGGGGGCCCACCGGGGGAGAGCCGGTGAGCGCAGTCTCTAGAGCAGCCGCGAGCGCTCGGACGTCGTCGGAGGCGTCGCTCGACTGGGGTCGCCCGAAGGCCCCCAGCTTGGCGAGATGGGCACCCGAGTAGGAGATGGCCGCAGTGTCGATCCCACCGTGAACAGCCCCGGTGGCGTGGATCGCGGCCAGGGCGCCGGCGAGACCGGCCGCGTTGGGGAGGAAGTCGGGCAAGTCGATGGGTTGTTCCGCCGCCACCCGGTCTGCCACCGTGGCCCCTCCGGTCCACTCGGAGACGGCGTAGGCACCGCCCTCCACCGAGCTGACCGCGAACACCCGGGCCAGGTGGGAGTGGGCCGTCTTGGCGACGTTGCTCACCGACTCCACGAACTCCTGGCGCCGTTGCGCCGACGACTCCGGGCCCAGGCTCCGTATGAGCACCGGTCGGTCCAGCGAAGTGTCGGTGGCCAGCCACTCCTCGATGTCGCCGTCCCGTCCAAGACGAACCTCGAGAGAGAATCGGTCGGGTATCGAAGCTGGCACCTGCCTAGTTCAGCAGCTACCAGGGTTGATGACGAAGGACCTCGAGACTGGTTCCGGTGTCGGTGAAGCCCAGTCGCTCGTAGAGTCTCCTCGCCCTGGTGTTCTCCGATCTGACGTTGAGGATCATCGTGGTGGCCCCCGTGTGGTTGCCCCAGTCGATCGCCGCCTTCATGAGAGCGGCGCCGAGGCCCTTGCCCGTCTCTTCGGGACGCACGGCGATGCGATGTAGATACGCGGTCCCCCACTGAGAGCCCACAATCGCATAGCCGCCGAGCCGGTCCCCTGAGTGGGCGACGAGAAGGGCAGTCGACTTATTGGTGGCGTGGGCCTCTTCGAGCCCGAGACGACTCATGCCCCAGAACCCCTCGAACGCCGACCGATCGATTGTCAGCAGCTCCTCCCAGTCGGGGTCGGCGTCGATGCCGATGCCGTCGTCGTTCCCGGCGACGGGGCCGCCATCCATCGGCCTCTCCATGACATTGAGATCGGCGTAGTCCCCGAAACCGGCACGTCTCCATACCCGGGTCGCCCCCCTGTAGAGGGCGGGTGAATAGACCCCTGAAGCCCCCAGGTCCTCCAGCCGGTCGGTGACCGAGGAGAGAAAATCGACCCCTCCCCGCTCGAGTCGCAGCATCGGGTCGGGCACTGATTCGTTCCACGGTCTCGCCTTTGCCTTGAACCAGCCGGCGGTGATGGTGAGGGGGCCGGGCCATGAGCCTTCGACGCGAAGAATGGACGGCACTTGTGGGAGAGTAAGTGCATGCAGCTAGTAGTGGCGAGCCACCGGTCGGGCTTGTTGCACGACACCGGTCCCCACCACCCCGAGCGACCTGAAAGGGTCGTGGCCGTGATGCGGGGGTTGCGCGGCACGGGGCTGGCGATCGAGGAGATCACCTCGCCTCGCATCGAGCGGAGCGAGCTGGCGTTGGTCCACGACCCGTCGTACATCGAGATGATCGCCCGGTTCTGCGAGCGGGGGGGAGGGGCGCTCGACACGGACACCGTGGCCTCCAAGGAGTCATGGGAGGCGGCCCTCACCGCGGCCGGGGGGGTACGCGCCCTGGCCGAGGAGTTGGCCGATCGCTCCGAGTCGGTGGGGTTCGCGCTGGCCCGACCTCCAGGGCACCACGCGATGCGGGCACGGGCCATGGGGTTCTGTCTCTTCAACAACGTGGCGGTGACCGCCGCCTATCTGCGCTCTCGCGGCGAGCGGGTGGCCATCATCGACTGGGACGTCCACCACGGCAACGGGACCCAGGACATGCTCGGCGACGACCCTGGCACCCTCTACGTCTCTATCCATCAGGACCACTTCTACCCGTTGACCGGTCATGTCGGGGACATAGACGCCGGTGACGCCAAGGGCACGATCGTCAACATCCCCCTTCCGGCGGGGACCGCCGGTGACATCTACCGACGGGCGTGGACGGAGTTGGTGCTGCCCGTTGTCGCCGAGTTCGAGCCCGATTGGGTCCTGGTGAGCGGCGGCTTCGACGCGCATTTTTGCGACCATCTCGCCAGCTTCAGGCTGGAGTCCACAGATTTCGGTTGGATGGCGGGACGACTCTCCTCGGTGGCACCGCCATCGCGAACCATCGTCGTCCTCGAGGGAGGCTACGACCTGAACGCTTTGGAAGAGTCGGCCGCGGCCACCGTGCTCGGGCTCAGTGGCGTCTCGGTGGAGCCCGGGTCGTCTTTCGAATCGCCCCCCCACGCCTCCACGGCGCTGGCAGCGGCCGAGGGCGCCATCGCTCGTCATTGGCGTCTGTAGAAGGCAATACACCTCAACCACCCCCCGGTTTCGGTCGATGTACCGAGTTGGAGCTAGGTGAGGTGACCATTCAGATGGAGAACAACGTCGACGCCCTATTGAAGAAAGCCGTTGACCACGGTGCCTCCGACATTCACCTGAAGGTCGGATCGGCCCCAATCGTGAGGATCGACGGCGGGCTGCGTCGTCTCGAAGGCTACGAGCCGTTGCGCCCAGCCGACACCCAGGCGTACGCCGAGGCGATGTTCACCGAGAGGTCAGCCAGCGACTTCAAAGCGAAGGGCTCCACCGATTTTGCCTACGGACGTCACGAGCTGGGCCGTTTCCGGGCGACCGCCTTCCGGCAGCGCGGCTCGGTCTCACTGGTCCTCCGCCGTGTCGTCCCCGGCTCGAAGTCGTTCGCCGAACTTGGTCTTCCCAAGGCGATCGAGCGAGTCGCCGCCTCGAAATCCGGTTTGGTGCTGGTCACCGGGCCTTCAGGGTCGGGCAAGACCACGACCATGGCTTCGATCCTCGACTGGATCAACTCCAACAGCGGGCGGGCGATAATCACCATCGAGGACCCCATCGAGGTCCTCCATCCCGACAAACGCTCCGTTGTCGTCCAAAGGGAGGTCGGGGTGGACACCAATGACATGGCGGGGGCGATCCGCGCCGCCATGCGTCACGACACCGATGTGATCATGGTGTCCGAGATCGCAGACCTCGAAGTCGCTCGTGCGGCCATCGACGCCGCGGAGACCGGTCACCTCGTCATCTCCTCGATGCGGACCAGTGACCCCGCCGACACGGTGAGCCGGCTCATCTCGATGTTTCCCGAGACCCAACAAGGCGTGATCCGGGGCCAGTTGGCCGCTCAGGTCAAGGCAATCATCAGTCAGATCCTGGTCGACGCCGGAGACTCCGGGTTGGTCCTGGCCTGCGAGGTCCTCACCAGCAACGAGCGGACCCAGGAATGGATCAGCGGGCGTGAGGACGCCTCGTTCCTGGTCGATGTGATCAAAGAGGGTGGCTTCCACGGGATGCAGACCTTCGACCAGGCGTTGCTCAACCATGTGGTGGCCGGATCGGTGAAGATCGACTCGGTGCTGCCTTTCGTGCGTAACACCCACGAGCTGAAGGCCAAGGCACTGGCGGCGGGGATCGCGGTCTGACTCGATCCGGACAGATCGTCTCGCCCGGATAACCTGACGCTCTGTGATCCCAGAGCGGCTCGAATTCCTCACCAAGCCCGATCTTCCGCCCGCGCAACTGGCCGAGCTGTTTGGCGAGGCCGGCGAGGTCATATTCCTGGTGGGAGGGTCGGTGCGAGACGCCTTCTTGGAGCGGAAGGTCGAAGACTTCGACTTCGCCACTGCCGCCCGGCCCGAGAGGGTCTCCCAACTCCTCGAGCCGTGGGCCGATGTGATCTACGACGTCGGTGCCCGTTTCGGGACGATCGCCGCCCGCAAGGACGGGCGAACTGTGGAGGTCACGACATTTCGCAGCGAGGTCTACCGGGACGACTCTCGCAAGCCGAACGTCAGCTTCTCCGACGACATCGAGACCGATCTCGGACGACGTGACTTCACCGTCAATGCGGTGGCGCTCTCCCTCCCCGGGCTCGAGGCGGTAGACCCCTACGGGGGTTTGACCGACATGGCTCGGCAGTCGCTTCGCACCCCGCTCGAGCCCGAGGTCTCCTTCGGCGACGATCCCCTTCGCATGCTCCGGCTGTTCAGGTTCCAGGCGACGCTTGGATTCGTGCCCGAGCTCAGCCTGGTCGAGGCGGTCAGGGAGATGGCCCCACGGCTCGGTATCATCTCGGTGGAGCGAATCCGGGATGAGCTGGCAAAGCTGATGGTGGCCCCCGCCCCAGGCGCCGCGCTCCGTTTGGTGGTCGACACCGGGCTCGCCGACTACTTCCTCCCCGAACTGGGCGCCCTGGCGATGGAACAGGACCCCCATCATCGTCACAAAGATGTCCTGGCGCACACCTTCGCGGTGGTCGACAAGACCACTCCTGACCTGGTGCTGCGTCTCGCCGCCCTGCTCCACGACGTCGGGAAGCCGGCGACCCGGGAGTTCGGGCCCGAGGGGGTGACCTTCCATCATCACGAGGTGGTCGGCGCCCGCATAGCCCGCAGCCGGCTGCGGCATCTCCGTCTCGCCAAACCCGTCGTCGACGACGTCTCCCAACTGGTCTACCTGCACTTGCGTCCGCATACCCTGAAGTTGGGGTGGACCGACTCGGCGGTTCGTCGTTACGTCAGGGACGCCGGGTCTTTGCTCGATCGTCTCAACGAGCTGGTGCGTTGCGACGTCACCACCGCCAACAGGCGGCGAGAGCAGGCGATCCAGAGCCGGATCGACGAGCTCGAGGAGCGCATCGCCGTCCTCTCGGAGAAGGAGGAGCTCTCCAGGCTGAGGGCTCCTATCGACGGCAACGATGTCATGGCCTACCTGGACATGGCGCCCGGCCCTCCGGTCGGCGAGATCATGGGAGTGCTCCTCGAAAAGCGCATCGAGGACGGCCCCTACCCACCCGCCGAGGCCTATGAGGCGGCCCGGTCGTGGGCCGTCGAACGTGGGATGAAAGACCCGGGGCCTCCCCCGGTCACCGAGGAGGAGTAGACCCGGGACGGATAATGTGCGCCGATGATTCGCCGCCGCTTCGACCCGCGCAAGAAGAAGACGGCCCAGGTGCTGGGGTCCTCGATGGCATACCTCGAGCACGGCGGAGGTGACCCCATCGTGCTGCTCCACGGCAACCCGACCTCGTCGTATCTCTGGCGCAAGGTGATCCCCGAGCTGGCCGACGTAGGCCGATGCATCGCCCCCGATCTGATCGGTATGGGAGACTCCGCGCGGATCGCTGTTGGGAGGAACGCCTACCGATTCTCCATGCACGCCGAGTATCTCGAAGCCTTGCTCGAGGTCCTCGAGGTCGAGCGAAACGTCACTCTGGTAGGTCACGATTGGGGAGGCGCACTCCTCTTCGACTGGGGACGCAAGAACCCGCACGCGGTGAAGGCAGTCTCGTTCATGGAGACCATCCTCATCCCGATCACCTGGGACGACTGGCCGGAAGCGGCAATGCGCATCTTCGAGGGGATGCGTTCGGATGCGGGCGAGGAATTGGTCCTCACCAAGAATGTGTTCGTGGAGCGAATCCTCCCGGGATCGGTGCTCAACCCGATCTCGCCGGCCGACATGGCCGTCTATCGAGCGCCGTATCTAGAGCCCGGCGAGTCGCGTCGCCCCACCCTGACGTGGCCACGGGAGATTCCCATCGACGGGGAGCCGGCTTTCATGGTGGCGGTCGTCGAGGCCAACTCGAGGTGGTTGTCCAGCCCCGACATCCCCAAGCTGTTCGTCAACGCCGAGCCCGGGTCGATCGTCGGTGACCGGGTTCGGGGGGTGGTCAGGTCCTGGCCAAATCTGACGGAGGTCACCGTTCCCGGGGTCCACTTCATCCAGGAGGACTCGGGCGCGGAGATCGGACGTGCCATATCGGCCTGGCTCCAGTCACTGTGAAATCTTCCTAGCCTCGCGCCGGTGATCGTTGTAGCGATTCCGGCGGTCGCCCTGGCGGTCGTCTCGTTGGGGGCGTTCTTGGGGAGATGGGTGTGGTGGCTCGATGTGCTCGCCAACTTCCGCGCCCAGTACGTGGTGGCCCTGGCGCTGCTCGGGCTGGTCATCATGATGTCCAAATGGCGTCGCACCGGGTATGTGATTCTCGCCGTCGGGCTGGTCAATCTGGTGGTGGTGCTGCCCCTGTACGTCGGTTCCCCGGCAGAGGCCTCCGTCGACGCCCCCTCGCTGCGGGTGATGTCTTTCAACCTCCTCTCGACCAACGAGAGCTACTCAGGGGTGATCGACTACATCGCCACCGTCGACCCCGATGTGGTGCTGCTCCATGAGGCGAGCCGACCGTGGGAGGTGGCGATGGAGTCGGCGAAGCTCGGCTACGAGATCATCCGACCCCGGTCGGACGATCTGATCTTCGGGACGCTGCTGCTGGTTAGGGGGGAATCGGTGGAGGTGGTCTCCTACGGGTTCGCCGCGGCGAGCCCGCGGGCGGTCGAGCTGAACTTCATCCCGACTGGTTGGGAGAGCGTTGTCTCGTTGTTGGGCACCCACCCCCTCGCACCAACCGATCAGGAGCGAGCCGACCTGCGCGATGCCCAACTGAGGTTCGCGGGGGAGTGGGCAGCCGGGCAGACCGGTGCGTTCATCGTTGTCGGAGATTTCAACGCGACGCCATGGTCGTCACCGTTTCGCCGGCTCATGGGCTCCGCGGACTTGAGGAACAGCCAGAGGGGCTTTGGTCTCCAACCGAGTTTCTCAACAGACTCGAACCTCCTGCTCCGGGTGCCGATCGACCATCTACTCCACTCCGACGCCCTCGAGGTCACCCGTCGCCAACTCGGGCCCAGGCTCGGCTCCGACCACTTCCCTCTCCTGGTCGATCTCCAACTCGTCGGCTAGCGGCTCGGATCCCATCGCGCCGACGGTCTCGGACTTGCACTCGCCCCTGGGGAATCCTTCTGAACCCAACTGCGGCGGAATGGATACGATCGGGCGCATGTCGGACCGCCATGCCGAAGCTCGCCGCCGTCTCGCCGAGGTCATCGGCACCGAGGGCCTTGCCGTGATCCCCGCGGCGCACGAGGTCATCCGCAACCACGACGTTATGCACCCATTCCGACAGGACACCGCTTTCTGGTACCTCACCGGGTTTGGCGAGCCAGAGGCCGTGGCAGTGATGGCTCCCGGCCACGACGACGGCGACTACACCCTCTTTGTCCGTCCCAAGGACCCCGCACAGGAGGTGTGGACCGGTATCCGCGCCGGGACCGAGAAGGCCAAGAGCGACTTCGGCGCCGACGCTGCCTACGAGATATCCCAACTCGACGAGGTGCTCGAGCGGATGATGATCGGCCGTGACGTCCTGTGGTACACGACCGGCAACGAGAAGTTCGACGACAAAGTGACCTCGATCGTCAACAGCGCCCGCGGTCACCGCGAGCGGATGGGGGGGACTGTTCCCTCGACCATCAAGGACATCTCGGTCCCGCTGGGGGAGATGATGTTGTTCAAGACGCCCGACGAGGCCGAGAGCCTCCGTGGGGCCTGTCATCTCACCGCCCGGGGTCATCGGGAGGCGATGCGCTTCGCACGCCCCGGCATGTACGAGTATCAGGTCCAGGCCGCCCTGGAGTACTTCTGGCGTCTCGGCGGATCGTCGAGGAACGGGTATCCCTCCATCGTCGCCTCCGGGGCCAACGCCTGCATTCTCCACTACGACCAGAACGACGACCGCCTCGGCGACGACGAGTTGGTCCTGATCGACGCCGCCGCCGAGGTCAACGGTTACTCCTCCGACATCACCCGCACGTTCCCCGCAAGTGGGAGGTTCTCCGCGCCGCAGCGGGCGATCTACGAAGTGGTGCTCTCAGCCGAGAAGAAGGGCGTGGAGTTGTCGGTGCCCGGGTCGTCGCTGAAGACCATCCACGACGAGGCCACCCGCATCCTCACCGAGGGCATGGTCGATCTGGGGATCCTCCCCGGTCCGCTCGATGACGCCCTGTCGATGCACCACTACTCCGTGTTCTTCATGCATGGCACCAGCCACTGGCTCGGTCTCGACGTCCACGACCGCGGGGCCTATCGAATCGACGGTGTGTCCCGTCCCCTGGAGTCTGGCATGTCGTTCACCGTCGAGCCCGGTATCTACGTCGCGGCGGAGAAAGGGGAGGTCGAGCTGATCCTTCTCGACCACGATCTGGAGAGCTGGAACCAACGCCGGGTCCGCCTCGGCCGGGCGGCCGCGGCCAAGCTCGAGACGGAGGAGAAGGAGAAAGCCGAGAAGCTCACCCACGAGTTGCCCGAGGAGTTCTTGGGCATCGGAGTCCGTATCGAGGACAACCTCCTCATCACCGCCGACGGACACGAGAACATGACCGAGTCGGTCCCCCGGGAGATCGACGACGTCGAGTCGTTGTGCGCTGAGATCTCGTCGTTGCCCTCTGCTCAGACCGAGGCGGGCAGGGCGTAGAGGACGACCGCCAGGAAATGGAACACGCTGGCCAGCACGACGAACACGTGAAACAGCTCGTGGTAAGAGAAGGTCCTGGGGAACAGTCTGGGGCGCTTGGTGAGGAAGAACACCACTCCGATGGTGTAACAGACCCCGCCGAGGGCGATCAGGGCGATGGCCCCCGGGCCGAGGCGAGTCCAGATCTGGGGCAGCCAAAAGATCACCATCCAGCCCATGACCAGCTGCAGGGTCACCGACAAGCCGGTCGATACGTCGACCATGGCCAGCTTGAAGACGATACCGACGGCGGCGATCCCCCAGACCAGCCCGAGACACCACCACAATGACCCCCCCTCTAAGGCGGCGATGGCGATCGGGGTGAAGGTCCCCGCCACCACCAGGTAGATCATCGAGTGGTCGGCTCTCTGCAGACGACGTTTCCAGGCAGGCCCCCAGGGGACGGAGTGATACAGCGACGAGACGGTGTACATCACGAGTAGGGCGAAGCCGAACACCACCGAGCCGACCACCGTCATGGTGTTTCCCCAGGCACGGGCGACGAGATAGACCGTCCCTCCCAAGGCGGCGACCGCGGCTGCACCGTGGAGGAAGCCACGAATCGGGTTCTGCATGCGACCGAGAGTCATGCGGTCCATGCCGGAGAGGATATGAGAAACCCCGCCCAACTCGACTAGCACGGCCCGGACGGTGCAATCACGTGGTGGAAGTACCATGTCTGTTTCGATATGGCCCTCGGTCTCCTCTACCGCATCTACGAGCGAAATCTCCTCAACGGGCTCGATCGCGACCGTCTTCCCCGGCACATCGGGGTGGTGTTGGATGGGCATCGCCGTCATGCCCGGGCGGAGGGTTTGGCCAGCTACAGCGACTCGTATCGGGTGGGGATGGCGCGCTTCGAGGAGTTCCTCGGTTGGGCCGACGACCTCAAGATCGCGGCCGTGACCGCCTGGGTGCTCTCGCCGGAGAACCTGTCGAGGCCCTCTGCAGAGCTCGACCCCTACTTCGATGTGCTCATCGACCTGTTCGATCGGCTTCCCGAAAAGTGCGCCGAGTACGACATGGCCCTCAAGTTCATCGGCAGCCTCGACCTACTCCCCCCACGGCTCGTCGAGGCGGCCAAGAATGCAGAGGAGCGGCACCCCACCGGCACGAGGAGGCTCAGCGTCGCCATGGGCTATGGAGGCCGTCAGGAGATCGTGGACGCCACCAAGGACCTGGTTGCCGAACTGGCCGCAGAAGGCGTCCTTGCCGACCAGATCGCGGACAACATCGACGCCGCCGCGCTGGCGAGACACATGTACTCGGCCGATCTCCCCGACGCCGATCTCATCATCCGCACGTCAGGAGAGTCGAGATTGTCCGGGTTCCTGCTCTGGCAATCCGCATACTCCGAGTTCGTGTTCGTCGATGTCAACTGGCCTGCCTTCAGACGGGTTGACTTTCTGCGCGCCCTTCGAGACTACGAAGGCCGCACCCGCCGCTTCGGCCAGTGAACACACTCCATCGCGGGCGGTCATGGCACCGTGTTCGCCAGTGGTCAGGCGGTCACCATGCCCGGGTGGAGGTGGGTGACGTCACCCAGCTGGCGGAGGGAGAAGGCCCAACCGGTGCTCACCCTGATCATGGTCAATCGCGAGACCCCGGTGTGTGGTTGGCGGAACCTGTCCCATTCCCACGGGACCGGGTCGAGACCGAGGAGATGACCGAGGACGAGGGCGTTGCTGCCGGCATGGGCCACGATGATCACCCTCCGGTCAGGGTCGTCGACGTTCCAGAGGTGACGTCCCTCGGGGTCGGCGGGGTGGATGCCGTGGGCATCGAGGGTCTCGACCAGCCCGGAGATCACCCTCACATGGAAATCCCGAAACGACTCGCCTCCGGGCAGACCGTCCCACATCTCGTCCATCGTCCGGAAGTTGGCCTTCTCGAACGCCCTCTCGATCACCTCAACCGGCTCGCCCTCCCATTCCGGAGGGTTCTGGATCTCTTTGAGCCAGTCATAGACCTCACTCTTCCGGCCCAAACTCGACGAAACCGGCATCGACGTCTCCAGGGCCCTCACCATTGGCGAAGCCCAGATCTCGTCGACGTTGTCGAGTGCTGATAGCCGGTGGCCGACCCGTTGCGCCTGCTCGTGTCCCAGCTCGGTGAGGGCAGGGTCGTTGCGGGCGATGCGATCGGGGGCCCAGTCCGGCTGTCCGTGTCTGACCAGGTACAGGTCCATGTCCCCAACCTATACGTTGCCGATTCGGGGGCCGTGACCAATACGATGGGGTGGTGGCCCGCCAACCCCTCATCGCCCATCTCACCGAGAATGCGCTGCGCACCGATGGTCCCTTCACCCTGCGGAGCGGTGCGGTCTCCGATTGGTACCTCGATGCGAGACAGACCACCTTCGACGGGGAGGGGGCCCGGCTGGTGGGGGCGGCGGTGCTCTCGGTGCTCCGTCGCGAGGTTCTGGCTGTGGGCGGCATGACCATGGGGGCCGATCCCATCGCCATCGCCACCGCGATGACCGCAGCCGACCAGGGACGAGATCTCAAGGCGTTCTCGATTCGCAAGGAGCAGAAGGACTACGGCGCCGGTGGTCGGATCGTTGGCCCGATCGACAGTTCGATGCCGCTGGCGGTGGTCGAGGACACCACCACAACCGGGGGTGCCGCCGTCGAAGCCGCGCAGTATCTCCTCGATCATGGCTTCGAGATCGTCCAGGCAATAGCGCTCGTCGATCGTTCGGGGGGAAAGGCGAGGGAGAGCTTCGCCACACTGGGTATCGAGCATCAAGCGCTGATCAGACCCGAGGACCTGGGAGTGGGGCCATGACGGTCGTGGTGAGACGCTCCGCCATCAAGATGTGGCTGATGGCGATGGGTGGCATCCCGCTGCTGATCATCTCCCTGGACGTCCTCACCGAGCGTCGGATCACCCGATGGCTGACCGACCTCATCTTCAGACCCGAAGACGTGCAGATCTATGAGCCACGTGACGTGATCTACGCCTGGGCGATGCTGTTGTTCGGTGGGTTTCTCGTCGTCTGGGGATTGAAGGAGTTGTTCCTCCCCACCAAGGTCGTCGAGTGCCGCGACGACGGTCTGGCGGTCAGGATCAACGGCCCCCTGCGCGGCCCGTCGCTGATCCCGTGGAACAACATTCGCGATGTCGGCGGCGCCGAGATAGACGATGAGGGAGACATGGTGCCGCTCCTGGTGGTGTCGGTGTTCGGTCGTGAGAACCTTCCCGACAACCCGTGGGGGGCCCGTTGGGTGGAGGAGCGCGAGCTCGGGGTCATGGCCCAGGACTGGCAAGAGGACCCGGACCTGGTGGCGGAGCAGATCGCCGACTATGCGGTCGACGCGGTGAAGAGACACAAGCGGGAGCGAACGGCGAAGCTTTGGCAGGATTCATGATGAAGGTCGGAGCCCACGTCCCGTCGTTGTACCCGCTGGCAGAGGCGGAGCAACGGGGCGCCGACCTGGTCCAGATCTTCCTCTCCAATCCCCAGTCGTGGAAAAAGCCCAGGCCTCGCCTGGATGCCGCGGAGCTGAAGGGCTCGCCTATCCCCGTTTACGTCCATGCCCCCTACCTGGTCAACCTATGTGCCGACAACAACCGGGTAAGGATCCCGAGCCGGAAGATCCTCCAGGACACCTGCGACTCTGCCGGGGAGATCCACGCGGCTGCAGTGATCGTCCACGGAGGCCATGTCACCGGTGACGGTCCCCAGGAGGAGGGGATCGTGCGGTGGCGGAAGGCACTCGACGCCCTGGACACGGACATGAGGGTGCTCATCGAGAACACCGCCGGTGGCGACAAGGCACTAGGGCGTCGGGTGGAGTGGATCAAGAGGCTGTGGGAGGAGATCGGCTCCTACCGGGTCGGGTTCGTGCTCGATACCTGTCATGCCTGGACCGGCGGGGAGCCTTTGGACGGGCTCGTGGAGCGGGTGATCGACGCAACGGGGCGGATCGACCTGGTCCACGCCAACGACTCGAAAGACCCCTTCGACTCCCGACGGGACCGCCATGAGAATCTGGGGGCGGGGGAGATACCAAGAGAGGATCTGGCCAGGCTGATCGTCAGCGCCGGAGCCCCGATAGTGGTGGAGACCCCGGGTGGCGTAGAGGAGCAGCGCACCGACATCGAGTGGGTCAGAGGGCTCGTCTGAGTCTCATGGCAGTCAGCAGAGCCGAGAGACGGGCCGGCCGGCGCACCAAGGTGGCGGTGCTGTTCGCCGACGAGACCGACCGCGCACTCGACCTCCTCGAGTTGATGGAGATCGCTTGGCACGACGTGCACGGAGAGGTCACGCCGCCTGATCAGGTGATTCTCGATGTGCTCGCTCTGAGCCGCGGAGATCTCGATGAGCTGATTCGCTGGGTACGTCTGGCCGTGGTCGACTGGCGCGACGTGCGGGTCGCCGCCGACGAATTTCGAGCCACCGACTGACCAACGGCCTCATCGCCTCCGGCTCGAAACCGCATACCTGTCGCTCAGGTACCCTTGAGCCAACATGACCAAAGTAACTGCCCCGGCGATCAGAGAACGCAAAGGCGGCCCCAAGATCGCCATGGTCACCGCCTACGACTACCCGGGCGCGGTCATCGCCGACCGGGCAGGCATGGACATCATCCTCATCGGTGACTCCGTGGCCAATGTGGTCCACGGCATGGACACCACCCTCGAGATCGGGCTCGACGAGATCGTGCTCCACACCCGGGCCGTGAAGCGGGCAAAGCCCAACGCCCTGGTGGTGGCGGACATGCCGTGGCTCACCTTCCATCTCGGGCCGGAGGACGCGGTGCGCAACGCCGGGCGTCTCGTCCGCGAGGGTGGTGCCGAAGCCGTCAAGCTCGAGGGTGGTCGGAAGAGGCTTCCGGTGATCGAGGCGATCCTCGACGCCGAGATCCCGGTGATGGGACACGTCGGCCTCACCCCGCAGTCGGTCCATGCCATGGGTGGGTTCAAGGTGCAGGGCAAGGTGGTCGACGCCGCCCGGGAGATGATCGCCGATGCCAAGGCACTCTCCGACGTGGGCTGTTTCTCGATCGTCATCGAAGGTGTCCCCGACACTCTCGGCGAGATCATCACCAAGGAGGTCGACGCCCCGACGATCGGCATCGGTGCCGGGCCGATGACCGACGGACAGGTGCTCGTGTTCCATGACGTGCTCGGTCTCGGGTCGGGTGAGTACCCCAAGTTCGTGCGGCCCTACGCCAGCCTGGCCGACGAGGCGGTGGCGGCTCTCGAGCGTTTCAAGTCCGACATCGAGTCGGGCTCGTTCCCCGGCGAGGCCGAGAGCTATCACGTCTCCGAGGAAGTGGTCGACGAGTTGCTCAAGGGCAGCTGAGACTCCTCATCTCACTGCTGGTCGTGGTGGCTGGGTGTGCCACGACGACCGGGCTCGCCGGGTTCGCCACCGCCACGATCGAGGTCGGTGACCAGCCGCTGACCGTTCTATTGGCCGAGACTTCCACTCAACGCCGTCAGGGCCTGCGGGAGGTTCCGTCACTGCCGGTGGGGATCGACGGGATGCTGTTCGTCTGGGACGCACCGACCACGGCCACCTTTGGGATGCTGGACACCATGATGCCCCTCGACATCTGGTGGTTCGACGGGGATGGGATTCTCCTCGGTTCCACCCGGATGGAGCCATGCCCCGCCGAGCCCTGTGCCGGTCATGGGTCGCCCGGGCCGATCAGATGGGCGTTGGAGACACCGGCGGGGGAGTTCGAGCTCGAGACGGGAGCCCGGCTTTCGACTGTGGAAATTCCCTGAGCGCGTCTACCATTCCGAGCCGACCCGGCGACACGCGCCGCCGGCCCCTGCTCCACCGAGTTGGTGGGGCCTTCCATACGGATGTCCACAGGAGGTGTGATGCGCGACTATGAACTGATGACGATTCATCGGCCCGATCTGGCCGAGAACGACGTCGAGACCAGGATCGGCGAGCTCGAGGCCTTTCTGTCCAACAGCGACGCACAGGTCACCAAGCGTGACATTTGGGGCAAACGACGGTTCGCATACGACATCGACCACCTCAGCGAGGGCTATTACTCCGTAGTGTCCTTCAAGGCGGGGGCGGAGACCGTCGCGGGCGTGGATCGGTTGCTGTCGCTCGCCGACGATGTCGTCCGTCACAAGATCGTGCGTCTGGGCGACTGACTGGATTCTGTCCCGACTACCCGGCATAGTCGGTGGCGGGACTGCAAGAGGAGTACTCGATGTCAAGCAATGTGACTTTGATCGGAAACCTGGTCGACGACCCGGAGCTTCGCTTCACACCGTCCGGTGTGGCCATGGCCAAGATCCGTATGGCCGTCAACCGGCGCTGGCGTGGCCAGGACGGCGAATGGCAGGAGAACACCAGTTTCTTCAGCGGCACCATCTGGCGGGAGCAGGCCGAACAAGCCGCCGAGTCGTTGCAGAAAGGCGCCCGGGTCATCGTCTCCGGTCGTCTCGAGCAGCGGAGTTGGGAGACCGAACAGGGCGAGAAGCGCTCGGTTGTCGAGGTCCAGGTCGACGAGATCGGACCTTCGCTTCGCTGGGCGACCGCCACGGTGAACAAGACCCAACGTCAGGACAACTGGTCCGACAACAAGTCCGCCGCTGCCGACGCTCCAGCAGCCCGAGATGATTATGGGCCCGACGAGGCGCCCTTTTAGGAGAGACTGAATGGCTCGTAAGAACAGGAGAAACCCGCGGACTACGACACGCAGTCGCCGTCAGGACTTCCGGCGCGGCAAGCCCAAGGCATGCGTCATCTGCCCCGAGGGCGCAGTCGACTGGAAGGACACCTCCTTCCTCCGCAAGTACGTCTCCGATCGGGGCAAGATCCGGGGACGACGTGTCACCGGCTTGTGCCCCCAGTGCCAGCGCAAGGTGGCAGTGGCGGTGAAGAACGCCCGCGAGATGGCCTTGCTGCCCTACGTGGGGGGGCGATGAAACTCATACTCACCGCCGACGTCGACGAGCTCGGCAAACGTGGGGACGTGGTCGACGTCGCCGACGGCTATGCCCGCAATTTCTTGCTTCCCAGGGAAAAGGCGATCAAGGCCAACGCAGGCGCACTGGAGCAGGCGGAGGCGGTCCGCGAGGCTCGTCTCGAGGCCGAGCGCCGCGCCAAGGAGACCGCAGAGAACATCGCCACCCAGCTGGTGGGTAGCCGGGTCGTCCTGGCCGCCCAGGCCGGCGACGAGGGCCAGCTCTACGGCTCGGTGGGCATTGCCGACATCGTCGAGGGGATCCACCGCTTCACCGGGATCGAGCTGGCCAGGAACCAGATCGAGGTCGGTCAGCCGATCAGGGCGATCGGTCTCCATGAGATCACGATCAAGGCCCACCCCGAGGTCGAGTTCCCGCTCACCCTCGACGTCATCCCCGCATAGTATTCCTAACGCTGTGGGGCGATATCCCGTCCGTACGGCGTCTGAAAACCGCCAGCCGCGATTTCTTTTCGCGACCTAGTTATGAGTTTCGCGTTCTAGAGCCAATCCCTTCCAGCGCGAAAAACAATAAGCAGAGTGGGAAAATCAAGGGGGTCTCACCGCCTGCTCATCGACGTGGTCGCGCTTAAGTTGGCTCCCACTTCCCCGCTGCTGGCGGCACGGCTTCCCCGCCCCAGCGGGGTCTCACGCGCCAGGGCCCCCAAAAATCTGTCGGTGGCGCGTTGTTGACTGACTACGAGGACATGCATGACCATTGGCGACCAGACTGAGATGCGGCCGGGGTACCGCAGCCCGCCCCACTCACGTGAGGCGGAGGAGTCTGTCATCGGTGCGGTGCTTCTCTCCGAGGACGCGGTCAACGAGGTCATGGACCGGATCCATCCCGAGGACTTCTACATCCCGGCGCACCAGGCCATCTTCGAATCGATGCGCGAGCTGTTCGACAGCAGCCAGGCCATCGACGCCGTCACCGTATCGGAGTCGTTGCGCCGAAAGGGCGAGCTGGAGAAGATCGGCGGCGTCCAGTATCTGACACGAATGGTCGACATCGTCCCCTCCACCTCGAATGTCACCTATTACGCCAGCATCGTCGAGGAGCACGCCAAGAGACGTGAGCTGATCCGGGCCGGGGCCGCGGTCACCGAATTCGCCTTCAACATCGACGATGAGATCGCCAGTGTCCTCGACCGCGCCGAACAGGTCGTGCTCGGGGTCGCCGAGAAACGGTCGTCGCAGACCTTGCTCGAGGTGGGGCCGTTGTTCCAGGACGTGCTGGAGCACATCGAGTTGCTCGAGCAGCAAGGCAACGAGATCACCGGTCTCGCCACCGGCTTCGTCGACCTGGACAAGAAGCTGGCCGGGCTGCAACCTTCCAATCTCGTGGTGATCGCGGGGAGGCCCGCGATGGGAAAGTGTCTGGCCGGGTCTTCAAGGGTGGTCGACCCGAACACCGGCGCCCTCCGGCGCATCGAAGAGCTGCGCTCGCAGGGTGCAGTTCTGGCCCTACACGAAGGGCGGTTGGAAGTTGTGCCGGGAAGACAGACCGGGTGGCTGGATCAGGGCGTTCAGGAGACCTTCAAGGTAACGACACGTCTGGGACGGACCGTAACCGCGACCGCCAACCATCCGTTTCTCACGATCGACGGCTGGACCGAGCTGCGCGAACTCATGGTCGGCTCGGAGATCGCGGTTCCCGGCCGCGTCGAGGTTCGCTCTTCCCGCCCCGAGCTGACTGACGCGGAAGTGGCGTTGCTGGCCTACATGATCGGTGACGGGACGTGCACCGCGCGGACACCTTTCTTCACCAACACGGACCCGGAGGTGGTGGCGGATATCGGGCGTTGGGCCAGGGAGCTCGACCTCGAGCTGTACAAGGATCCACTCGTCCCCCAGTACCGGCTCCGTCGGCGCGCGGGGCGCCAGCGTGAGAACGAGCTGACCACAATCATGCGGGCCCTCGGGATCCCCGGCTGCATGGCCCATGACAAGCACGTCCCAGCCCCGATCTTTCGAGCTCCGTCCCGTCAGATCGCGTTGTTCCTCAACCGTCTCTACGCCTGCGATGGCAACGCCTGGATAGACAAGCACAACTACCGGATCGAATACTGCACGGCCTCGGAGCAACTCGCCGACGATGTCCAGCATTTGTTGCTCCGCTTTGGCATCGTCGCCAAGAAGAGACGACGACTCGTCAAAAGCCAGAAGGGCCGTCGTGAAGTCTTCGACGTCTCGTTCCAGGATCCGACGAATGTCGAGAGGTTCGTCGGTCACATCGGTGCTTACGGGAAGATGGATCGTGTGGCCGATGTGCTCCAGACGGCGCCCAACCGCAAGGTGAACGCCGCGGCACATGAGCTCCTGCCCATGGAGACATGGGACATGGTCCTCGAGGAAAAGGGTGACAAGACCTGGCGCGAGGTCTCATTGGCGACGAGTCGGTCGGCTCACCACAACTGGCACGTCCATCGTCGGCGGCTCTCCAAGCGTACCCTGGCCGAGATCGCCAAGGCGCTGAACAGCGATCGTCTCCTCACCCTGGCCAACTCAGAGATCATCTGGGATCCAGTCGTGTCGATCGAGCCGGCTGGATTGGAACAGACCTACGACCTCACGGTCGAGGGCCACCACAACTTCGTGGCCGACGACGTCCTGGTTCACAACAGCTCGTTGACCATGAACATCGCCACCAATGCCGCCTCCGCCGGTGAGTCGGTGGCCATCTTCTCCCTCGAGATGTCCAAAGAGGAGATCGTCCAGCGGATTCTGTCATCGGTGGGCAAGGTCGACTCGATGAAGCTGCGCTCGGGCCAACTCGGCCCCCTGTGGCAGCGGGTGGTCGATGCCGCCGGACGCATGTACAAGGCCCCGATCTACATCGACGACTCCCCGGTGGTGACCGTCACCGACATCCGGGCCAAGTGTCGTCGTCTCAAACGGAAAAAGGGCCTCTCCCTGATCGTGGTCGACTACCTGCAGTTGATGGAGGCCCACGGCAACGAGAACCGGCAGCAGGAGATCGCCCAGATCTCCCGGAACTTGAAGAACCTGGCCCGGGAGTTGGAGGTGCCGATCATCGCCGTCTCCCAGCTCAACCGGTCGTTGGAGTCGAGAGAGGACAAACGGCCGCGGCTTTCCGACCTGCGGGAGAGTGGGAGCATCGAGCAAGACTCCGACGTGGTCATGTTCGTATACCGCCACGAGTACTACCACCCCGAGGACCAGGACAAGAAGGGCATCGCCGAGGTCATCGTGGCCAAGCACCGCGCCGGTTCGACCGGTCCAGTGGAGATGACCTTCCAGCCCGAGTTCACTCGCTTCGCCAACCTGGGCAGAGACGTCACCTGAGGAAGGGCTTGACACTGACTAAAAGGGTTAGTTATAGTGCCTAATACCTTTAGTCATGTGAGGAGTCACCATGTCTCAGCAATCCCCAGTTCAGCGGTCGGTCTTCGACCGCCAACTCGTCACCGAGATCCACATAGCCGCTGCACCGGCGGAGGTATGGTCGGTCTTGACCGACTTCACCGCCTTCACCGAGTGGAATCCGTTCATCACCGAGGCAACGGGCAGCGTGGCCGTGGGTTCCCATCTCGAGGTGCGCATGGAGCCCCCGGGAGGGCGGGCGATGACCTTCAAACCCTTGGTGACCGAGGCGACCGAATCGGTCTCGTTCGAGTGGCTCGGGAGAGTCCTCATGTCCGGGATGTTCGACGGGCGGCATCGTTTCGACCTGGAGGAGACGGCGGGAGGAACCCGGCTCACCCACTCGGAGCGGTTCACCGGGCTGATGGTCCCGATACTGGCCCGGGCACTCGACACCAGAATCCGCGCCGGGTTCGTGAGCCTCAATGAGGCCCTCAAGACCCGGGTCGAAGGAATGGTACGGGACACGGTCTGATGGGACGCCGCGTCGGCATCGACCAGACAGATATCACGCGAGCCGCGGCGAGGATTGCCGATTCGGATGGGCTCGATTCGGCCACCCTCACTGCCGTCGCCGGTGAGCTCGGGATTCGGACCCCTTCGCTCTACAACCACGTCGACGGGCTCGCCGGAATGCGTCGACTGCTCGCCCTACGCGGCTCGGCCGTCCTCCTCGAGGACTTCGGCGATGCCGTATCGGGTCGTAGCGGAGCCGCCGCGTTGCGCGCCATCGCCCGCTCCTATAGGGCGTTTGCCACCGCCCACCCCGGCCTCTACGCATCGTTCCTTCCCGCCCCCGAGCCCGGCGAGGACGATGTGCTCTACGACGCCATGGCCCAACCGGTTCATGTCGTCGCCGGGGTGCTTCTCGAGATGGGGATCCCAGCGGGAGAGGCGATCCATCTGATAAGGGCACTTCGCTCCCTGCTCCATGGGTTCCTCGACCTCGAGTCCAAGTCGGGGTTCGGCATGCCCGTCGATATCGACGCCAGCTTCGAGGCCGCCATCGATCTGATGATCTCGGCCGCGAACGCGGTGGCACGGAACCCTGAAAAAGGCTGAGCGGCAGCCTGGTGGCTGCCGCGGAGGGGTTCGTCACTTGCCCGGTGAAGCCTGTGGTGCTTCTGAGCGGGGACTCGTTTGGGCAACGGACTTACATGCCCAGTCTGGCCGGGAAATGCCCGCTTGCACCCGCCAGCCCGGACCAAACCCAATATACGCGGCCGCGCTAGTTATCGATCGAAGTCCCGATGTGAGCGCGAGGGAGTGGGGCCGGTCTGGCCCTGGTACTTCGAGCCCAACTCGGGCGAGCCGTACGGCTGGTCGGCCGCGGTCGTCATCTGATAGAAGCTGATCTGGCCGATCTTCATCCCGGGGTAGATGGCGATCGGCAGGGTCGCCACATTGGACAGCTCCAGGGTTATGTGCCCCTCGAAACCGGGGTCGACGAAGCCGGCGGTGGAGTGGATGAGCAATCCGAGACGCCCCAGCGACGACTTGCCCTCGAGACGTGCGACCACGTCGCCTCCCAGCTTGACCCGCTCCAAAGTCGAGCCGAGCACGAACTCGCCAGGGTGGAGCATGAACGCCTCTTCGCCCACCTCGACCAACTGGGTCAGGTCTTCCTGGGGAGCCCGGGGGTCTATCTCGGAGTACTTGTGGTTGACGAAGACGCGGAACCCGTCACTGACCCGCAGGTCGACCGAGGAGGGTTGCACGAATGAAGGCTCGTAAGGGTCGATCTGGATCGAGCCGGCCGCGATGGCCTCTCTGATGGAACGGTCGGAGAAGATCACTGTCGAGCGGGTGACGGGAATCGAACCCGCGTCTTGAGCTTGGGAAGCTCACGTTCTGCCATTGAACAACACCCGCGAGTCCGGCAAGCGTAGCGGTGCCAGTCGGATTGCACGTCGCGGCCAAACATGACGAGCCGCATTCTGGGGTAATCGGGTCACTACTTTGGTCATGCAATGACACAGCGTCCCGTCGATCGTGACTCGATACCCGGATGGTTGCTGCACTGGGGTGCGGTCGCATGGCGGCTGATCGCCATCGGCGTCGTGGTGTTCTTCGGTTTCCGCGCCTTGAAGATCGTGAGCGTCGTCATCCTCTCGGTGGTTGTGGCCCTCTTCCTCACAGCCGTCCTGTGGACCCCGTCGAACTGGCTTCGGGCCCGCCGGTTCCCCCCGGCGCTGGCCAGTTTCCTTACCTTGACCGGGGCTGTGGCGGTGTTGGCCGGTGTCATCACGCTGATCACCCCCCAGGTGGCGGCGGGCGTCGACACTCTCGCCGACGATCTGGGCTCGGCCGGCGATTCCCTCAGGCGATGGTTGATGGTTGGGCCCTTGGGTCTCTCGGAGGCTCAAATCGAGTCCTATTGGGAGAGCATCCTGGAGTGGGCCCAAGGGTTCGGTGAGGACTCCTTCCTGGTCGGGGCCGCCGCCGCCCTCGAATTCATCACCGGCACATTCCTCGCCGTGATCGTCACCTTCTTCCTTCTCAAGGACGGGAGACGGTTGCTCGACGGGCTGCGGGGACGTCTCTCCGAAGACCGGGCGGAGAAAGTGGAGCAGGGCTTCCGGGTGGGGAGACGCTCTCTCGCCCAATACATGGGTGGCGTCGCCATCGTCGGCGCCTTCGACGCCACGATGATCGCAGTCGCTCTCTGGGTCGTCGGTGTTCCCCTGGTGGTCCCCCTGGCGCTCATCGTCTTCTTCGGAGCGTTCATCCCCCTCGTGGGGGCATTCGTCTCGGGTCTCCTCGCGGTGGTGGTGGCTTTCGTCAACGGCGGGTTGACCGATGGACTGATCATCCTCGCGGTGGTGGTCGGTGTCCAACAGTTCGAGGGTGATGTGATCATGCCTCTGGTCTTCGGTCAGACGCTGCGGCTGCACCCACTGGTGATCCTGCTCGGTGTTGCCGCCGGAGGCATAGCCTTCGGGTTGTTCGGGGCATTTCTCTCGGTGCCGCTGATTGCGGTGTCGGTAGCCGTGCACGAGGCGATCTCAGACGAGCCGGAGACGGCTTTCATCAGCCTCGCCCGGGGTTAGCCGGCAGCAATGTCAGCCGAGCAGGGTGACCCCGCCCCAGACGGCGAGCACCACTCCGACGACAGAGAGAAAGATCACTCGACCCCGGCGGTATTGCGCTTGCTCGACTCCTCTCGGAGTCTCCCCTCTCCGGTGCTTCCACCAGGCGAGCCCGTTGCCGATCAGCAAAGCCAGACCGAGGGCAAGGATCATCTCCGGCAGGAGGTTCTCGAAGTCGAGGAAGTCGTCGATCGGCGCGACGCTAATTGCGGATAACCTCAAGGCGTGAATCAACCTGCGACCGCGTCGGCGCCGGCCAGCACGGGGAACCTCGGCCCCGCCTTCGACTGCCTCGCCCTCGCTCTCGCTCCCCGTTGCATCGTTGAGGCCACTCGCTCCGATGAATGGTCGGTCGAGCACACCGGAGAGCACCTCCCCGGCCCACGCGAAGACGATGGGGTCCTCGCGGCCGCCCGAAGGGCGGTCGGGGATCGTCCTCTGGCAATGAGGGTCAGCACCAAGATCCCCAGATCGCGCGGACTGGGTTCCTCGGGTGCCGCCTTCGTCGCCGGGACGGCGGCCGCCCTGCGAGCGGTCGGCGAGGACGCCTCACCAGACCGGGTATTCCGGATCGCCGCCGGGCTCGAGGGCCACCCCGACCAGGTGGCCGCTTCCGTCTATGGAGGCTTGGTGTTGATCCCGGCGGAAGGTCCGCCGATACGGCTTCCCATGCACCCGACGCTTCGCCCGGTGGTGGCGGTTCCCGACGTGCGTCTTCCCACGAAGGAGGCGCGTGCGGTTGTGCCCTTCCGATATCCCCGCGATGTCGTGGTGAGGAGCCTGGGTCGGGTCGCGGCGCTGACTGCGGGCTTGATCACCGGTGATCCCCAGATGCTGGCGTCGGCGCACGGCGATGAGATCCATGAGGCACCGCGTGATGCAATCAGCCCCGATGTCGCCAAGCTGATCGACGTGGCGAGGCGCGCCGGGGCGCTGCACGCGGCGCGCTCAGGGGCGGGCCCCTCGGTCCTGGCGATCGCCACGGTGGACAGCGTCGATCGGGTGGTCTCCGCCTTCAACGAGTGGGGGGTCGATGTGATCAACGCCCCCGTCGAGACGACGGGGCTCATCTAGGGCGTCGGGTGGGATGGTGTTGAGATCGAGACCTCCTTCGAGGACTTCGACGACCACTGGAGATCGTTCTTCGATGGTCAGGGCCCGGCGCCGGGCTATGTCGTCACCCTCGACATGGCGAGCCGCCATCGTCTCGAAGAGAGGCTGCGCGCGGAGCTGCGACCATCGCCTCCACGGGTCATCAGGCTCAGTGCCCGGGCGAGGGCGGTTCGAGCGGTCTGCTGAGCCGTCCGGAGACGGGCTGACGGGTTTTGGATTTCGGCTCGGTCTCTCTAACATCGAACAGATGTTCGGGTCAGCGGTGAATCAAGCGAGCCTGTTCGGTGAGGGCGAAGTCGGCTTCGATGTTGGTTTCTCCTCGATGCAGCGGTTCGACCTCGCGGATGGTGCCTGGCTCGACTACGCACCGATGTGGCTTCAGGGCGACAACACCCTCTTCGACACCCTCGTCGGGGTCGCCGAGTGGAGCCAGCCCGTGGTGCGAATGTACGACCAGGAGGTGGTGACGCCTCGATTGGTCGCTCATCTCGAGCCCTTGGCCCATGAGATGCTTCCAGACATGATCGATGTGCTCTCGGGCCGCTACCACCGGCGTCTCGACCAACTCAGCGCCGGTTGGTATCGCAACGGCAGCGACTCCGTCGCCTTTCATGGTGATCGCATCGCCCGGGAGCGGGACGAGGCGGTGGTGGCCACGGTCTCCCTTGGCGGGGCGCGCCGATTCCTCATCAGACCAAAGAGCGGTGGAGAGAGCCTGTCG
>Ga0256867_10000160_pt1 | contig 24727 bp, 21 predicted proteins | sample RVTome_15_FD_185939 | JGI IMG/M metagenome (GOLD analysis project Ga0256867, IMG submission 185939) | Soil microbial communities from uranium-contaminated site in the Upper Colorado River Basin, Wyoming, United States - RVT150D86 (HiSeq) ... | reverse complement strand
ATCGACCAGATGTCGGACGCGATCGCGCACTCGACGCTCACCTTCGCGCTGACGAAGTCGTCCGTGAACGGCACCGACAAGGCGTCGAACACGGCGAAGGAGAAGATGGCCTACCACGGCTCGCGGCTCGAGCGCTAGCCCGGGCACGAGATCCGCTCGACGGGGGCCGGCGAAAGCCGGCCTTCGTCGTTTTCGGAGGGCTCTACCGCCGGAACTGGAGCTCGTGCCAGGAAGGCACGGGCGCCAGCTCGAGGAGGGCGCGGCCGCCGTCGGGCTCGCGGTAGCCGAACTCCGCCGCCTCGCCGTCCCAGTCGACCTCCAGGCGGTTCTCCTTCACGCGCTGGTCGAGCCAGGCGCCGCGGAAGATGAGCTTGCGGAGCCAGTAGACGAGCGACTCGTCGTTCACGAGGGCGACCCGCTCCCACTGGCGGACCAGGTACGCGCCGAGCGCGCTCTGCGGGTCGTCGATCCGGCCGTGGGCGGTCAGCTCGACCAGGTCGGCGGTCTCGGCCTCCTCGAGCTCGCCGGGCTCGACCAGCCGCAGGCGCACCGCGGCGGCGTTCACCCGCTGCTCGAAGTCGATCGCGTTGAAGCTGAAGCGGTACCCGAGGAACTCGACGACGTAGTCGTCCCCCGACGTGTAGTTCGAGTCGCTCACCCGGTCTGAGAATAGCCATGCGCCCGCGGGCCCGCTCCCTGAGCCGGTCCGTCCGATCCCGACCGTACGGTGGACTGCGATGCACGAGGGCACCTGGACGATCCGTCCGTGCCCGCGCGGGGAGGTAGGACGGCTCGCCACGGCGCTCGGCGTCGGCGACGCGACCGCGAGCGTCCTCGTCCGGCGCGGCTACGGCGACCCCGAGGCGGCGCGGGCTTTCCTGGCCGCCGCGCCACCCGGCCACGACCCGTTCCTGCTCGGGGACGTCGAGGCGGCCTGCGCGCGGATCCGCGAGACGATCGCGGCGGGCGGGAGGATCTGCGTCCACGGCGACTACGACGTCGACGGCATCTGCGCGACCGCGCTCGCCGTCACCGCGCTGCGCGACCTGGGCGCTGACGTCGGGTGGCACCTGCCGAGCCGCTTCGAGGAGGGCTACGGCGTCTCGAGAGAGACGCTCGCGCGGCTGGCGGACGACGGCTGCGCGCTCGTCCTCACCGTGGACTGCGGGATCACGGCCGTGCAGGAGATCGCCGAGGCGCGCTCGGCCGGCCTCGAGGTGATCGTCACCGACCACCACCGCCCCGGGGAGGAGCTGCCCGACTGCCCGATCGTCGCCACGAAGCCTTCGCAGTACCCGTTTCCGGAGCTCTGCGGCACGGGCGTCGTGCTCAAGGTGCTGGAGGCGCTCGGCGCGGAGAAGCTCGACCGCCACCTCGACCTCGTGGCGCTTGCCACTGTCGCGGACGTCGTCCCGCTCCTGGACGAGAACCGGGCGCTCGTCGCCGCGGGGATGCGGCGGCTCGCCCGCACGGACAAGCCGGGCCTGCAGGCCCTCATGCGCGCGGCCGGGGTCGACCCGGCGACCGTCGACACGGGGATGATCGCGTTCCGGCTCGCACCGCGGATCAACGCGGCGGGGCGCCTTGGGCACCCCGGCGCGGCGCTCGACCTCCTCCTCACCGCCGACGAGGCCGAGGCGGGCAGGCTGGCGGGCGAGCTCGAGGCGCTCAACCGCGACCGGCAGGTGGTCGAGGACCGGATCCTGCGCGACGCGGTCCGCCAGGTGGAGGAGTGGCCCGAGCCCAGGCGCCGCTGCCTCGCCTACGTGATCGCCGGCGAGGACTGGCACCGCGGCGTGATCGGCATCGTCGGGTCGAGGCTCGTGGAGCGCTTCCACCGGCCGGTCGTCCTGATCGCGGGCGGGGAGCCGGGCGAGGACTGGGTCGGATCGGGCCGCTCGGTCAGCGCCTTCGACCTGCACGGCGCGCTTGCGGCCTGCGCGGGCCTGCTCGGGCGCTGGGGCGGGCACCGCGCCGCCGCCGGCCTCTCCATCCGGCCGGAGAACGTCGATGCTTTCGCGGCGGCCTTCGCCGAGCACGCGGCGGGCGCGCTCACACCCGAGGACCTCACTCCGGTCACGGTGGTGGACGCGGTCGTCCGCGGCGACGAGCTCACGCTTGGGCTCTGCGAGGAGCTCGAACGGCTGGCGCCCTTCGGCCTGGGCAACCCGAACGTCACCCTGCTCGCGCTCGGCACCGAGCTCTCCGACCTCGACGCGGTCGGGGATGGCAAGCACCTCCGGCTGGCGGTGCACGCCGCCGGCGCACGCTCGGGGGCGATCGCCTTCGGCCGCGGCGCGGCGCTCGACCGCTTCCGCCGCCCCGGGCGCTACGACGTCGCGTTCAGGCTGGCCGCCAACCGCTGGAACGGCACGGTCACGCCGCAGCTCCTCGTCAAGGAGATCTTCGACACGCCGCCGCGCTTCGAGGAGCTCCGCCGCATGCTGCTCGCCGAGTGGCGCGCCGGCCCGGAGCGCTGGAGCCCGTGGGCCCGGCAGGTCTTCGGAGAGCTCGGCCTGGACGAGGACGCGGGAAGCTGGCGACCGCTGGTCGAGTCGCCGGCGTTCCTGGCCGCGCTGGGCGAGGACGAGGCGGCCGCCGCGGCGTAGCTCGAGCGTGTGCCTCCAACGGGGGCCGGGGGCCGGAACCCCGGGAGCTAAGATGGGTTCGTGGCGGGACAGGTGCTCACCGCGTCCGCCGAGCGGCATCGCGAGCAGTTCGACCAGCTCGTGGCGCAGGTGGCGACGTACAACCCCGACGTCGATCGGGATCTCCTGGAGCGGGCGTACCGCTTTGCTTCGGAGGCGCACGAGCACCAGCAGCGGCGGAGCGGGGAGGACTTCATCCTCCATCCGCTCGGGGTCGCCGTCATCCTCGCCGAGCTGCGGAGCGACGACGCCACCATCGCCGCCGGGATCCTCCACGACGTCGTCGAGGACACCGACTCGACGATGGAGCAGGTGCGGGACGAGTTTGGCGAGGACGTCGCGCGGCTCGTCGAGGGCGTCACCAAGCTGACGCGGATTCACTTCCAGAGCCGCGAGCAGGCCCAGGCCGAGAACTACCGGAAGATGATCGTGGCGATGGCCGAGGACCACCGCGTCATCCTCATCAAGCTCGCCGACCGGCTCCACAACATGCGGACGATCGAGTACCTGGGGAAGCAGAAGCAGCTCCAGAAGGCGCGCGAGACGCTCGAGGTCTACGCGCCGCTCGCGCACCGCCTCGGCATCCACACGATCAAGTGGGAGCTCGAGGACCTCGCCTTCCAGACGCTCCACCCGCGCAAGTACGCCGAGATCCAGGCGATGGTGAACGAGCGCCGCGCCGAACGCGAGAAGTACGTCGACGGTGCGGGCCGGGTGCTGAAGCGCGAGCTCGACAAGGTGGGCATCCCGGCCGAGATCTCCTCGCGCGCGAAGCACTTCTACTCCATCTACGAGAAGATGGCCAAGCGCGGCAAGGAGTTCAACGAGATCTACGACCTGACCGCGATGCGCGTCCTCGTGGAGCACGACGCCAAGGAGGGCGAACGCGATTGCTACGGCGCGCTCGGCGTCATCCACTCGCTCTGGAAGCCGATGCCCGGCCGCTTCAAGGACTACGTGGCCATGCCCAAGTTCAACATGTACCGCTCGCTGCACACCACGGTGATCGGGCCAGAGGGGAAGCCGCTCGAGATCCAGGTGCGGACGCGCGAGATGCACCGGACGGCCGAGCGCGGCATCGCCGCCCACTGGCTCTACAAGGGACGCAAGGGCAAGAAGTCGACCGAGGCCGAGCTCGCCTGGATGAAGCAGCTCGCGGACTGGCAGCGCGAGGAGACCGATTCTCGCGAGCTCATGCGCGCCTTTCCGGAGCTCGCCCTCGACGAGGTCTACGTCTTCACGCCCAAGGGCGAGGTGAAGAGCCTCCCCGGCGGCTCGACCCCGATCGACTTCGCCTACTCGGTGCACACGGACGTCGGCCACCGCACGGTCGGCGCCAAGGTGAACGGCCGCATCGTGCCGCTCCACTACCGCCTGCGCAGCGGCGACTTCGTCGAGATCCTCACCTCGAAGCAAACGAGCCGCGGCCCCTCGCGGGACTGGCTCTCCCTGGCCGTCTCCTCCCGCGCGCGCAACAAGATCCGCCAGTGGTACAGCCGCGAGACGCGGGAAGTCGCGGAGCAGCGCGGCCGCGACGCGCTCGAGAACGCGCTCAAGCAGCACAACCTGCCCTACAAGAAGCTCTCCGGCTCGCCGCTGCTCGCCGAGATCATCCGCGAGATGGGCTTCAAGAAGGCCGAGGACTTCTACCTCGCCCTCGGCTCGGGGAAGCTTCAGGTCTCGCAGGTGGCGAACAAGGTCCTGCACCGGCTGAAGACCCACGAGGTGGCCGAGGAGGAGACGCTCCCGCGCCGGCCCAAGGCCCGCGAGGCGGTCGCCTCCCAGAACTTCGGGATCCACGTCCCCGGCGTCGAGGACGTCCTCGTGCGGCTGGCCAAGTGCTGCACGCCCGTGCCGGGCGACGACATCGCCGGCTACATCTCGCTCGGCAAGGGCATCACGATCCACCGGCTCGACTGCCCCAACGTGAAGGCGCTCATGCGAAACCCCGAGCGGTTCACGCCGGTCGAGTGGGACGGCGGCGCCTCGCAGAGCTTCCGCGTCCAGATCGCGGTCGTCTCGTGGGACCGCCCGCGCCTGCTCGAGGACGTCGCCCGGACGTTCGCCGAGCACGGGACGAACATCGTCGAGTACGGCGGCCACGTCGAGGACCAGATGGCGAAGAACTGGTACGTGGCCGAAGTGGGGGACATCAAGGCGCTGCGCGCTCTCCTGGGCGCGTTGCGGAATCTCGAGTCCGTGTTCGACGCCTACCGCGTAACGCCGTCCTGATGCCCGACCGCCTCGCGCTCCCGCGTGAGCTCGAGCAGGCGGACGAGGCGCTGGCCGCGGAGCTGGCCGAGGTGGACGAGCTCTACGCGGCGGTCGAGGAGCTGCGCGCGCAGGCGCTCGAGCTCCGCGCATTCGTCGCCGGGCTGCCCGGGGAACGGGCGGCCGCGGCGGAGGCAGCCCGCGAGGCCGACCGTGCGCTCGCGGAGGCCCGCGCGGCCGCCGACGAGGCGGCGGCGGCTCTGGCCGAGGCCGGGAAAGCTGGGGACGCGGACCGGCTGGCCGAGGCTCGCCGCCGGCAGGTGGCGGCGCAGGACTCCCTCCACGTGGCCGAGCGCCGGCTCGAGGCTGCGCGGCGCCACACGGCCGAGCTCGAGGCGCGCGCCGAGGCGGCCGAGAGCGAGATCCGGGCCCTGGAGGCCCGCTCTGCCGAGCTGGCCGCGACGCTCGCACGTCGGCCGAGGCTCGCCGACGGCGCGGTCTCCGGCCCGGCCTCAGGAGCCGCCGGCGTGGCGGAGTGGGGGACGAGCGCGCGCGCAGCGCTCCTCGTGGCGAGAAGCCAGCTGACCGCCGAGCGCGATGCCGTCGTACGGCAGGCGAACGAGCTCGCCGCCGCGGTCCTGGGCGAGCCGCTCCCGCCGCTGGGGACGAGCGAGGTCGTCCGGCGCCTCGAGGCGGACGCCCGCTAGACACCCCGCGTCACTCGTTCGAGGGATGCCTTCACCCTTTCTCGTCACTCGAACGAGGGATCCGTCACTCGTTCGGGGGATGCGGCCACCCCCGGTCAGGCCCGAGGGACCGTGCGAGGCGTCACATGCGCCAGGCGCAGCATCCATTGGAACGCGGGCTCGGGCGCGAGGCGGCCGGGCTCGAGCTCGTCGTCGTCCTCGCGACGGTGACGCTCGTTGCCGCGCTCGGCCGGCCCGACGCGGTGGAGCGCGGGGACTGGATCGCCTTCGGGATCCTCCTCCCGCTCGTCGCCGGCGCCCACCTGCTGGGCGCCGACCGGACGAAGCACCAGGGCTCCCAGCTCTCGCTCGCTCCGATCTTCACGGGCGTGCTCGTCCTCCCGCCGTCGCTGACCGTCCTCCTGATCGCGCTGGCGGTCATCCCGGAGTGGCTGCGCCGGCGCTCCGACTGGTACATCCTCGTCTTCAACGTCTGCAATCTCGTCGCGCCGGCGCTCCTGGCCCGGGCGGTGTTCGACGCCGTCGAGGAGAGCACGACAGCGGGCTGGACGATCGGGGCCGCGCTGGCCATCGTCGCGTTCCTCCTCCTGCACTACGGGCTCCTCGCCACCGTCCTCCACCTGGCCCGCGGCGTGCGCGCGGCGGACACGATCCGCGCCGACTGCGTCCTCATTGACGCGGGGCTCCTCTCGCTCGGCGCGATCGCGGCGGCCCTGTGGGACGACTACCCGGGCCTCGTCGCCCTGACGCTCCTGCCGCTCGCGCTCGCGTACCGCTCACTCGCCATCCCCGCGCTCGTGGAGGCGACCCGCATCGAGCCCAAGACCGGCCTCTACAACCTCCGCCACTTCGAGGCGGCGCTCGCGCAGGAGCTCGGACGGGCCGGCCGCTTCGACCGGCCGATCGCCCTCCTCATGATCGACGTCGACCACCTGCGCGAGCTCAACACCGCCCACGGGCACATGGCCGGCGACCGGGCCCTCCTCGCCGTCGCCGACGCGCTCAAACGGGCGACCCGGGACTACGACGTCGCCGCGCGCTTCGGCGGCGACGAGTTCTGCGTCCTCCTGCCGGAGACCGATGTCGAAGGCGCGCTCGTCGTCGCCGAGCGCATCCGCGCCGCGGTCGAGGAGTCGACCCGCGGCAGCGACGCCCCGGTCACGGTCTCGATCGGCGTCGTCTCCCACCGCGGCGCCGGCTTCGGCGCCGAGGAGCTTCTCGCGGTGGCCGACCGGGCCGCCTACGAGGCGAAGGCGAGCGGCAGGAACGCGATCGCGGCCGCGCCGCCGCTCGACCCGGTACAGCAGGCGGAGCGCATCCTCGCGGACGCCGCCAACTAGCCCCTAGGGCTCCCAGCGCTCGCCGCCAGTGTCCCAGCCGACGAGGCAGTGCGGGGAGATGAGAAGCGCCACGCGCTCCAGGAAGTCGCGGTCTTCCTGCCCGAAGGCGGCCGGGGCGTCCGAGTCGATGTCGATCTCGCCGACCACCCGCCCCTCGTAGGCGATGGGGACGACGATCTCCGAGCGCGTCGAGACGAAGCAGGCGAGGTAGCGGTCGTCGGCGTTCACGTCGTCGACGATCTCCGTCACGCCGGTCGCGGCCGCGGCGCCGCAGATGCCCTGGCCGATGGGGATGCGGACGTGGTCGGTCGCCTGCGGCCCCTTCCACGGGCCGAGCACGAGGTCGTCGCCCTCCACGAGGTAGACCCCGACCCAGGAGTAGCGCTCGAAGCGGTCGTGGAGGACCTCGACGGCCTTGCGGAGGACCTCGTCCGCCTCCGTCTCGCGGTTGACGATCCGGTCGACGGACTCGAGAGCGCCGCGGTAGGCGTCCGTCGTCGCGCTCACTCGGCCGGCACCGCCAGCTCGACGTCGGTGCCCTCGAAGGCGGCGACGACGCGCCGGTAGTCCTCGGAGATCGGGGTGGGCCGGCGCTCGGGGACGGCCACGAGCACCATGGCCTGCTCGGCCGTGCACATGAGCATGTCGTCGTCGACGCGGTGGGCGCAGAACTCGTAGCCGATGCTGGTCACCCCGATCCGCTTCGTCCGCACGAAGACCTCCAGGAGGTCGTCGAACCGCGCCGGCGCCTCGTAGACGACGGACGACGCACGCATGACGAAGTCCTTGCCGACGGCCTCGCGACGGAGGAGCCCGAGGTGTCGCTCGTACTCGACGCGGGCGAGGTCGAAGTAGGGCAGGTAGCGCCCGTAGTAGACGATCCCCTGGGCGTCCGTATCGGAGAAGCCGACCCGCGCGAACGCCGAGAACTTGAACGGCGGCTTGCGGTCGGTGGGCTGGCCCAGGTGGACGGTCATTGAGCCCTCATCCTAGTTCCGCGCGCGCGGTTGCGTTTTCGCCTGACGCGTGGCAACCTCATGCCTTCAACCCGGGCAACAAGGAACACGAGGGGAGTCCTCTATGAAACGTCTGATCCTGGGCTTCGCTCTGGCCGCCGTCATGCTCGTGCTCGGGCCGACGACGGCAGGAGCGAAGAAGTCGTCATCGCTGTCGCTCGACATGTACCAGGCGACCGTGACGCAGAGCGAGTACGCCGACCTGCTGGAGAAGGGCTACGACATCGTCGCGGCCGAGCACCAGGCCGGCGGCAAGGTGGAGCTCGAGATCGTGCTCGACAAGAGCCAGCTCGCCACCATCGAGAGCGAGGGCGTCGAGGTCGACGTCCTCAAGAACGAGTACGGCCTGAGCGCGCGCGCGTTCGCCGCGCTCCAGAAGTCGACCGGCTACACCGTCTGGCGCGACTACGACGGGCCGGACGGCTACCGCGCCCTGCTCCACCAGATCGCGAAAGACAACCCGCAGATCGCGAAGCTCAAGGTCATCGGCCACTCGGTCCAGGGCCGGGAGATCCTGGCGCTGAAGCTCTCGAAGGACGCGCGCAAGAAGCGCGACGGCACGAAGCCGGCCGTCCTGTACAGCGCCCTGCAGCACGCACGCGAGTGGATCGCGGGTGAGGTCAACATCCGCCTGCTCCAGTGGTACGTCGCCGGGTGGGACGCGAACGACCCGGAGATCCGCAACCTCCTGAAGACGACCGAGCTCTGGTTCGTCCCGGTCGCCAACCCGGACGGGTACCAGTACACGTTCGCGAGCCCCGACACGCGGCTCTGGCGGAAGACGCTCCGCGACAACAACGGCAACGGGATGATCGAGGTCGGCGACGGCATCGACCCGAACCGCAACTTCCCGGAGCACTGGAACTACGACGAGGAGGGGTCGTCGAGCGTCCAGTCCAGCGAGACGTACCGTGGCCCGGGCGCCGCGTCGGAGCCCGAGACGAACGCGATGATGCGCATCATCAGCCAGTCGAGGGCGGAGTTCCAGGTGAACTACCACTCCTTCGGCGAATGGCTGCTCTACCCGGAGGGCTGGCAGATCGGCACGCCGTCGCAGGACGACCCGATCTACTTCGCGCTCTCGGGGAACTTCGACGACCCGGCCATCGAGGGCTTCAACCCGGGCCTCAGCTCCGACGTCCTCTACGTGACGAACGGCGAGACGACGGACTACGCCCACACCCAGCAGAACACGCTGGCGTGGACGCCCGAGCTCGGCGAGGGCTGCCAGGGCTGCGGGTTCGTCTTCCCCGACGACGAGGCGCTCGTCCAGGCCGAGTTCGAGCGGAACATCCCGTTCGCGCTCTCGGTCGCGAAGTCCGCGGACGACCCGGACGATCCGGAGTCGGTGGTCGGGATCGAGACGAAGCCCTTCTACCTGAAGAGCGACGACACCTACAAGACGGGCCTGCCGCAGGCCAACTTCACGTTCGACGTCTCCTACGGCGACCCGCAGAAGGTGCGCGTCCTCGCCAAGCGCGACCTGAAGCAGAAGGTCCTGGTCAAGTACCGGATCAACGGCGGTAGCGTGAAGACCGGGACGGCGCCCGAGTGGAAGGGCGGCGAGACGTACGGCTCGAACTCCGACGTCTACTACGTCATCCGGCAGGGCGAGGTGCGCGGCACCAAGCCCGGGGACACCGTCGAGGTCTGGTTCCAGGCCGGCAACGTGAAGAGCGACTCGTTCACGTACGAAGCGGTCGTGGAGTCGAAGAACGACGTGCTGATCATGGCGGCCGAGGACTACACGGGCGCCTCGCCGGGCCCGGGTCCGGGGCCGAACTACCTCACCTACTACGAGGACGCGCTCGCCGCCAACGGTTTCGGCTACGACGTCTACGACGTGGACGCGATGGGCCGGAAGGCGCCGTCGGCGCTCGGCGTGCTCAGCCACTACGACGCGGTCGTCTGGTACACGGGAGACGACGTCATCACCCGCGAGGCCGGCTGGGCCGCGGGCAACGCGTCGCGGCTCGCCATGGACGAGATGTTCCACGTTCGCGACTACCTGAACGAGGGCGGCAAGGTCCTCTATACCGGCCAGTGGGCCGGCGTGCAGTACACGGCCAACACGGCGCAGCTGTACGATCCGACCGCCGCCAACGCGCAGTGCACGTCTGATCCTGCGATCACCGTCCGCTGCCTGTTCCTGAACGGCTCGGGCGACCTCCAGGGCGACGTGCTCGAGTACTGGTTCGGCGCCTACCTGCTGAACTTCGGCGCGGGCGTCGGCGAGACCGACTTCTTCGGGATCCTCGGCGTCGACACGCCGTTCAGCTCGCTCTCGCTCATGCTGAACGGCGGCGACAGCGCCGACAACCAGGGCATCGCCAACTCGTTCATCACGACGAGCGGCATCCTGCCGCCGTCGACCTACCCGCAGTTCCTGAGCTGGCCGTCGATGAAGTACGACCGGCCGGGCGGGCCGTTCGACCCGCACACCGGCGACAGCTACGCGTACTCGCAGATCGCCGACGTCTCGTTCAAGAGCCTCTCGCGGACGGTCTCCGTCCCGGGCGGCGGCGGGAACCTCACGTTCTGGACGTCGTACAACACCGAGGCCGACTGGGACTTCCTCTTCGTCGAGGCGGCCCCGGCCGGGACGGACAACTGGACGACGCTCCCGGACGCGAACGCGCACACCACCCAGAACACGGGCCTGAGCTGCCCGAGCGGGTGGAACACCCTGCATCCGTGGCTCGACCGGTACCAGACGATCACCGGTCCGTCGACCTGCGACCCCGTGGGGACGTCGGGCGCGTGGCACGCGTCCTCGGGCGACTCGCAGGGGTGGCAGGAGTGGAGCATCAACCTGAACGCCTACGCGGGCCAGATGGTGGACATCCGTATCTCCTACGCCAGCGACTGGGCGACGCAGGGCCTCGGCGTCTTCGTCGACGACGTGACCCTGCCCGACGGCTCGTCGACCTCCTTCGAGGGCGGCGACACCGGCGGGTGGGCGGTGTCCGGGCCTCCGCCCGGCAGCGCTCCGAACGCGAACAACTTCATCTTCACGACCTCGGAGGGCTTCCCCGAGGGCGCCGCGGTCACGACCGAGGACACGATCTACCTCGGCTTCGGGCTCGAAGGCGTCAACGGCGCCGCCAACCGCGCAGCGGTCATGGGTCGTGCGATGGACTACTTCCTCGGGCCGTAAGGGCTCCGAGGACGGACGCCACGAGGGCGGGGCTTCGGCCCCGCCCTCGCCGTCTCAGGAGGCGATGACGGCGAGGGCCTCGTCCCGCTTCCGCTCCAGGAGCTCCGGGTCGAGGGCCTCGAGGTTCAGCCGCAGCAGCGGCTCCGTGTTCGACGGGCGGACGTTCAGGTGCCAGTCCTCCGCGGTGATGGAGACGCCGTCGAGGTGCGAGACCTCGCCCTGGCCGGCGAAGTGCTCCTTGAGGCGCTGGAGCGTGAGCGCGACATCGGCCACGGGCGTGTTCAGCTCGCCGGTCAGGAAGTACCGCTCCCTGAACGGACGCAGGAGCTCGGAGAGCTTCTGCCCGCGCTTGGAGACGAGCTCGAGCAGGAGCAGCGCCGGGATCGTCCCCGAGTCGGCCTGGTAGAAGTCGCGGAAGTAGTAGTGGCCGCTCACCTCGCCGGCGAAGACGGCGTCCACCTCGCGCATGCGCAGCTTGATGAAGGCGTGGCCCACCCGGTTCGGGAGGGCCGTGCCGCCGAGCCGCTCGACGACGTGGCGCACCGCCCAGCTGGCCCGGACGTCGTAGATGATCGTCCCGCCCGGCTCCTTCTCCAGCATCGACTCGGCCAGGAGCGCGGTCACGAAGTCGCCGGGCACGAACTCGCCGGTATCGTCCACGAAGAAGCAGCGGTCGGCGTCGCCGTCGAAGGCGATCCCGAGGTCGGCGCCCTCCTCTTTCACCTTGGCGACGATGAACTCGCGGTTCTCGGGCAGGAGGGGGTTCGGCTCGTGGTCCGGAAACGTGCCGTCGGGCTCGAAGAAGCAGCGCACCGCGTCGACCGGCAGCCGCTCGAGGATGGGCGGGAGCATCGCCCCGGCCATCCCGTTGGCGCCGTCGACGACGACCAGCAACGGCGCCACGGCCGCGGGGTCGATGAGGGACATGACCTTGTCGACGAAGCCCGGGTAGACGTCGCGCTGCTCGACCCTTCCGGCCGCGTCCGGGGCCTCTCCCCGGACATGGCCCGAAAGGGCGCGGTCGCGGATCTCCAGGAGCCCCGAGTCACCGCCGACCGGGAGGGCGCCGCGGCGGACGATCTTCGCGCCGGTGTACTCCTTCGGGTTGTGCGAGGCGGTGATCGTCGCGCCGCCGTCGAGCCCGAGCTCGCCGACGGCGTAGTAGAGCATCTCGGTCCCGATCATCCCGATGTCGAGGACGTCCACACCGACCCCGGCCGCGCCGGCCACGAACGCCTCCTGCATCGCGGGGGAGGAGAGCCGCATGTCGCGTCCCACGGCGATCGTCTTCGGCTCGAACTGCTCGGCGTAGGCGCGGCCGATCGCGCGCGCGCCCTCCTCGTCCAGCTCGGACGGGTAGATCCCGCGGACGTCGTACGCCTTGAAGACCTTGGGGTCTAGGGCCATGCCTCGGCGAGTTTACGCCGGGTCGCCTCGAGCGCCTCAGGCATCACCTTCACGTCGGCGAGCACCGGCATGAAGTTCGTGTCCCCGGCCCACCGCGGGACGACGTGCTGGTGGACGTGGTCGACGATGCCGGCGCCGGCCACGCGTCCGAGGTTCCAGCCGAGGTTGAAGCCCTGCGGAGCCATGACCTCGCCGAGGACGGTGGCCGCCGTAGCCGCCAGCCGGTGGATCTCGAGCGCCTCCTCGTCCTCGAGCGCGCCGAGCTCCCCGACGTGGCGGTACGGCGCCACCATCAGGTGGCCGGAGGCGTAGGGGAAGCGGTTCAGGAGCACGAACGCGCGCTCGCCGCGGTGCACGACCAGCCCCTCCTCGTCGTCGAGCCCCGGCGCGCGGCAGAAGACGCAGCCGTCCTGTTCGTCGGCGTGCTGGATGTACTCCAGCCGCCAGGGAGCCCAGAGCTGCTTCACAGCCAGCGGCGCCAGCGGAACAGGGCGAGGAGCGAGAGGCCGAGCACCGCCATCACGCCGACGACCACCCAGAAGGGCCCGATCTCTCCCTCGCCGGGGACGCGGACGTTCATGCCGAGGAGGCCGGTGATCAGCGTGAGCGGCAGCAGGATCACGGTCACCACGGTCAGGAGCTGCAGCCGGTACTGCTGCTTGTGCGAGATGAACGACTCGTTTGTGGACTCGAGACCGTCGATGACCTCCTTGTAGTTGTCGAGGAGGTCCCAGATGCGCTCCGAGGCGTCGACGATGTCGTCGAAGTAGAGCTCGAGGTCCTCGGGCAGGAAGCGCTCCGTCGAGCGCTCGAGCATCCGCAGCGTCGCGCGCTCGGGCTTGATGATCTTGCGGTAGGCGATGATCTCCTGCTTCGCGTTCGAGATGTCGCGGACGACGTCCTCCGAGCGCTCCTCGAAGATCGCCGGCTCGATCGCGTCGAGCTTGGCGCCGATCTTGTCGAGGATGGGGAAGCAGTAGTCGAAGAGGTCGTCGAGGACGTGGTAGAGCAGGTAGCCGGAGCCGAGGAAGAGCTCCTGCCGCAGCTCGAGGTCGTCCTCACAGCGCCGGAACAGGTAGGTGACCGGCAGCAGCTCGACGTTCGGCAGCGTGATCAGGAAGTCCTGGCCGATGAAGACGTCGAGCTCGGCCGCGTTCAGCCGGCGGACGGTCTTGTCGTAGAACGGAAAGTGGAGGACGACGAAGAGGTACTCCGGGTACTCGTCGATCTTCGGCCGCTGCCGCTTCGAGAGGACGTCCTCGATGTCGAGCTCGTGGAAGCCGAAGCGCTCGGCCAGGTAGGCGACCTCGAGCGCTCCGGGGCGCTCGGCGTGCACCCAGGTGAGACCGTCAGCGGAAAGCTCGGAGACGCGCGGCTCGGTCCGCTCGGCGACCTCGCCCGCGATCCCGCGGGCGCGTCCTCGCCTGAGGCGTGGGAGCGTGGGCCGTGCCATGGGTACTCAGAGGGTCGTCGAGTTGCATCTCCAGTACGTGATTCTACTCGCAATCCCTTGCCGCCTCCTCTCGCCGCGCTCAATCGGGCGGCGGCGAACGCCGATGAACGCAGGAGCATGCGACCCCCGACCCCGCCCGACGAGACCGCCCGCCTCGAGGCGCTCCGGCGCTACGACGTCCTCGATTCGGCGGCCGAGCAGGCCTTCGACGACCTGACCGCGCTCGCGGCCAGCATCTGCGGGACGCCGATCTCCCTGATCACCCTCGTCGACGCCGACCGGCAGTGGTTCAAGTCCCGAGTCGGCCTCGACCTCGAGGAGACGTCGCGAGACGTCTCGTTCTGCGCGCACGCCATGCTCGCCGACGGCGTCTTCGTCGTCCCGGATACCGGCGGCGACAGGCGCTTCGCGGAGAACCCGCTCGTCGTCGCGGGCCCGGAGATCCGCTTCTACGCGGGCAAGCCGCTCGTCACCCCCGAGGGGCATGCACTCGGGGCCCTCTGCGTGCTCGACCGCGCCCCGCGCGAGCTGACCGGCGCCCAGCTGGATGCGCTCGACGCGCTCGGGCGCCAGGCCCTCGCCCTGCTGGAGCACCGGCGGGCGCAGAGGCTCCTGCGGCGGGAGATCGCCCTCGTCGAGCTCCTCCGGGAGAGCGCGACGGCGGCCAACGAGGCCGCCGGCCTGCACGAGGCGCTCGCGATCTGCATCGAGCGGATCTGCGAGCGGATCGGCTGGCCTGTGGGGCATGCGTACGCCCTGGAACGCGAGCGGGACACCGTGCGCCGCCTGTCCACCGGCGTCTGGCGGGTTCCCGCCGAGGCGGCCTACCAGGACTTCCGCCAGGCGGCCGGGGCGATGTTCTCCGCCCGCGAGGGCCCGCTCGCCCGGATCCTCGCCGGCAGGCGCAGTCTCTGGATCCCCAACATCGGCGCCGAGCCGACGCTCGCCCGCCGAGCCGCCCTCGACGCGGGCCTGTACGCCGCCGTCTTCGTGCCGGTGCTCGTCCGCGACGAGGTGGTGGCCGTGCTCGAGTTCTACTCGGACGAGCGGGACGAGCCCGACCGGCACCTGCTCGAGGTGATGGGCAACCTCGGCACCCAGCTCGGGCGCGTGGTCGAGCGCGAGCGCTCGGAGCGCGCCCTCGCCCGCCGTCTGGCCGACCTGCGCGCCGTCCTCGACGCGACCGCCGAGGCGATCTGCCTGAGCGACCGGGACGGGGCCGTCCGCTTCGTCAACAGCGCCATGGACGGGCTTCTGGGCGACCTCGGCATCACGCCCGAGGGGACGATCTGGTCGCGCCTCCTCCAGCTCGCCGAGCAGGCCGCCGACCCGCGGGCGTTCGCGGCCGGCATCGAGGGGCTCGCCGCGACTCCGGGCGAGTCGGCCGGCGGCGAGTTCGAGCTGGCCGACGGGCGCTCCTTCATGAGCTACAGCGTCCCCGTCGGCGACGGCGACGAGCTCGACGGGCGGATCTTCGTCTTCCGCGAGACGACCGCGGACCGGGAGGTCGACCGGCTGAAGGAGGAGTTCCTCGCCTCGGTCTCGCACGAGCTCCGCACGCCGCTGACCTCCGTGCTCGGCTACGCCGAGTCGCTGCGGGCCGGCGACTTCGGGTCGCTGGACGACGACCAGCTCCGCGCGCTCCACGTCGTCGAGCGCAATGCCGGCCGCCTCAACCGCCTGATCGACGACCTGCTGCTCACGGCGCGCATCGAGTCGCAGTCGCTCGACCTCCAGCTGGAGGAGCTCGACCTCGGGACGCTCGCGGCCGAGTCCGTGCAGGCCGCCGGTCCGGGCGCCGAGGCCCAGGGCGTGCGCCTCGCGCTCGCGGCCGAGGCGGTGCGCGTCGAGGGCGACCGGCTGCGGCTCGGGCAGCTCCTCGACAACCTCGTCTCGAACGCGGTGAAGTTCACCCCGGACGGCGGGACCGTGCGGGTCTCGCTGGCGCGTCGTGACGGCCAGGCCGTGCTCGAGGTGGCCGACACCGGCATCGGCATCCCGGCCGACGAGCAGGAACGGCTCTTCGAGCGCTTCTACCGCGCCACCACGGCCCGCGACCGCTCGATCGAGGGCACCGGCCTCGGGCTCGTGATCGCCAGGGCGATCGCCGAGGCTCACGGCGGCGGCATCGGCTTCGAGAGCCGTGAGGGCGAGGGGACGACGTTTCGCGTCCGCCTGCCGCTCGCGTCTGCCGAGGCCGGCGGCGTGGCCGCGTAGGACGATGCGCCTGGTAGGAATCGAACCTACGACCTCGCGCTCCGGAGGCGCGCGCTCTATCCCCTGAGCTACAGGCGCGTGGAGGCTTAGTGTACCCGGGGTGAACCTGAGCCACCGCCGCGCCACGCTTCGTCTGGCCGCCCCGTTCCGCATCTCGCGCGAGACGAAGGACGCGGAGGACGTCCTCTGGGTGGAGCTCGCCCACGAAGGCGCGACCGGGTACGGCGAGGCCCAGCCGCAGGACCACTACGGCGAGAGCGTCGAGGGCGCGGAGGCGTTTCTGGACGAGGCCGCCGGGCTCCTCGGCGACGACCCCTTCGCCCTCGAGGCGATCGGCCGGCGCCTTTCCGAGCTACCCGGCAACCTGGCCGCGAAGGCGGCCGTCGACGCCGCGCTGCACGACCTCGCCGGGAAGCTCGTCGGCGAGCCGACGTGGCGCCTGCTCGGCCTGGAGCGGGGAGGCCCGCCGACCTCGTGGACGGTCTGGCTCGGCGATCCCGACGACATGGCGCAACGCGCCGAGCTCGTCGACCCGCGCTTCCGGCGGCTCAAGCTGAAGCTGGGCGGCCGCGACGGCCTCGACGTCGAGCGCGTGCGTGCGGTACGCGGCGTGACCGAGCTGCCGCTCCAGGTCGACGTGAACGAGTACTGGGAGCTCGACGAGGCGCTCGCGGCCGTCGAGGAGCTCGCGGGTCTCGGCGTGGCGTACGTCGAGCAGCCGCTCCCGGCCGGCGACCCGGGCGGCGCGAGGCTCAAGCTCGAGTCGCCGCTCCCCATCTACGTGGACGAGGACGTGCACACCCTGGAGACGGTGGCCGGCTGCGCGGAGCGCGCGCACGGCATCAACATCAAGCTGGCGAAGAGCGGGGGCCTGCGCGAGGCCGTCCGCATGGCCCACGCGGCGCGCGCGCTCGGGCTCGGGGTCATGCTCGGCTGCATGATCGAGTCCGGCCTCGGCATCGCCGCCGCCGCCCAGATGGGCAGCCTCTGCGACCACCTCGACCTCGACGGCAACCTCCTGCTCGCCGAGGATCCGTGGCCGGGGATCGTCTTCGCCGACGGCGTGCAGGTGCCCTCCGACGAGCCGGGGCTGGGGGTCCATGAAGCGCTATCTCGCGCTGGCTGAGGGCTACTCGGACGACGTCCACTACGGGAAGACGACGTACGGCGTCGTCCACTACGCGCCCGACCCCGTCGTCGCCGTCCTCGACTCGACGCGCGCCGGCGAGACGCTGGAGGGCATCCCCATCGTCGGCACGGTCGCTGCGGCGCTCGCCTACGAGCCCACGGTCGCGCTCGTCGGCGTCGCCGTCGCCGGCGGCCGGCTGCCCCCGGTCTGGCGCGGGATCCTCCGCGACGCCATCGGGGCCGGGCTGGACGTCGAGGCGGGGATGCACGAGTTCCTGGCCGACGACCCGGAGCTCGCCGCGCTCGCGCGCGAGCACGGCGTCGAGCTGCGCGACTACCGGCGGCCGCCCTCCGGCCTGAGCGTGGCGTCGGGAGCGAACCTCGCGCTCGCGGCCGAGGTCGTGCTCACCGTGGGCTCCGACTGCGCCGTCGGCAAGAAGACGGTGGCAGTGGAGCTCGACCGCGCCGCCCGTGCCCGCGGCGTCCGCTCGGTCTTCGTCCCCACCGGCCAGACGGGGATCATGATCGCGGGCTGGGGCATCGCCGTGGACGCGGTCGTCTCGGACTTCCTCGCCGGCGCGGGGGAGAGGCTCGTCGTCGAGGGCGCCGAGCGCGGCGACCTCCTCTTCGTCGAGGGCCAGGGCTCGATCATCCACCCGCAGTTCTCCGGCGTGACGCTCGGCCTCTACCACGGCTGCGCCCCGCACGTGCTCGTGCTCGTCCACCGGGCCGGCGACACCGAGCTCGAGGGTGCTCCGGGCCACCCCATCCTGCCGCTTGCCGAGCTCGTGGAGATCTACGAGCGCCTCGCGCTCCCGGTGCGGCCGGCCCGCGTCGCGGCGGTCGCCCTGAACACGGCGGCCCTGGACAAGGAGGGCGCGCGCGCCGCGATCGCCGCCGCCGCCGCCGAGACGGGCCTCCCGGCGGCCGACCCTGTCCGCTTCGGACCTGACCTGCTGCTCGACGCCGTGTTAGCGGCGCTGCCTTCGGGTATAACGCGCCGATGACCGATCCCCGAGTCGAGCGCCTGGCCGGCCTGCTGGCCGATTATTCCTTGGAGCTGCGCGAGGGCCAGGTGCTCCGCATCGACAGCCTGGACGCGGGCTCGCCGCTCGTCCTCGCGCTCTACGGCGCCGCGCTGCGGGCGGGCGCGCTTCCCTACACGAACGTCGGCCTCTCCGGGCTCGGCGAGACCCTGCTCCAGCACGGCACGGAGGAGCAGCTGACCTACCTCTCGCCGATCCAGTGGGAGGAGATCGAGCAGCTGGACGCGCTCGTCACCATCTGGTCGGAGACGAACACCCGCGCGCTGTCTCGGGTCGACCCCACCCGTCACGCCGCGTACATCGCGGCGCAGCGCAAGCTCTCGAACCGCCGCTGGGAGCGCATCTCGAACGGTGAGATGAGCTGGTGCGGGACGCTCTTCCCCACGAACGCCCACGCGCAGGAGGCGGAGATGTCGCTCGCCGAGTACGAGGCGTTCGTCTACGCCGCCTGCCACGTCCACGAGGAGGATCCGGCCGCGCACTGGCGCGCCGTCTCCGGCGGGCTCCAGGCGCGGGCCGCCGAGCTCGGGAGCGCGCGGGAGCTGCGCATCGTCGGGCCCGACACCGACCTCCGCGTCGGCGTCGAGGGGCGCACCTGGCTCGCGGCCGACGGGCGCTACAACATGCCCGACGGCGAGGTCTTCACGAGCCCGAACGAGACGGAGACCGAGGGAGAGATCCGCTACACGTTCCCAGCCGTCTACCACGGGCGCGAGGTCGTCGACGTCCGCCTGCGCTTCGAGGGTGGCCGCGTCGTCCACGCCGAGGCGGCGCGGGGCGACGACTACCTCCAGTCGCTCCTCGACATGGACGCCGGCGCCCGGATCCTCGGCGAGGTCGCCTTCGGCCTCAACTACGAGATCGACCGCTTCACGCGCAACATCCTCTTCGACGAGAAGATCGGCGGGACGATGCACCTCGCGCTCGGCTCGGGCTTCCCGCAGGCCGGCGGGAAGAACACCTCCGGCCTCCACTGGGACATGATCTGCGACCTCCGCGACGAGGGCGAGGTCTACGCCGACGGCGAGCTCGTGTGGAAGGCCGGCCGCTTCCTCGCCGAGCCCGCCCGCGCGGTCGTCGAGAGCGGCGTACATGGCTAGCGTCCCGAGCCGCCTCGAGCGGCTGGCGGACGTGCTGGTCGGCTACTCCACGCGGGTTCGCAAGGGTGACCTCGTCTGCCTCGACACGGGCCCCGCGGCCGCGCCGCTCGTCCACGAGCTCTGGGAGCGCGTGCTCGCCGCCGGGGGGCACCCGCATCTGCGCCTCGACGTCGAGGGCGCACCCGAGCTCCTGCTGCGGGAGGGGACGAACGCCCAGCTCGGCTGGATCAGCCCGCTCCGCAAGGCGGAGGTCGAGCGCGCCGACGTGCGGATCGCCATCGAGGCCGACGTGAACACGCGCGCCAACACCGGCATCGACCCCGAGCGCCAGGCCCGCGCCGAGCGCGCGCGCGAGCCGCTCAGGCGAGTCCACTTCGCACGCGCGAGCGCCGGCGAGCTCCGCGCGGTCGTGACGCTCTACCCGACCGAGGCTGCGGCGCAAGACGCCGACATGTCGCTCACCGAGTACGAGGACTTCGTCTACCACGCCGGCCTCCTCGACCGGGACGACCCTGCGGCCGAGTGGGAGGCGCGCGGCCGGCGCTACGAGCAGCTCGCGGCTCGTCTCGGACAGCGGAAGACGATCAGGGTATTCGGCGACGGCACCGATCTCACGCTCGGCGTGGGCGGGCGGAGGTGGATCCCGTGCGACGGCCGCGAGAACTTCCCCGACGGGGAGGTGTTCACCGGGCCGGTCGAGACCGAGGTCGACGGCGTGGTCCGCTTCACGTACCCCGCGAGCTACGCGGGCCGGCGCGTCAGCGGCGTCGAGCTCGAGTTCCGCGGCGGGGAGGTCGTCCGCGCGAGCGCCGCCGAGGGAGAGACCTTCCTCCGCGAGATGCTGGCGCTCGACGACGGCGCCCGCCGGGCCGGCGAGTTCTCCTTCGGGCTCAACGACGCGGTGACCGAGTTCACGGGCCACACCCTGTTCGACGAGAAGATCGGCGGCACCGTGCACCTGGCGCTGGGCGCCTCGTACCCCGAGTCGGGCGGAAAGGTCGAGTCCGCGCTGCACTGGGACCTCGTCTGCGACCTCCGCAGCCGGAGCGAGGTGTACGCCGACGGCGAGGTCGTCTATCGCGACGGCAGCTTCGTCGACGGCCTGCTCTGATCGCCATCCTCGGCGATACGCACATGCCGCGCGGCTCCCGGGCGCTCCCGGCCGCGTGCCTGCAGGTCCTGCGGTCGTCCTCCCTGATCGTCCACGTGGGCGACCTGACGGCGTCGTCCGTCCTCCGTGACCTGGAGGCGCTCGCCCCGGTCGCCGCCGTACGCGGGAACATGGACGCGCCCGACCTGCGCAGCCGCTTGCCGGAGCGGCTCGTCGTCGAGGCCGAGGGCGTGCGGATCGGCATCGTCCACGACGCCGGTCCCGGGCCCGGGCGCCACGAGCGCCTAGTGGGTTGGTTCCCGGATTGCGACGTCGTCGCCTACGGGCACACGCACGTCCCCGAGGTGGCGAGGGCGGGGGCCGCGTGGGTGGTCAACCCGGGGAGTCCGACCGAGCGCCGACGCGCGGCGTTCCACGCGCTCGCGGTCGTCCGGGACGGCGTCCCGGAGCTCGTCGTCCTCGCCTGATCGCGCCGGCTGGCGTCCGTCCGGCCGTTCGGCTACCATGCGAACACATGTTCGCTTGGCGCCCGTTCCTCGTCCTCTGCACCCTCGCCGGCGTGCTCCTCCTCGCCGTCGCCCGGCCCTCCAGCGGCTCGCCGCAGGAGGAGCGCTACGTCGTACGCTCCGGAGACACACTCTGGGAGCTCGCCGCCGAGCGCTACGGCGGCGACCCGCGAGAGGGGATCTGGCGGATCCGCGAGCGAAACGGCCTGGACGGGACGATGCTCCCGGCCGGCACGGTCCTCTACCTGCCCGCACGGGCAGGTGGTGCGTAGTTCCCGCCACATTGGAGCCCTTCCGGAGACCTTGGGGGTCCGCTTTCGAGCATGATCGCGATTCGTACTTGAGCTAGGGTTCACCGCAGAGCCAACGGGAAGGCCCAGAGACGATGAGCGAGGCAGCAGGCGAGCTGGACCCGCGTGCACAGCACGCCGATTCCGAGGTCGTCGTCATCGGCGCGGGTCAGGCGGGTTTGGCGATGGGCTACTACCTCGCCGGTCAAGGTCGGCGCTTCATCATCCTCGAACGCAGCGATTCCGTCGCGCCCGCGTGGCGCGAGCGCTGGGACTCGCTGACGCTCTTCACCCCTCGCCGCTACAGCAGTCTGCCGGGACTGCCCTTCCCCGGTGACCCGGACGGCTATCCCACACGCGACGAGGTGATCGCCTATCTCGAGCGCTACGTGGAGACCTTCGAACTCCCGATCGAGTGCAACAGCAACGTGCGCAGGCTCGCCCAGGAGGATGGGCGCTTCGTCCTCGAGCTCGAGGGGCGGACGATGACCGCCGACCAGGTCGTGGTCGCGACCGGTCCGTTCCAGACGCCCTCCATCCCCAAGCTGGCGGAGGAGCTCGACCCCGACGTCTGGCAGGCGCACAGTACGGGCTACCGACGGCCGAGTGACGTACCCGAGGGAACCGTGCTCGTGGTCGGGGGCGGAAACACCGGCTTTCAGATCGCCAAGGAGCTCTCGAGCACCCACGAGGTGATCCTCTCGGTCGGCTCTCGTCAGTCGCCGCTGCCGCAGCGACTGGCCGGCCGCGACCTCTTCTGGTGGCTGGCGAAGACGCACATCCTCTCGACCACCGTCGAGTCGCGGCTGGGAAGTCGGTTGCAGCACCGGGACACGTTGATCGGGTCGAGCCCGCGTGAGCTCAAGCGCCGCTACGGGGTCGAGCTGAGGCCCCGCGCGATTCGTGCTTCAGGGCGCACGGTTGCGTTCGAGGGCGGAAGCGAGGTCGAAGCGGACGCGGTCATCTGGGCGACGGGCTACCGGCCCGACTACTCGTGGATCGACCTTCCGATCTTCGACTCCAGCGGGCGATTGCGACACCGTCGCGGGGTGACGGACGTCCCGGGTCTCGACTTCCTCGGACTCACCTGGCAGCACACGCGCGGCTCGGCGCTGATCGGCTGGGTGAAGGATGATGCGCAGTTCATCGCCGAGCGAATCGCGGCCGTGCAGGAGGCGACGGCACAAGCCGGGCCCGAGCCCCCGCACGAAGAGGCTGGCGTCCGGGCAGGAGCACGCGCCCGAGAAGGGTAGGTAGCCATGCACGACCACAGCCCACACGGGCACACGCACGCCGTCGAGTTTCCGAGCGCGACCGAGGGGCTGCCGGACGCGCGCCGCCCCGAGGTCGTCGAGCTCTCCGACGGCGATGAGTTCGAGCTCGAGATCGCTCCGGTCAGGAAGCAGATCGGGGACGCCGCTGTGCGCATGCTCGCCTATAACGGCTCCGTTCCCGGCCCAACGCTGAAAGTGCCCCAGGACGCGACGATCACCGTGTACGTCACGAACCGCGGCGACGGCGCTGCGACCGTGCACTGGCACGGACTGCGGCTCGAGAACCGCTACGACGGCACGCACGAGACGCAGGCGCCGATCCCGGTCGGCGAGACGTTCACCTACGAGGTGAGCGTGCCGGATCCGGGCGCGTACTGGTACCACCCGCACATCCGCGAGGACTACGGCCAGGAGCTGGGCCTCTACGGGAACATCCTCGCCGTCCCGAGTGAGGATGATCACTGGCCGCCCGTCCACCGCGAGCTTCTCGTGACGCTCGACGACCTGCTGATCGAGGAGGGGAGGATTGCACCCTTCAGCGAGTCGGAAACGACGTATGTCGCGATGGGCCGTTTCGGAAACACGATGCTCATCGCCGGTGAGCCCGAGCTCTCGCTCGAGGCCAAGCGCGGGGAGGTCGTCCGCTTCTACTTCACGAACACGGCCAACACGCGCGTCTTCAACGTCACGCTGCCGGGGGCGCGGATGAAGCTCGTCGGCGCGGACAGCGGCCATTACGAACGGGAGGAGCTCGTCGACGAGGTGCTGCTCGCGCCCTCCGAGCGAGTCGTCGTCGACGTCCTCTTCGACGACCCCGGAGAGCTTGCGCTCGAGCATCGAACCCCGGAGAAGTCCTACCGTCTTGCTGCGATCCAGGTCGTCGACGAGCCGGCTGAGCCCGACCTGACGGAGCAGTTCGAGAACCTGCGCACGAACGACGACATGAGGGCGCTACGCGAACGGATCCAGCCCTTCATCGAAGCTCCGCCTGACAAGACGCTCTCCTTCCTGGCCGAGATGGACGAGGTCGGCCCTGAGGGTGAGGTCGCCACGGGCGTCTGCGCCTGTCCCATGGATCCCGAGATCGTCGCCTCCTGGGCGGGCAAGTGCCCGAAGTGCGGGATGAAGCTCATGCCCGCGCAGGCGGAGACCGAGGCTCCGAGCGCGTTCGCGTGCCCCATGCATGCGGAGATCACGGCCACGTGGGCGGCGACCTGCCCGAAATGCGGCATGGCGCTGCGCGCGACGGGAATCGGCGAGGCAGCCCAGGGGGACGCCGCGCATCCGTCCTCAGACGCCGGCGACGAGCATCACGGGCAGCACGAACACCACGGCGGAGGCCACGCGCACGGCGCGGCGCAAGGGATCGAATGGGAAGACGACATGGTCGAGATCAACCGCATGACGACGCCGGCCAACATGCGCTGGAAGCTCGTCGATCGCGACACCGGCGCCGAAAACGCGCAGATCGACTGGACCTTCCGGGTGGGCGATCAGGTGAAGCTGCGCCTCGTCAACGAGATGGACTCGGACCACCCGATGCCGCATCCCTTCCACGTCCACGGAGCGGGCCGATTTCTCATCCTTGCCAGGGACGGAGTCGTCGAGCCCAACCTCGGCTGGAAGGACACGGTGCTCGTCCGCACCGGCGAGACGGTGGACATCCTGCTCGACGTCACCAACCCCGGGCGCTGGATGGCGCACTGTCACATCGCCGAGCATCACGAGAGCGGGATGATGTTCAGCTTCAATGTCACTCCGGAGGCCGGTCACGGCGCGGAGTCGAGGTGAGCGTCAGCAACGGTCCGACCGACCAGGTCATCGCCCGCTACACCACCATCCGATCCGAGCGGCGCATCACCCCGAAGGCCTCGTGAGCTCCGTTGTAGAGCCGGTCCGCGCCGGGCTGTGAGCGCCGGTCATGTGGGGGCTGGTCGTCGGAGTCGCGCAGGCGGCCACACCGCTTGCTTTCTGGTGGCTCGACACAGCGACTGTCTACGCGCTCGGGCTTGCCGTGATCGCCTCGGTCTACATCGGTTTCGCAGTCGCCGACGGACGCCTCTTCGTCCTCGCCGTCGAAACCGGCGTCGCCGGCATGTTCGTCATCATCGCCGCC
>Ga0256867_10000158_pt1 | contig 24757 bp, 40 predicted proteins | sample RVTome_15_FD_185939 | JGI IMG/M metagenome (GOLD analysis project Ga0256867, IMG submission 185939) | Soil microbial communities from uranium-contaminated site in the Upper Colorado River Basin, Wyoming, United States - RVT150D86 (HiSeq) ... | reverse complement strand
CTTCTTTCTCCGTGGGAGCACGTACGATAACGGGCCCCTTATACTTACTGGCAGACCAGTGGTGCGAGTGAGTATCAATTGGTTGCAGCTTCCAGATCGGCATAGTTCCCCCTTGTGTACGGCGTCTGCGGAGCGGACCACGCTATGATTCTAAAATCTAAGAACATGGGGTATGGTGCTGATGGCGACCTCCATCACCCTGACGGGCAGGTATTCCCGATGATCGTGCTCAAGATAATAGGCGTGATTCTTCTGGTGATGATGGCCCTGAGCCTCATCTTCCACCTTCTGTGGGGTGTGGGGCTCTTGCTGGATTGGATATTAAAGGCACTGACCGGTAAGAATTGGGAAGAGCACCAAAAAAAACTAAATCTCGCCCCCATTGAAGAACCATCAGGCGTGGTGCTCTTCTGGATGTGGGCTTTTATGGTGGCTGTCGTGGTTGGTGCCGTGCTGTGGCTCAAATTTTGAGTGAGCGCCTTTATACCTTGAGTCTCATTAATATAGGTATAAACACCCCGAATAAGATTAAGAGCGCGTTTTAAAATGGACTGGTTAGAAAAATAGGGGACAGACCACGGTTTTCTGGTTTTCTGAGACGAGAGTATCGGAAACCGTGGTCTGTCCCCTATTAAAACCGTGAATCGTAAATCGTGAATCAGCCCTTTGCTTCTCTCTGCGTCTCCGCGGTTCAATGTTTTTCGTTTGTTGTTGCTGTCCGTGTGTTTCCGTGTGATTCCGTGGCTGATGGTTTTCAGGCCGGGTGGCGCTTCACCAGCTCGCGCGCGATGATGATCCGCTGCAGCTCGTTCGTCCCCTCCCCGATCGCGAGCAGCGGCGCATCGCGATAATAGCGTTCGATGTTGAACTCCTTCGAGTAGCCGTAGGCGCCGTGGATGCGCATCGCCTCGAGGCTGTTCTCCAGCGCCGCCTCGGTCGCATAGAGCTTCGCCATGCCGGCCTCGAGATCACAGCGCCCGCCCGCGTCGTAGGCGCGCGCGGCGGCCTCCGTAAGAAGGCGCGCGGCCTCGGCGCGCGTTGCCATGTCCGCGAGCTTGATCTGGATCGCCTGGTGCTCCGCGATGGCCTTGCCGAAGGTCTTCCGCGTCTGCGCGTAGGCAAGCGACTCCCGCAGGCAGGCCTGCGCAAGTCCCACCCCGCGAGCGGCGACGTTGATGCGCCCCAACTCGAGCCCGTTCAGCACCTGCTGCAGCCCGCGGCCCTCCGCCCCGATGAGGTTCGAGACCGGGACCCGGCAGTCCTCGAAGAAGAGCTCCCCGGTGTCGATCCCGCGATAGCCCAGCTTCTCGAGCCTGCGCACAACCTTGAAGCCGGGGCCCTTCTCGATCAGGAGCAGGCTCATCCCCTTGTGTGGCGGCCGGGCATCCGGGTCGGTCTTGAGGAGGACCGCCAGGATCTGCCCCTCCACGCTGTTCGTAATCCAGGTCTTGGCGCCGTTCACGACATAATGATCGCCGTCGCGCCGGGCGCGGGTTCGGATCGCCTGCAGATCAGTCCCGCAATCGGGCTCGGTCAGGGCAACCCCGCCCCGAAGCTCGCCGCTCGCAAACCGCGGAAGATAGCGGCGCTTCTGCTCCTCGGTGCCGAAGCGCTGAACGGCCATCGCCATCATGAGATGGGAATTGAAGAAGCCGGGAACCGACATCCAGACCGCAGACATGCGCTCGACGATCTTCGCGTAGGTGGCCGCCGGGAGCCCCAGCCCGCCGTGCTCGGGCGCAATGGTGGCCCCGAAAAGCCCGAGCGCCTTCAGCTTCTCGACGATGTCGGACGGATAGGCGTCGGCCGCTTCCAGTGCGTGCACCACCGGCCGCACGTCGCGCTCGAGAAAGCGATCGATGCTCTGCAGGATGAGCAGCTCCTCCCCATCTCCTGGCTCCGCTTTCGTATTCGTGGCCACGGCTATCGGCTAGAGTCGAGGACGAAAAGCACAGACACAAAGGACACTAAGGACACAAAGGAACGCCAGAAAAATGGATCAGAGTCGGGGTGGCCACGTCGTGACAGATTCCTTGTAATAAGACCTTGGGGTCCTTCGTGTCCTTCGTGTCCTTCCTGTCCTTCGTGTCAAGGCTTTTCAGTAGTTAGCGACATCATCGATCGCATGCCCGCGCTTCGGCACCAGGAAAGAGCGCTCGTAGGTCATGAAAACGGTGCCGTCGGCCTTCGTGCCGGTCGTGCGCACGGTCACGACGCCCTGCGTCGAACGCGACTTCGACTCGCGCACCTCCAGCACCTCCGACTCGGCGTAGATGGTGTCGCCGGCGAAGACCGGCGCCGTGAGCCGCACCTTGTCCCAGCCGAGGTTGGCAATCGCTTTCTGGCTGAGATCGCTTACGCTCATTCCGGCAACCATCGCCAGCGTCAGGCAGCTGTTCACCAGCGGACGTCCGAATTCGGTCTTCGCGCAATAGGCGGCGTCGAAATGGAGCGGGTGGTTGTTCATGGTGAGCAGCGTGAACCAGGTGTTGTCGGCTTCCGAGATCGTGCGCCCCGGCCGGTGCTCGTACACGTGCCCGACCTCGAAGTCCTCGAGATAACGGCCGAAAGACTCGCGGAAGCGGTTCGGCCCGACTTCCTTGCGCTCGACTGTCATCGGGAAATGCTCACGCCGTCCTTCATATGCCGTCAGGCGACGCGGCGCCCGATTGCCTGATCGGGGCGGGTGAGGCGAAGCACCGGGCCCATGTCCCTTGCCTGCTCGAGCGCGAGGAGAGCATTCGCAAGCTCGTCGCGGCGGCGGGCGGAGAGATAGGGGCCAGTGAGACCGTCGAACTTCTCGCGCAATTCAGCGGCGGAGAGAAAGTTGGCAGGCTCGCCCTTCGGTGTGCGAACGTACGTTTCGAACGCGCCGCGGCTGGTCCTGATCTGCAGGCTCGCGCTCATTTCCGTCGGAAAGTCGGCCTGGGCCTTCGGGTCCACGCGGGTGTACACCTTCTTGCACAACGCCAGTGTGCCGGGATCGCCCAGATGGCGCGCGTAATCGTCCCAGGCGAGGCCGCCGCTTCGCAGCGCTACCGCGGCGCAGAACGCCATCGAGAATTGCCCGTCCACGACCGACTTCGGAGACTGCTTGGCCGGCTCTGGATCGCCCGTGATCTTCCAGCCCGCCTCGGGCAGACCGACCGTCACCTCTTCGACGTCGCCCGCCTGGATGCCGTGCTCGCGGGCTAGCGCGAGCACGCCGTCGACGGCGGCGTGGGTGTAGCGGCACGAAGGATAAGGCTTGACCGCAATCTTCATCGTTTCCCACCGGCGTCCCAGGCCATCCACCGCCTTGGCCGGGTCGGCGGCGGGCGCGTACGCATGCAGGAAGCCCCACTTGCCTTCGATCGCCTCGGCCGCGCCCTGGTAGCCCTCGCGCGCCAGGGTCGCCGCAACGAGGCCGCACATCGCCGCGTGACCGACGTGGGAGCGCTTGGTCCAGGCACCGTTGACGAGGAACTGCATGGAGCCAGAAGACATGCTGAGGACGATTCCAAACGCATTGGCATAGCCTTCCGCATCGAGCTGCAGCACGCGCCCTGCCGCCGCGGCCGCGCCGAACGCGCCACACGTTGCTGTCGGATGAAAGCCCTGGTCGTAGTGGGCCGCCGGGTCGAGGGCCAGCGCGAGCCGGATCTGGACCTCATAGCCAGCAACAACGGCCGCGATCACCGCTTTTCCATCGGCTCCGCTCATCTCCGCCGCCGCCAGGGCGGCCGGCACGATAGGCGCACTGGGATGCAGCGATCCCGGCGCGTGGGTATCGTCGAAATCGAGCGAATGCGCAAGCGTACCGTTCACCATCGCCGCACCCGCCGGCGCGTATCCGGCGCCATCGCCGATCACCGTGCAGGCGCCGCCCGCGAGCCCGAGCCGATTGACCGCGGCAATCATCGCGGGCGTGGATTCCGCGTCATGCCGCGCGCGCACCGCGATTCCGACGAGATCCAGCGAGAGCGCCTTCGCGCGCTCTCGCACCTCTGTCGGAAGTGCGTCATACGAGGTTTCCGAGACGAAGCGGGCTATCTCGCGCGTAATTGCGATCATGGTGAGCTCCCGGAGTCAGCTCTGCGGCTCTTGGCCGAAGGGGTAAGGAAGTATCATAAGAGAGGGATCTGTGCCCGGCAACATGCCGCTTGCCTGGACGTTGCGCAGTACAATATGGGCCGCATGATGCCGGCGACAGACCAGTACGCGAACACGTCCAGCTTCGCCCTTGCCAGCACGATCGTGCTGAAGCTCCGGGAGTTCATCCGCAAGCCCGTCGCCGAGCAGGTCAAGCTCAAAGCGCGGATTGAAGCGCTCGTGAGCGAAGTCATCCGGCCCCTGCCCTCCAGCAGCCGCATCGTGCTCGACGTTCCTGACGGCGCGGCGATCGTGGTGCTCGGCGGCCCGAAGGATGCGCTCGACGTGGCGCAGCGCCTGCAGGCCGGCGCCGCCGACCTGCCCCTTTGCATCGGCGTTAACCATGGGCCGGTAAAGCCGGTCACTGATGAATTTCGGGGCCAGGTGCTGGTCGGTGACGGGCTTGCGACGGCGATGACGCTGTCACAGGCTGCCACCCCGGGGCGGCTTCTCGCCTCGCGGCCGTTTTGCGAAATTCTGGAAGCCACCACTCCGGAGCGCGCCGACGAGCTCACGCGCGCCGGCGTGTTTACCGATGCCGGCCTGCGCACACACGAGATCTATACGCTCGACCTCCGCGCCGCCCGGATCCGCCAGCGCCGGCGGATTGCATTCGGGCTGCTCGCGGTAATAGCCATCCTGGCAGCCGGTTTCGGCGTGCGCGCCATTCGCCAGGTGGTTGCCTCGGCCCCCGCCCCGCCGCCGGTGCAACCGGCCCCCCTGCCGCCAGCGCCCGAGCGCGTGCTGCCCGCCGTCATTGAATTCGCCATCAAACCCCGCGGGGATATCTACGTGGACGGCGTTCTGAAAGGAACCGCGCCGCCCCTGGCAAGGCTTGAAGTGCGTCCAGGACCCCACACGATCGAAATCGTGTACGGGAAGTTTGCGCCGGTCCAGCTCGAGGTGGATCTTGCGCCATCCGAAGTGGTGACCGTCAGGCATACCTTCGTGGCGCCACGTCAGCCCAGCACACCGCGCCGGCTGTGGAACGAGATGCGGCGCCAGCTCGGTTTTTAGGAACCGCCGATGAACGCAGATATACGCAGATCAAGCACCAGAGAAACGATTCAGGCGTCATTCTGTTATCGGCGTCCATCGGCGTTCATCGGCGGTTTGATTCTTACGAGCGGCATTGGACATGGCGGATAAGCCGCTCACGCAGCTCGGCCGCTACCGCATCCTCGGCGAGCTTGGCCATGGGGCGATGGGAATCGTCTACAAGGCCGAGGACCCCTTGCTGGGGCGCATCGTCGCGATCAAGACCATCACCCTTGTCACCGACGAGGCAGAGCGTGTCGAGTACGAAGCGCGCTTCTTCCAGGAAGCGAGGGCGGCCGGCGGGCTCAACCACCCGAACCTCATCACGATCCACGACATCGGCCGCGAAGGTGATATCGCCTACATGGCGATGGAGCTGCTGGAGGGGGTAGAGCTGCGCGAGGTGATGGGGCGCGGCGAGGTTCCGCTGCGGATCGCGATCGATATCGGGGCCCAGGCCGCCGACGGGCTGGCGTTCGCGCACGAGCGCGGCGTCGTCCATCGCGACATCAAGCCGGGCAACATCATGCTGGTGCGCGGGCGGCACGCCAAGGTCATGGATTTCGGAATCGCGCGGATGCGCGTATCCGACGTCAAGACGCAGACAGGCGCCATCCTCGGCTCGCCGAAATACATGTCACCCGAGCAGGTTGCCGGAAGGCGCGTCGACCACCGCGCGGACATCTTCTCCCTGGGCGTCGTGCTCTACGAGCTCACCGCGGGGGAACCGCCGTTCAGCGCGCCTAATATGGCGCAGCTCATGCAGCAGATTGCGATTGCCGCGCCACTACCGCCGAGCACCGTGAACCCTGCGGTCCCGGCAATGCTCGACCTGATCCTCGCCAGAGCCCTCGAAAAGGAACCGGACGCGCGCTATCAGAGCGCCGCTGAGTTCGCTGCAGATCTGCGCGCGTGCCTCGCGGAGCTGCCCGAACTTCCGGTTGCCACTCCGCTTCCGGGCGGATCGGGTGCCAGACTCGATATCGAATTCGATGCCACTACCGCTAACGCCCGCGAGGCGCAGCGGACGATCCCGCGGGACTCCGGTGCCGCGCTGAGCGCCCTCAACGTCGCGGCGGGCATCTCGACCGTAACCGGTCTCTATCTCGGCGTGTCACGCCGGTTTGACTCGAACGATGCGCTGCGACAGCTCATGGCGTTGGCCGCGCGCGGAGAATCCCCGCTCGAGATGCCCGGACGCCGCTCGGCCGTGGCCAGAATGTGGCGCGACCCCGACCGCAACACGTTCCTCGCGGCCATCCTCACCGCGGTGGCGGGCGCGCTGGTCATCGCGCTGCTTTGACGGCAGCGGGCCCGCGCGGCGGCGTCTGTATAATCTCCCCTTTTCAAGCCCTTCGCCGGAGTTCTCGCGCCGATGTCGAACCACCCGGATGCGCTGATAGAGATCCAGGATCTCAGGTTCGCCTACGGCGAGAACCAGGTCCTGAAGGGCGTCAACCTGAAGGTGCCCCGCGGCAAGCTCGTGGCGATCCTCGGCGCGAGCGGCTGCGGCAAGACAACGCTGCTGCGCATGATCGGCGGCCAGATGCGGCCCGACGGAGGCTGCGTCAAGGTCGAAGGGGAGATCGTGCACGAGCTCGATGACGAGGCGCTCTACCGCCTGCGCCGGAAGATGGGAATGATGTTCCAGCGAAGCGGCCTCTTTACCGATCTCAGCACCTTTGACAACGTTGCGTTCCCGATGCGCGAGCTGACGGAACTCCCCGAGCCGGTGATCCGCGACATGGTCCTGATGAAGCTGCATGCGGTGGGACTGCACAGCGCCCGTCACCTGATGCCGAACGAGCTCTCCGGCGGAATGACGCGGCGGGTGGCGCTCGCGCGCGCGATCGCGCTCGACCCGATGCTCATCATGTACGACGAGCCCTTCGCGGGGCTTGACCCGATCTCCCTCAACGTGATCGCGAACCTGATCCGGCGCTTGAACGATGCGCTCGGCACCACCTCGATCGTGGTCACCTATGACGTGGTCGAGTCGCTGAAGATCGTCGACTACGCCTACTTCATCTCGGACGGAATCGTGACATGGGGCGGCTCCGTCGAGGAGGTCCGGTCATCCCGGCATCCGTTCGTGCGCCAGTTCGTGGATGCGCTGCCCGACGGCCCCGTTCCGTTCCACTACCCGAGCAGGGCCTACGAATCCGACCTCCGGCTCCAGGGTCCCTGAACTGCGGATGGCGTCGGGACAACACACCTCACCGTAAGGAGCGAGAAATGGGACTCGAGGTCGGAGGAATATTCGGGCTGCTGATCCTGATTGCGTATGTCTGGGCCATCATTCGCATCGCGCAGAGCGGAGCAGCGCCGGGCTACAAGGCGCTGTGGATCGTGCTGGTCCTCGTGCTGCCCGTTCTCGGCTTCATCATCTGGCTGCTGTTCGGTCCGCGCGACGCGAGGTCCTGACCGGGCGGGGTCTGTCACGGGTGCCGCAACAGCATCTCGTAGAGCATGATGAAGATCTCCGCCACGATCAGCAGCACGATGTAGAGCTCGAGCCGGAGCGAGCGGCGCGTCTGCTCGAGCTGCGTGAGCGTCTGCGCCGTGTGGCTCACGAGCTCGAGCTTGCTGCCCAGGGCCTCGTGACGCGCTTTGATCTCGAACTCGTCCTCGAGGCGGATGAACAGGCCCTCGAGCTCGGGGCGGATCCAGAGCAGCTCGGGCTTTTCGCCCACGGCCACGCGTCCCACCATGAGATGCTCCGAGAGCAGCATCGTGCCGATGTGCCGCACCAGCTCCTTCGCTTTCGCCGTGACGCGGCCCGTTCGCTGCAGCTCGAGCGCCAGCGGCTCGACCCGGTCGAAGCTCCCGGCAATCTTGGCTTCGTAGAACGCCAGGATGACGCTCTTCGAAAGCACGTCCGCGATGATCTGCAGACGCTCGACGTCGTCATTGATGAGGTGGATCCGGTCGCCGTGCATGCCCTCGGTCGCGCGCGGATCGATGTGGATCTCGACCTCCTCGGTCTCGGGAGGCGGGAACCGGTTGGTGACGAGCGGCGCGATACTCTCGAGAAACGCCGTTTCCTCGGCCTCGGTCACATCGAAAAAAACGACGATGCCGTAGCGGAAAAGCACGGCTGCGCCGCCACCCGGCACACCGACGGTCAGGGGATAGGACGCGAGCGTTTCCCCGCCCTTCCATGAGCGCGTATCGATGCGGTCTCCGATGAGGAGCGCCCTGGCCTTGAAGTCGGGGCGGTCAGCCATGGTGAGGTCTCAATTCATCAGCGTACTCGATTGGATCGCCCACCGCGATTCCCAGTAGCCGCTGCGCGCTCTCCGAATTCGCCGCAATTTCCACGAGACCCAGGCTGTTCTCGTACCAGAAGAGGTGCCCCGGGGGCACCCCGGAAAAGACCGGGGCATGAGGGATCTCCCGCCCGTTTGCACGCAGGACGCTCCTTGACGCAGCCGAGCCCGCGCGCAATCCGGTGACGACGTTACCGTAGTGGTCCACGTAAATGACCTCCGAGACGTCGCTCATCCCGAAGCTCACGGTGAATTCCCTCTTGCGCAGCCTGGCAGCCTTGCGTGCGCCACGCGCAAGCATCGCAGCCGCCGGCGCGAAGAGATCGCGTCCATGGAAGGACCGGGAGAGCTCCTTCGGCCGCCACTCGATGGTGTAAGCCTCGCGTTTTCGTGCGCGGGCGGAAGCGACCGAGAGCAGCCCGTTGTCGGGGCCTACGAGCCACTTCCCGTCCGCATGGACGGCAAGCGGTTCTCGCGGCCCGCCCACCCCAGGGTCCACGACCGCGAGCGCGACCGAGCCCGATGGAAGGCGGGTAAAGAGCGCCGCCAGCAGGTGCGCTGCGGCCCTTACGTTGAAAGCCGTCGCATCGTGCAGGAGGTCAACCACGGGCTGGCGCGGCGCATATTGCAGCAGCGCCGCCCGGACCTGGCCTGCATAGATATCCGAGCTGCCGAAATCCGTGAAAAGAAAGATGGCCATGCCTCAGGCGAGCGCTCTCCCGCTGGACCAATCCGGTCCGTCCACGTTGGCGATGTAGCGGCGATAGATCTCGCCGCTGCGCGCAAGCACGCGGTCCTTGCCCAGGATACTGCTCGCGCGGACGGCACCCTCGAAGGCAGCAAGCGTGAGCGCTTCGAGCGCACGAGTCGCCACGGGAGCGTAGCTCAAGTGCCATGGCTCGGGGTGCACGCCGCCGCGAAAGGTCCCGTAGGGCCGGAAGAAGCCGTAGCGGCTCATGTTCCCAGCGAGCCAGCGGTGCAACCGGTCGAACACTCCGCCCGGCTCGGCCTCATCCGGCAGAAGGCGCACGCGATAGCCCTCCGGCATGGCCGCAGAATCGATGACATCGATATCCGTCCCCCAGTGGTGGCGACTGCCGCCGGGCACCGCGCTCCAGCACACGATCGCATCGATCAGCTGGTCGGGATTGAGCGCGCCGTGATTCCGGGTATTGCCGTGGGCGTCGTAGAGCGGGCGCTCGCCCAGGTACTTCTCGTCCCAGATGCGTTGCTGGGCCGCGAAATCGCGAAACGAGCTCACGATGCGGATCTCGACGCCGTCCGCCTCGGCCGCTCCCTTCATCGCGAGAAACGCCTGCAGCGCCTCATGGTGCAGGGCCGCCCCGAGGTCGTCGCGCTGCACTACATGCGTGCATGCTCGACCGGTCAGTTCCAGCTCGTTAAGCATCGGAAAATTGTACGCCGGGCCCCGCCCGTCCTGGCGCTCTCGATTGGCGAAATCCGTGTTCCTCGCCAGCTGCCAAAAGAAAAGCCGGCGCGAAGCCGGCTTTGAGAGTAGAACCCCTGCTTGTTATGCCGCCTTCGCGGCCTCTTCTTCTTTTCTCGCCCCTCTGCGGGCCCCCTCCTTGTTCGTTGCCGCCTTGGCGCCGGCATCTTCAGCCTGCTCGGCGCCCGGTTGAGGACGGTCCATCAACTCTACCATTGCCATGGGTGCGTTGTCGCCTTTTCTGAAGCCGGCCTTGAGGATGCGCAGGTAGCCCCCGTTGCGCTTGGCATAACGCGGGCCGAGCTCGTCAAACACCTTTACCACCATGTCGCGGTCGCGCAACCGGTCGAATGCAAGGCGCCGGTTGGCAAGCGAGGGTTTCTTGCCGAGCGTGATGATGGGCTCGACGACGCGCCGGAGCTCTTTCGCCTTCGGCAGCGTGGTCTGGATCAGCTCGTGCCGCAGCAGCGAGTTCGCCATGTTGCGGAGCATCGCGAGGCGGTGGCTGCTCGTGCGGTTGAGCTTTCTCAGTCCGTGACGGTGACGCATTGTTCGTTCCTCACTGAAGGATGAAGGATGAGGGATGAAGGATGATCCGACGACCTGAGGTATCCCACTTCATCCTTCCGCCTTCATCCTTGAATTTTCTCCAGCCCTACCGGGGGCCAGTTTTCCAGCTTCATCCCCAGGGTAAGCCCTCGCGAAGCGAGGACTTCCTTGATCTCGTTCAAAGACTTGCGTCCGAGATTCGGCGTCTTGAGAAGCTCGGTCTCGGTGCGCTGGATGAGATCGCCGATGTAGTAGATGTTCTCCGCCTTGAGACAGTTTGCCGAGCGCACCGTCAGCTCGAGGTCATCGACCGGCCGCAGCAGGATCGGGTCGATCTGGGTCTGCTTTCTCGTGTCTTCGATCTGCGCCGGCATGCCCTTCAGCTCGGCGAACACCGAGAGCTGCTCGACCAGAATCCGCGCCGCGTAGCGCACGGCCTCTTCCGGGTCGATCGCGCCGTTCGTCTCGACGTCGACGATGAGCTTGTCCAGATCGGTTCGCTGTTCGACCCGCGCGGCTTCGACCGCGTAGCTGACGCGCCGCACCGGGCTGAACGAGGCGTCGAGCAGGATGCTGCCGACGCTGCGCCCCTCGTCACCGGCGCTCTTTCGAGTCGTCGCCGCGATATAACCGCGGCCCTGCTCGATCTTGATCTGCATGTCGAGCTTGCCGCCGGCCGCCAGATGGGCGATCACGTGATCGGGATTGACGATCTCAACATCGTGCATGGGCTCGATGTCACCGGCCGTAACCGCCCCTTCGCCCGACTTCTTGAGCGAGAGCAGCACCTCATCGCGATTGTGAAGCTTCAGCACGATGCCCTTGAGGTTGAGGAGGATGTCGACAACGTCCTCCTGCACTCCGTCGAGCGTCGAGTATTCGTGCAGCACGCCGGCGATGCGCACCTCGGTTGCCGCGTAGCCCGGCATGGAGGAAAGCAGCGTGCGCCGCAGCGCATTGCCGAGCGTGTGTCCGTAGCCGCGCTCGAACGGCTCCATGGTGAGCTTGGCGTGGTACGGCGAGATATTCTGCACATCGATGATGCGGGGCTTCAGAAAAGCGGTGCTTGGCATGGCTCGGATACCTTTGCGGTTTACTTCGAGTAAAGTTCGACGACGAGCGATTCATTGATGGTGGAGGAAAGCTCGCTTCGCTGCGGCCGCGCCTTGAAGGTGCCTTTGAGCGCCTTTGCGTCGACTTCCAGCCACTCCGGAATGCCGCGGCCTTCAGCGGCCTCCGCAGCAGCTTTGATGCGAAGCTGCTGCTTGGCGCCTTCGGCTACCTCGATCACGTCACCCGGGCGGCAGATGAACGAGGGCGTGTTGACACGCTTGCCGTTCACGCGGATGCCGTTATGGCGCACGATCTGGCGCGCTTCGGTGCGCGAGGCCCCGAAGCCCATGCGGTAGGCCACGCTGTCGAGCCGGCTTTCAAGCAATCGAAGCAGCTCCTCGCCGGTGATGGTTTTCCCGCTCTCGGCCTTGCGATAGGTCTTGCGGAACTGGCGCTCGAGCAGGCCATAGGTGCGGCGAACCTTCTGCTTCTCGCGCAGCTGCACCCCGTATCCCGAGAGACGCGTGTTCTTCTGCCCATGCTGCCCCGGGGGGTAGTTGCGGCGTTCGATGGCGCACTTGTCGGTAAAGCACTTCTCGCCCTTGAGAAAGAGCTTTTCTCCCTCGCGGCGGCACTGCCGGCACTTTGCGTCGAGATTTCTGGCCACGTTTCCGTTCCCCCTCTTAGACGCGTCGCCGCTTGGGCGGCCGGCAACCGTTGTGCGGTACCGGCGTCACATCGGCGATCTGCGTGATCTTGAAGCCCACGGCATTCAACGCGCGCACCGCGGATTCGCGTCCCGGGCCGGGCCCCTTGATGCGCACCTCGAGATTCTTCACGCCGCAGTCCTGCGCCATTCTTCCGGCGCGATCGGCAGCGACCTGCGCCGCGAAAGGCGTGCTCTTGCGCGAGCCCTTGAACCCGTTGCTGCCGCAGGTCGCCCACGCGAGCGTATTGCCCTGACGGTCGGTGATCGTCACGATCGTGTTGTTGAAAGATGCATGAATGTGGGCGACGCCTTCGGCCACGTTCTTCTTGACCTTCTTGCGCACCCGGGTGCTGGCTTTAGCCATATCGACTTATCCTTACGCCGTTACCGCCTTGATGATCCTGACCGCCGCCTTGCGCGGGCCCTTGCGCGTGCGCGCATTGGTACGGGTGCGCTGTCCACGCACGGGAAGCCCTGCGCGGTGGCGCTTGCCGCGCCAGGTCCCCAGATCGACCAGGCGCTTGATGTTCATCGATACCTCGCGCCGCAGGTCGCCCTCGACGCCGAATTTGCCCACCTGCTCGCGCAGCCTGTCCATTTCCGTATCGGACAAGTCCTTCATCTTGGTGGCCCGCTTGACCCCCGCGGCGTCGCATATCAGGCGCGCGCGGGAGCGGCCGATGCCAAAGATCGCGGTCAGCGCGATTTCGGCATGCTGCTGGTTGGGTATGTTCACTCCGCCGATGCGGGCCATCAGTAACCTCTGGATAAAAATTGTGTGATTTTAGAACCTATTTCATATATAGGCACGTGTACCGGTACTCTCGCCGGGCTCATGCTCAGCCCTGCCGCTGCTTGTGGCGCGGGTCCTTGCAGATCACGCGGACGACGCGCTTGCGGCGCACGATCTTGCAGTAGCGGCACAGCTTCTTCACGGATGCATGCACTTTCATTGTCGATTCACCATTCACGATTCACAATTCACGCCCTCATTTCGCGCGGAAGACGATGCGGCCGCGCGAGAGGTCATACGGCGTCAGCTCGACCGTAACCTTGTCGCCGGGAAGGATGCGGATGTAGTGCATCCGCATCTTTCCCGAAATATGTCCCAGTACCACATGCCCGTTTTCCAGCTTCACACGGAACGTCGCGTTGGGCAGCGTCTCGACGATCTCGCCCTGCATCTGTATGGTCTCTTCCTTCGCCATCAGCGCGTCGGGAACACCCCGCCCCTGAAATTCGCTTTCTTGAGCAGGCTCTCGTACTGGTGCGACATCACGTAGGCCTGGACCTGCGACATGAAGTCCATGGTCACGACCACGATGATAAGGAGCGATGTCCCCCCGAAATAGAACGGCACGTTGCGCCACACGATCAGGAACTCCGGCAGCAGGCAGACGAGGGTCACGTAGATCGCGCCCGCGAGCGTCAACCGCATCAGGATGCGCTCGATGTAGCGCGCGGTCTGCTCGCCCGGCCGGATGCCCGGCACGAACGCCCCGCTCTTTTTCAGGTTGTCCGCGGTCTCCTTCGGATTGAAGACGAGCGCCGTGTAGAAAAAGCAGAAAAAGACTATGGCCGAGGCATAGAGCAGCGTGTACACCGGCTGCCCCGGATGCAGCATTCCCGCGATGTCGCGAAGCCATGTTAGGCCCTCGCCTTCACCGAACCATCCCACCATGGTCGCCGGGAAAAGAATGATGCTCGAGGCGAAGATCGGCGGGATCACGCCGGACATGTTCAGCTTGAGGGGAAGATGGGAGCTCTGGCCGCCGTAAACCTTGCGCCCGACCTGCCGCTTGGCATAGTTCACCAGGATGCGCCGCTGTCCGCGCTCGACGAAGCACACGAACGCGGTCACCGCGCACACGAGCGCAAAGATCAGCAATGCGGTCAGAATCGAGAAAGCGCCGGTGCGGACAAGCTCCAGCGTGCCGCCCACCGCCTCCGGCAGCCCCGCGGCGATGCCCGCGAAGATGATGAGCGAGATCCCGTTGCCTATCCCGCGCTCGGTGATCTGCTCGCCCAGCCACATCAGGAACATCGTGCCGGTCGTCAGCGTCACCATGGCAGTCAGCCGGAATATGAGGCCCGGCTCGATCACCAGGCCCGCCTGGGACTCCATGGCGATGGCGATGCCCATGCTCTGGAACAGCGCGAGCCCGGCGGTGCCGTAGCGCGTGTACTGCGTGATCTTGCGCCGGCCCGCCTCGCCTTCCTTCTTCAACGCCTCGAGGGTGGGCGAGACCACGCTCATCAGCTGCATGATGATCGAGGCCGAAATATAAGGCATGATCCCGAGCGCGAAAATCGAGAACCGCGAGAGCGCGCCGCCCGAGAACATGTTGAACATGTCGAGAATGCCGCCGCGCTGGGAGTTGAAGAGCTCACCGAGCTGTTCCGTGTTGATCCCCGGCACCGGAATGTAGGTCCCGATGCGGAAGACGATGAGCGCGCCAAGCAGGAACAGCAGGCGACGCTTCAGATCGCCCAGCTTGCCGCCGCCCAGGATTGATTCACCGATCGCCAATCTCAGTTCCCTTTCGTCTCACTGCCGGGCGTGCCCGCTTGCGTAGCACGCGAGGACGCCGGCTCCTTGTCTTTCTCTTTCGCTGTCTTCGTCCGCGGAGCGGACTCGGCCGGCGCCTCAACGCTGCCTCCGGCCGCCTCGATCGCTGCGCGCGCGCCCTTGGACGCCAGGAGCCCCTTCAGCGCGACCTTGCGCTTGAGCTCCCCGGCTACGATCACCTTGGCGCGCAGAGCAAGATGCGGCACGACGCCAGCCTCCTTGAGCGCCGCCAGGTCGATCACCTCTATCGACATCTTCTGCAGGTCGGAGAGCCGCACCTCGGCCGTCGCGCCGCGATGAAGGGACACGAATCCGCGCTTGGGCACCCGGCGCTGCAATGGCATCTGCCCGCCCTCGAAGCCGACCTTGTGAAACCCGCCCGCCCGCGATTTCTGTCCCTTGTGCCCGCGGCCGGCCGTCTTGCCGTGGCTGCCAAAGCCCCGCCCCACCCGTTTACGGGCGTGCTTTGCGCCCCGTGCCGGCTTGATCTCGTTCAACCGCATGTCAGGCCTCGCACTTCACCAGGTAGGCCACCTTGTTGATCATGCCCCTCACCGCCGGGGTGTCGGCCAGTTCCACGGTCTGGGAAAGGCGCTTGAGTCCCAGCCCGCGCACGCAGGCGCGATGCGTCTCCTTGGTGCCGATCGGGCTGTGCACCAGGGTCACCTTGAGCGTTTTCTGCTGCGTGTTGGCCATGCCTACCCCGTGATCTCCTCGACCGACTTGCCGCGTTTCGCGGCGATCTCCGAAGGCGAGTTCATGTTGGTGAGGCCGTTGATCGTGGCCCTCACTACGTTGTAAGGATTGGTTGAACCGAGGATCTTGGCCAGCACGTTGTGCACGCCCATCACTTCGAAAACCGCGCGCATCGGCCCCCCGGCAATGATGCCGGTGCCCTCGGCCGCGGGCTGCATGTAAACGCGGGACGAACCGTGATGGCCGATCACCGCGTGCTGCAGCGTTCCATTCTTGAGGTTCACCTTGGTGAGCTTGCGCCGCGCCTCTTCCATCGCCTTTTGCACGGCCACCGGCACTTCACGCGCCTTGCCTTTGCCCATGCCGATGCCGCCGTCGCCGTCGCCCACGACGGCGAGCGCCGCAAACCCCAGCACGCGGCCGCCTTTCACGACCTTGGTGACGCGGTTGATCGCGACCATCTTCTCGCGCAGCCCGTCGCCGCGTTCCTCACCCATCTGCATCTTCGATGCTTGTAGCTTTGCCATGAATCGCCCCGTCAGAACTTGAGACCCGCCTCGCGGGCTGCATCGGCGAGCGCTTTCACCCGCCCGTGGTACCGGTATCCCGACCGATCGAACGCGACCGCCTCGATGCCGAGATTCTTCGCCTTCAATGCGATGCGCTTGCCGACCTCGGATGCTGCCTTTACGTTGGCTCCAGACTTGACCGCCTGACGCACCTCACCTTCGGCGGTCGAGGCGGACGCCAGCACCCTGTGCCCGTCCGGTTCGATCACCTGCGCATAAATGTGGCAGTTCGAGCGATGGACGGTCAGCCGCACCGCCTTCAGCTCCGCGATCTTGACGCGGGTCTGGCGGGCCCGGCGCAAGCGCTGCTGTTTCTTTTGGTACATGGGCACCTCGCCTACTTCTTCTTGGTTTCTTTGAGCGAAATCTGCTCGTTGGCGTAGCGCACGCCTTTGCCCTTGTACGGCTCGGGCCTGCGATACGCGCGAACTTCGGCTGCGACCTGGCCAACGAGCTGCCGGTCCATCCCCTTCAGGACGATCTCCGTCTGCGTTGGCGTCTCGACCTTCACGCCCTTCGGCATCGGGTACACGACGGGATGCGAGAAGCCGAGCGTCAGATTCAGCTTGTCTCCCTGCGCCTGCGCCCGGTAGCCCACGCCCACCAGCGCCAGACGGCGCTCGAAACCCTTCGTCACCCCGGTCACCATGTTGGCAACCAGAGCCCGCGTCGTTCCGGACATCGCCTGCGCATGGCGCGAATTTCCCGTGGGCCTGAAGAGAATCGTCTTGTCCTGTTTCTCGACCTCTACGACCGGCGGCAGGCGCCGGGTCAGGCTGCCGAGCGGGCCCTTGACCGCAATCTCCCCCGAGGCAAGCGTCACCTCGACTTTTTCCGGCAACTGGATTGGCGCTTTTCCGACTCTCGACATGTGCGCCTCCGATCAAGCGACGATGCAAAGCACTTCGCCGCCCACCCCCAGCCCCCGCGCCTTTCGGTCCGTCATGACGCCGCGGGAGGTGGAAACGATGGCCACGCCCAACCCGTTCATGACTTTCGGCAGCTCGTCCTTGGGCCGGTAGATCCTAAGACCCGGGCGGCTCACGCGCTCGATTCTCTCGATCACCGGCTTGCCCGCGTAGTACTTGAGGCTGATCTCGAGGGTGGCGCGCCCATCGGCCTCTCGCAGCGCGAACCCGTCAATGTAGCCTTCGTCCTTCAGTACCTGGGCGATTGCGGATTTGAGTTTGCTCGCCGGGATAGCCACTACCGGCTTCTCCGCGCGCTGCGCGTTTCGGATGCGCGTCAGCATGTCGGCGATCGGGTCCATCATCGTCATATAACCACTCTCCTACCAGCTCGCCTTGATGACGCCCGGGATCTCGCCGCGCAGGGCGATCTCGCGAAGCTTTCCGCGCCCGAGACCGAACTTGCGGTATACGCCGCGCGGACGACCCGTCAGCGCGCAGCGGTTTCTGAGCCTTACGGGCGACGCGTTGCGCGGCAACTGCTGCAGCTTCATGCGCGCCGCGTAGCGCTCCTCGTGGGGTTGCCTCGGATCGTTGGCGATCTCGAGCAGTGCCTTGCGCCTTGCGGCGTATTTCTTTACAGCCTTCCGGCGCTTGAGCTCGCGGTTTACGACTGCCGTCTTTGCCATATCGGGTCCTCAGTTCCTGAACGGAAAACGAAACGCGCTCAAAAGCGCTTTCGCCTCGTTGTCGGTCCTCGCGGTGGTCGAAATCGTGATGTTCATGCCCCTGATCGCGTCGATCTTGTCGTACTCGACCTCGGGGAAAATGATCTGTTCCTTGACGCCCATGTTGTAGTTGCCCTGGCCGTCGAATGACCGGACGGATATGCCGCGAAAGTCGCGGATGCGGGGCATCGCGATGCTCACCAGGCGGTCGAGGAACTCGTACATGCGCCGGCCGCGCAGCGTCACCTTGCAGCCGATCGGGTAGCCGGCGCGGATCTTGAATGTCGCGACCGACTTGCGCGCCTTGGTCACGACCGGCCGCTGGCCCGCGATCTTGGCCATGTCGGAGACCGCGTTGTCCATGATCTTCTTGTCGGCCACCGACTCGCCCACGCCCATGTTGAGCACGATCTTCTCAATGCGCGGGACCTGCATCGAGGTCTTGTATCCGAACTGCTCCATCATCTGCTTGACGACCGCCTCGCGGTAGTGGATTTGAAGCCGCGGGACCGGCGCCGGACGCGCGGGCTTCGCGACTTTGGGCTCTTTCGGCTCGCGCGCCGCCTCACGCGCCTCGGGCCTGCCCTTCTGCGCTGGCTGCTGTCGCGACTCCTTCTGGGCCTGCGGCGGCCTCTGGGGCTTCGCCCCCTTGTCCTGCTTCGCATCCTTATCGGTCTTGGCTGCGCTCATGCGTCGATCACTTCGCCGTTGGACTTGAAATACCGGACGCGGCGGCCATCGTCCAGCACCCGGATGCCCACCCGGTCGGCCTTCCTGGTGCCCGGGTTGTAGAGCGCCACGTTCGAAATGTGCAACGGCATCTCCTTGTCAATGATGCCGCCGGTGATGCCCTTCATCGGATTGGGGCGCTGGTGTTTCTTCACCCGGTTCGCCCCTTCGACGAGCACATGTTCGGTATCGACGATGCGGAGCACGGTGCCGCGCTTGCCGCGGTCCCGGCCGGCCGTCACGATCACATCATCGCCTTTGCGAATTTTCTTCATCGCAATAACCCGTCTGTCCTCACCGCCGAGACGCCGAGCGGTAAAACTTTTCGTCCGTTGCTCTCCGCGTCTCTGCGTCTCTGCGGTTCATATCCATCGTTCCCGCTACAGAACCTCGGGCGCGAGGGAGACGATTTTCATGAAGCGCTCGGTCCTCAGCTCCCGCGTCACCGGCCCGAAAATACGGGTGCCGATCGGCTCGAGCTTGGGCGTGAGCAGCACCGCCGCGTTGGAGTCGAACTTGACGATGGAGCCGTCGCCACGGCGAACGCCCTTGGCCGTTCGCACCACCACCGCATCGTAGATCTCGCCCTTCTTTACCCTGCCGCGCGGCGCCGCATCCTTCACGCTCACCTTGATGACGTCGCCGATGCCGGCGTAACGCCGCTTCGAGCCGCCCAGCACCTTGATGCACATCACCGAACGAGCGCCAGTATTGTCCGCGACGTCCAGAATGGACTGCATTTGAATCATGTTCCGCTCTCGCTTTGATCCTTCTTCTCCAACTTCGCCGCTCGCGCGGCCAGTATTGGAGCCCGTCCGGGTCGACCGCCGGGCCGTCCGGCCGGCGGTTGAGTCTATCCTGGGCGCTACGCCGGCCCTGCCTTGCCCGAAGGCCGGAAAAATGGCGGATTATACGGCTACCCTCATGAATCTGCAACGCAAATTCAGACGATGCGCGCCTTCTCGAGCATCCGTACTACGCGCCACGCCTTGGTCTTCGACAGCGGCCGGCATTCCTCGATCAGGACCAGGTCTCCGGCCTTGCATTCTCCCGCCTCGTCGTGCGCGTGATACTTCCTGGAGCGCGTCACGATCTTGCCGTAGAGAGGGTGCCTCACCCGGCGCTCGACGAGCACCGTCACTGTTTTCTTCATCCGGTCGCTGACAACGCGTCCCGATGCCTGTCGCTTGTTGGCTTCGCTCATGCCTTGACCTGTTCTCCCATGTCCTTCTGCGCCATCACGGTGCGAACGCGGGCGATGTCGCGCCGCACCTTGGCAAGCTGGCTGGTATTGGTGAGTTGCTGGGTCGCCTTCTGCATGCGCAGGCTGAACTGCGCCTTGAGCAGCGAGTTGAGCTCCTCGCGAAGCTCTTCCGGTGACCGGTTCCTCAGTTCCGCGACCTTCATGACCTAGCCTCCGACGAGCCGCGATACGAATATCGTGCGCAGCGGCAGCTTCGAGGCGGCCAGCCGGAATGCCTCGCGCGCCTCCACCTCCTGTACACCATCCATTTCGTAGAGCACGGCGCCGGGCTTGATCTCCGACACCCAGAACTCGGGGTTGCCCTTGCCGTTGCCCATGCGGACCTCGGCCGGCTTCTGCGAAACCGGCTTGTCCGGGAATATGCGGATCCAGATCCGCCCCCCGCGCTTGATCTGGCGCGACATGGCGCGGCGTGCCGCCTCGATCTGGCGGGCCGTCAGTCGCCCTCGGCTGGTCGCCTTCAGGCCGAATTCGCCGAAGGACACCTTGTTGCCGCGCGTCGCGATTCCGCGATTGCGGCCTTTGTGCTCCTTTCGGTACTTACGCCTTGCTGGTTGCAGCATTCTTCGCTCCTGACCTCTTTGCCGGCGCGCGGCGCTTCCTTGGCTTGTCCTTCGACTCGGGCGCGGGCGCGGGCTTGTCTGCGGACGGGGGCGGCAGGCCCGCTGCAGCGGCGGCTGCGGCAGCGATCGGCTGGTCGCTCTTTTGCATCACTTCGCCCTTGAACACCCACACCTTGATGCCGATCACACCGTAGGTCGTCTTCGCTTCCGAAACGCCGTATTCGATGTCCGCCCGCATCGTATGCAGCGGCACGCGCCCCTCGCGGTACCACTCGTAGCGCGCGATCTCGACTCCGTTCAACCGCCCGGAGCTCGCGATCTTGATACCCTGCGCACCGAGCCGCATCGCGTTGGTGATGGCGCGCTTCATGGCCCGCCGGAACATGATCCGCTTCTGCAACTGCTGCGCGATCGAGTCTGCGATGAGCTGTGCATCGACCTCGGGCTTGCGCACCTCCTCGATGTTCACGTGGACGGGCACGCCGAGCATGCGCTGTAGCTCCACCTTGAGGGACTCAATGTCCTCGCCCTTCTTGCCGATCACGACGCCGGGGCGCGCACTGTGCACGGTGATGCGCGCGTTCTTCGCCGGTCGCTCGATCACGATCCGCGACACCGCGGCGTGGCCGAGCTTCTTCTTGAGGTACTCCCGGACCTTGATGTCCTCCAGCAGCATCGACGAGAAGTTCTTGTTGGTCGCGTACCAGCGCGAGCTCCAGTTGCGGTTCAACGCCAGCCGGAAACCGATCGGATTGATCTTCTGACCCATTAATTTCTCCCGTCGCCGACCGTGAGCATGATGTGGCACGTCGGTTTGTTGATGGGCGCGCCGCGGCCCTTCGACTGCGCGCGGAAGCGCCGCAGGAACGGCCCGCGCTCGACGCAGATGCTGGTTATCTTCAGCTCATCGATATCGGCGCCATCGTTATGCTCCGCGTTGGCGATTGCCGACTCGAGCACCTTGCGGATGATGACCGCGCCTTTCTTGGGGCTGAACTGCAGGATATTGAGCGCCTGCTCCACGTTCTTGCCGCGGATCAAGTCGGCCACCAGCCGGCCCTTCTGGGCCGAGAGGCGGACGCCGCGCAGCTTTGCCGTCGTGTTCATTTCGGGATTCCTCATGCCTTCGCCGCGGGCGCGGCCGGGGCGGCCGCGCCCGGGGCCGCCGCCGGGGTCGGACTGGATCGGCGGTCACCGCCAGGTGCCGCAGCGGCAGCCGCAGCAGCCTGCGCCGAACCGGCGCGAGAGTGCCCCTTGAAGATCCGCGTGTGCGAGAACTCGCCGAGCTTGTGGCCGACCATGTTTTCCGTGATGTACACCGGCACGTGCTGCTTGCCGTTGTGCACGGCGATCGTCAAGCCGACGAAATCCGGCAGGATGGTCGAGCGGCGAGACCACGTCTTGATCGGGCGCTTGTCGTTCGTTCTCTGCGCGGCCTCCACCTTCTTGACGAGGTGCAAGTCGACAAATGGTCCCTTCCTGATTGAACGTGCCATAGCTCTCGCCCTCAGCCCACGACCTTCGCGTTGCGGCGACGGATGATCATCGCCTGCGTGCGCTTGTTCTTGCGCGTCTTGTAGCCCTTGCACATCACGCCCCACGGGCTCACCGGGTCCCGCGCCGCGGACTTCTTGCCTTCGCCCCCGCCGTGGGGATGGTCGATGGGATTCATCGCGACACCGCGCACGGTCGGGCGGATTCCCCGCCAGCGAACCCGCCCCGCTTTCCCGATCGACTCGAGGGCATGCTCCTCGTTCCCAACCTCGCCGATGGTGGCGCGGCAGTTGATGTGCACCTTGCGAATCTCTCCCGAGCGCAGGCGGATCTGCACGTAATCACCCTCGCGCGCGAGAAGCTGCACGGCGGCCCCCGCCGCGCGCGCGATCTGCGCGCCCTTGCCGGGCAGCATTTCCACGCAGTGAATCGTCGTGCCCACGGGGATATTACGCAGCGGCAGCGTGTTGCCGGCCTTGATCGGGGCGTCGGCTCCCGAGACGAGCTGCGCGCCGGCTGAAACGCCTTTCGGCGCGATGATGTAGCGGCGCTCGCCATCGGCGTAGCACAGCAGCGCGAGATTGGCGCTGCGATTCGGATCGTACTCGAGCCGCTCGACCCTGGCCGGAATACCGTCCTTGTTGCGCTTGAAATCGATGATCCGGTAATGGTGCGGGTGGCCACCGCCCTGGTGGCGCATCGTGATCTCGCCGTGCACGTTGCGGCCCGCCTTCCGGATCCTGCGCTCAGTCAGCCGCTCGACCGGCCTTCCCTTGTGCAGGTCGGGATTGACGACCTTGACGAGCTGGCGCCGTCCCGGGGTAACGGGTTTAACCTTGACCAGCATTACTTGGCCTCCACCTGTTCGGCAAAATTGATCTCCTGACCGGGCTTCAGGCTCACGTACGCCTTCTTCCAGTGATTGCGCCGGCCGACGAACCGCCCGAAGCTCTTGGCTTTCCCGCGCACGTTCGCAACCCGCACCGAAGCGACCTCTACCTTCTTGTCCTTGGTGCTGAACAGGAGCTCGATGGCCGCCTTGATCTCGTGCTTGTTGGCGTCCGGCGCCACCCGGAACGCCACCTGGTTGTGCTTGTCCGCGATGAACGTGCTCTTCTCGGAAATTACCGGCGCCAGAATGATCTGCATCAGGCGATCGTGCCCCTTGGCCGTCATGACAGCAGCTCCTCGATCCTTGCCACGGCGCCCCGGGTCACGAGCACCCTGGAATGCCGCATGAGGCTCACGGGGTCGCAATGTGAAACGGGAACGATGCGCACGCCCGGCAGGTTGCGCGACGAAAGGCGCAGGTTATCGTCGACGGATTCGGTGATGACCAGCACGTCCGCGAGGCCCATGCCCTTCAGCTTCTGGGCGAGCAGCTTGGCCTTTGGCTGGTCGACGGTGAACTGCTCGACCACCGCCAGCCGCTCCTCGCGCGCGAGCTGCGAGAGGATAGCGGAGAGCCCGGCGCGGTACATCTTGCGATTGATCTTCTGCTCGAAATTCTCGTCGGGCAGGTTCGGAAAGACCTTGCCGCCGCCGCGCCACAGCGGCGAGGAAGCCCGCCCGGCACGGGCCCGCCCCGTGCCTTTCTGCCGCCATGGCTTCTTGTTGGACTTGTTGACCTCGCCCCGCGGTTTCTGCGCACGCGTCCCTTGGCGGGCGTTGGCGAGGTATGCCGTCATCACCTGATGCACCAGCGCCTCGTTGAACTCCCGCCCGAAGGCCGCATCGGATGCCGCTACCTTGGAGGTCGCCTTGCCCTGCTCGTTGATGAGGTTCAGTTCCATGCCGCCTCCCCGCTTTATTTGCCGCCCTTGGCGGGAGCGCCCCGTGCCGCGCGCGAGGTGGGGCGTACCGTGACGCCACCACCGCGCGAGCCCGGGAGCGCGCCCCGGATGAGGAGGAGCTGACGCTCGGCATCGATACGGATGATCTCGACGTTCTGCACCGTGCGACGGGCATTGCCAAGATGCCCGGCCATGCGCTTGCCAGGGAACACCCGCCCCGGATCCTGGTTCTGACCGATCGATCCCGGCTTGTTATGCGATACCGAATTGCCGTGGCTCGCGCGGTTGGACGAGAAGTGGTGGCGACGGATGACCCCCGCAAAGCCCTTGCCCTGCGAGGTGCCGGTCACGTCGACCTTTTGGCCGACCTTGAAGATGTCCGCACCCACGGCGCTGCCCAGCGTAACGCCGGCGAGCTCGTCCGGATTGACGCGAAACTCCCTGAGCGTGGTCCCGCCTTCAACCCCCGCCTTGGCGAAATGCCCGGCGGCTGCCTTGTTGATCCGGCTCGGCCGGCGCCGCCCGTAGGCAAGCTGCACCGCCGCGTAGCCGTCGCTGTCGGGTGTCTTGATCTGGGCGATGCGATTGTTCGACACGTCCACCACGGTCACCGGGACGGTGTCGCCGTCATCCGTGAAAACGCGGGTCATGCCGACCTTGCGTCCCACCAATCCCAAACTCATTTTCTCAGCCTTCCATTCAGTAGCGCCGGTTGCCTCGCCAGCGCTCAATTACGTGATGGGTGATGGGTGATGAGTAACGCGGAAAAAAGGCTGCAACCCATCACTGATCACGCCTTTACAGTTTGATCTCAACGTCCACGCCCGCCGGAAGATCGAGCTTCATCAGCGCGTCCACCGTCTTGTCGGTCGGGTCGATGATGTCCATCAGGCGCAGATGCGTCCTGATCTCGAGCTGGTCGCGCGAGGTCTTGTTCACATGCGGTGAGCGAAGGAGATCGAAGCGCTGCTTGCGCGTTGGCAGCGGAACCGGGCCCTTCACCACGGCGCCCGTGCGCTTGGCCGTGTCCACGATCTCCAGCGCCGACTGGTCGATCAACCGGTAGTCGAACGCTTTCAACCGGATCCGTATTTTCTGACTTTTCACCGCCATGATCCTGACCTCGTGATTCGTGATTTGTGTTTGGTGAGTCGACTCACGATTCACGACTCACGATTCACGCTCTTACTCCACAATCTTCGCCACCACGCCGGCTGTTGAGGTCTTGGTCTCGGCCGGCCCGAAGGC
>Ga0256867_10000157_pt1 | contig 24860 bp, 26 predicted proteins | sample RVTome_15_FD_185939 | JGI IMG/M metagenome (GOLD analysis project Ga0256867, IMG submission 185939) | Soil microbial communities from uranium-contaminated site in the Upper Colorado River Basin, Wyoming, United States - RVT150D86 (HiSeq) ... | reverse complement strand
ACCGAGACCGATGAGGATCGAGGCGAGCGATCTGCCGACGACACCGAGGCGGGCATGCCTCTTGCCGACATCGTGTAGGAGAGCTGCCGCCAAGACTTCCCGGTCGCGAACGCCGGCGGCGATGACGGTCAGCGCGGCATGGTAGGTGTGACGTTGATCAGCGGAGTCTTGTGCGAAGAAGAGGCCTGCTGCGTCCAGGCCCAGCCAGCCCGCCACTGCTTCCCTTTCCGATGAGTTGAGCGGTCTTGCCGTCAGGACGTCGAAGAAACGGCGGATCAGGTGGGCCGGCGAGCCCGACAAGTCAGGAGACGGCCTTCGACTTGCACTCGACGCAGAGAATCGAGGCCGGCCTGAACTCGAGACGGTCAGCGTCGATCTCTCTTCCACAGCTATCGCACGTGCCGTACTTGCCCGCTTCGATGTGAGCCAGCGCCTTGTCGACATCGTCGAGCTGCCCCTTGAGGGATTCGACCACGCCGAGCACTTCGGTTCGCTCGGCCGTCACCGCAGCGGCGTCGGCGAAACTGCCACCAAAGTCGATGTCCGAGCGGAGGTCACCGGATTCGGCAGCCCCGAGCTCGTCCAGTTGGTGAATCAGTTGTTCTCTCTCCTTGCGAAGAGCCTTCTCTGCGCTTGTGATGTCGAGCGCCATTACCTACTCCTCGGGTGTGCCTCGACGTAGATCTCCATCACATGGGCGGGACTAACCCGCGTGTAGACCTGGGTGGTGCCAATGGTAGCGTGACCCAGCATCTCTTGGACGGTTCTCAGGTCGGCCCCGGCCTCCACCATGTGCGTTGCCGCCGAGTGGCGGAGGACGTGTGGGGACACCTTTCCCGGCTCAATATCGGCCGAGACGGCGTGTTTCTTGACGATGTCGTACACACCCTGGCGACTGAGGCGCCGTCCCTGCAGGTTGACGAAGAGAGGGTCGCCGGCCAGGTGCCGCTTGATCAGCGACATGCGATCCGGGAGCCAATCACGAATCGCGGCCACTGCCTTGGAACCGAGCGGCACCATTCGCTGCTTGGAGCCCTTGCCGGTGACGAGGACCACCTTGTCCTCGAGATCGAGATGCCCGAGGTCGACGCCCACCGTCTCGGAGACCCGGGCACCGGTGCCATAGAGGAACTCGAGCAGGGCGCAATCACGACGGGCTGCGGCGTCCGCCGCACCGGGAGCCTCGACGAGGGCGATCGCCTCGTCGACGGTGAGTGCCTTGGGGAAGGGGTCGGGACGACGTGGGCTGTCGATCAGGGCCGTCGGATCGGTGTCCCACAAGCCTTCGAAGACGAGGAACCGATGCAGTCCCCGGATCGAGGCGATCTTGCGGGCCACAGTCGCGTCGGTGAGACCTCGTCGACGAAGATCGGAGACGAATCCCGCAACCTGGTCGTAGTCGGGCTCCGCCCCGTCCAGGTGGGCCAGGTACTGACCGAGATCCCGCTCGTAGGCGGCGATCGTGTTCGGGGCAAGACCGCGTTCGACGCGGAGAGCCACCAGATACTCTTCGACCCCCGCCTCGATCGAGACGTTTGCTGGGCTCACCTCGCGGCCAGCGCCTCCAGGGCGGGGACGTGAGAGACCCCCAGGCTCTCGGCCACCGCCGGATGGCAAACGTCGTCACCAACGATGTTCACCCCGGACGTAAGCTCGGGATGTCGGGCCACCGCGTGCTCCACACCCTCCTGTGCCATCAGCACTGCATAACGCAGCGTGGCGTTGGTCAGGGCATAGGTGGACGTGTGGGGCACGGCCCCGGGGATGTTGCCCACCGCGTAGTGGAGGACATCGTGCACCTCATACACCGGGTCGGAGTGCGTGGTCTCCCGGGAGGTGGCGAAACAACCTCCCTGGTCGATGGCCACGTCGACGAGCACTGCCCCTCGCTTCATCGACTTCACCATGTCCTCGGTGACCAGCTTCGGAGCCGACGCCCCGGGGACGAGCACGGTCCCGATGACCAGGTCGGCGCCGAGCACCTGCTCTTCGAGGGTCAGCTTGTTGGAATGCAAGGTCACGACCCGGCCCTGATAGAGGGAGTCGATCATCCGCAGCTTGGCGAGATCGGTGTCGAGGACTACGACATCGGCTTGCATCCCCATGGCGATGACCGCCGCATTCGAGCCCGCGATCCCACCCCCGATGACCACCACCTTCCCCGGGCTGACTCCGGTGACGCCGCCGAGAAGTATCCCCCTGCCCCCTTGCGACTTCTCCAGGAAGTAGGCCCCCGCCTGAGGGGCCATCCGCCCGGCGATCTCCGACATCGGGGCGAGGAGGGGAAGGGAGCGGTCGGGCATCTGCACGGTCTCATACGCGATGGCCACGATGCCCCGCTTGGCGAGGCCGGCGGCGAGTCTGGGGTAGGCCGCCAAGTGGAGATAGGTGAACAGGATCTGCCCGGGGCGGAACATCTCGATCTCGGATGCCTGCGGTTCCTTGACCTTGAGGATCATGTCGGCACCGGAGAACACATCCTCCGCATTGGGGACGATCGTGGCGCCCTGGGCCTCGTATTCCTCGTCGTGGATCGTGGAGCCTTCACCGGCGTCCTTCTCCACGAGCACGGGGTGGCCCCGGTCGGTCAACTCCCGCACCCCGATGGGTGTCAGGGCGACCCGATGCTCTTCTGTCTTGATCTCTCTGGGGATTCCTACGATCAAGTGCTCACACTGCTTTCGGAAGACTCGCGGACGGGTCGGCGGGCCCGAAGGGCCGCCGCCGCCTCGACGAGGCCGACGAAGAGCGGGTGGGGGTCGTCGGGTCGCGACCGGAACTCGGGATGGGCCTGGGTACCCACGAAGAAGGGGTGATCGATGAGCTCAATGTACTCGACGAGGTTGTCGTCGGGCGAGAGCCCGGACAGCCTCATACCGTTGTTCTCGAGGTCCTTCCGATATCGGTTGTTGACCTCCCAGCGATGACGGTGCCTCTCGTATACCAACTCGTTCCCGTACAGCGATCTCACCCTGGACCCCTCGGCGAGCTTGGCGGCGTAGAGCCCGAGACGCATCGTCCCGCCCTTGTCTTCGACGTCCTCCTGACTGGCCATCAGGTCGATCACCGGGTCCGGTGTCGAAGGGTCGAACTCGGTGCTGTTGGCGTCGGTCATGCCCAACACGGTGCGGGCGAACTCGATGACCGCGCACTGCAGCCCGAGACACAGCCCGAGCAAGGGGACGTCGTTCTCCCGGGCATAGCGGGTCGCCTGGATCTTGCCTTCCACGCCGCGATAGCCGAACCCACCCGGGATCACTATTCCGTCGAGATCCTCGAGGTAGGACTCGGACAGCAGCCCGGTGAGCTCATCGGAGGGGACCCAGCGCAGATCGAGTCTCAGCCCCAACGCGGCTGCGGCGTGACGCAGTGACTCTGCCACCGAGAGATATGCATCGGGGAGGTCGACGTACTTGCCCACGATCCCGATGGTCACCTCGTCGGTCGCGGACATGGCCTTTTCGACCATGGCGCGCCACGACTCCAGGTTGGGGGGACCGGTGATCAACCCGAGCCGGTCGCACACCACGTCGTCGAGCCCCCCGTCGCTGAGCACGAGTGGCACCTCATAGATCTCACGGGAGTCGGGCGCCGCGATCACCGCTCGCGGCTCGACATCACAGAACAGGCTGATCTTTTTGCGCACTGCGTCGTCGATGGCGCGATCCGAGCGGACGATGATGACGTCGGGGTGGATGCCCTTGGAGCGCAGCTCGGCCACCGAGTGCTGAGTCGGCTTTGTCTTCAGCTCGTCGGAGGCGGCGATGAACGGCACCAACGTGACATGGACGAACATGACGTTGGCCCGCCCGATCTCGTTCCCGAACTGCCTTATCGCCTCGAGGAAAGGAAGGCTCTCGATGTCACCGACGGTTCCTCCCACCTCGGTGATGACCACGTCGACGTCGTGAGCACCGACTCTACGGATCCGCTCTTTTATCTCGTTGGTGATGTGAGGGATGACCTGGACGGTGTCACCGAGGTAGTCACCCCGGCGCTCCTTCTGGATGACCGAGAGGTACACCGAGCCGGAGGTGACGTTGGACGACCTCCTCAGGTTCTCTCCGGTGAACCGCTCGTAGTGCCCCAGGTCGAGGTCGGTCTCGCCCCCGTCGTCGGTGACGAACACCTCACCGTGTTGGAAAGGGTTCATCGTCCCCGGGTCGACGTTGATATAGGGATCGAGCTTTTGATTGACCACCCGCAATCCCCGGGCCTTGAGCAGTCTCCCCAGGGAGGCGGCGGCGATGCCCTTGCCGAGACTGGAGACGACGCCACCGGTGACGAAGACATACTTGGTGGAGTCGGTGGAGGGCGCTCGATCCTCAGCGGCTGATTCTTGAGCGAAGAGCGGCCCGTCCATGACGGGATGCCAGAGTAGCACCGACGATCGGCCTCACCATTATTTGCCCGCGAGCGCGAGCAGTTCGGCGGCGGCCGTCTTGCTCGCCTCACTCTCGGGCTGGCCGGCGAGCATCCGGGAGAGCTCGGTCACCCTCTCCTCCCCGACGACAAGTCGGACTGCAGCCACCCCGTCCGCGCCCCGCTCCACCACGTAGTGAGTGTCGGCGTGAGCCGCGACCTGAGCGAGATGGGTCACGCAGAGAACCTGGCTGGAGCGTCCCAACTCGGCGAGCTTGGCGCCCATGGCCAAGGCGGTCTTGCCGCCGATGCCGGTGTCGACCTCGTCGAACACCAGAGTTCCCGCTGCGGCGCGAAGGGTGGCCAGCCTGATGGCCAGGACGAGACGGGAGAGCTCGCCGCCCGACGCCACCGAGCCGATCGGACCCGACTCGAGACGCTCGTCGGAGGCAAACATCATCTCCATTCGGTCGGCACCACTGGCTCCGGGATCGGCACCCAGCAACACCAGCTCGACTCGGGCCGTGTCCAGCCCCAGATCGGCGAGATGCCCAGCCATCAGGTTGGCGACGTCATCGGCGCTCCGGGAGCGAGCTGTCGTCAACGCGGCGCCCACCCGACCCACCCTGGCTCGGGACTCACTGACCAGGGTGTCTATGTGGTCGGCGTCGGCGACCAGGGACTCGAGCTCGGTGACCCGCCGCCCGGCCGCCGCCGCGAACTCGATGACATCCTCCAGGTTCCTCCCATATTTTCGCTTCAGGTCGCCGATGACCGTGAGACGGTCCTCGAGCTCGCCGAGCAAGGCCGGGTCGGCGTCGACCTCGTCTGCCGTGCTCCTCGCATCGCGGGCGATTTCCGCGACACCGACAGCTAGGCCCTCGGCCTCACCGGCGAGGGCCACGAGGCCGGGATCGAGCCCGGATGCCTTGCGGAGCCGGGCCACCATCTCCCCGACCGAGTCGGACATCTGCTCGCTGAGTCGCAATGTCTCGGCGAGGTGCTCCCTGATCTCCTCTACGTTGCGGAATCTGGAGACTTTGGCCTCCAGCTCTTCGTCGAGACCCGGGGTGAGCTGCGCGGCTTCGATCTCGGCATGCTGATAGCGCGCCGTCTCCAGCTCTCTCGTCAGCTCGGTCCGATCCCCTCCCAGCCGGCGCTGTCTTGCCAAGGCCTGCTGCAAGGCCTGCCATGCCGCCAGGTAGGCATCCCGTGACTCGAGACCCGGTTCGTCGAGCGAGGCGTCGATCATCTCCAGGACATGGGCCGGCCGGGTGATCGCGAGCTGGTCATGCTGGCCGACGATCTCGACCGCGGCCCCGAGCCGTTCCGCGAGGGTGGCCGCCGAGACGATGGCCCCCTCCAGGTAAGCGCGACTGCGCCCGCCGGCCGGCACGTGGCGGGATGCTCCGAGTTCCACATCATCGATGCTGAAGAGACCGTCGACCTGCGCCAAGTCGGCGTAGGGGCCAACCGCCCCGGCGTCGGCCGGGCCCCCGAGGATGAGACGCAACCCGCCGAGCAATAGCGTCTTCCCCGCCCCCGTCTCACCAGTGATGACGGTGAAGCTCGGGGAGGGGTCGATGGCGGCGTCGGCGATGACCCCGAGGTTGACGACCCTCAGGTGCTCGAGCATCACTCCAGCCCGAACTTCTCCCGCACCAACCCGGGAAAGGTCCACGCGCCGAAGGTGACGAACCGGGCGCGTCGCAAGCCCTTTCCGATGGTGACACGGTCGCCGTCTCCGATCTGACCGAGAACCGACTTGTCAACGTTCACCCGAACCGGGCGATCCCGTCTCACTGTGATCACGATCTCGGAGTCGGCGGGGAGGACGATTGGGCGATCGAACAGCGAATGCGCGGCCACCGGCGTCAACACCAACGCCGCCACACCTGGATCCACCACCGGTCCCCCGGCGGAAAACGAGTATGCGGTGGAGCCAGTGGGTGTGGCGACGATGAGGCCGTCGGCACGATAGGTGGCGAACTCAGTTCCGTCGATGACCACCTCGAGGTTGACCAATCGAGTGCTGTCGATCTTCTCCACGACGACGTCGTTGACACCCACCTCGCTGACGTCGCCGATTGAAGCCGAGACGGTGAGACGCTCATCCACCTCGTAGTCGGCGTCGACGAGCCTGCGGACCACGACCGACATCTGTTCGGGATCGGCTTCCGTGAGGAACCCGAGTGTCCCCAGGTTGAACCCGAGGACCGGGACGTCCCAGCGCAGAGCGAGCCCGACCGCGCCCAGCATCGTCCCATCTCCCCCGACGGCGAGAACCATCGCCGGCGCGACATCGGACTCGGTGACTACAGAGCCGCCGGCACGTTCGATCTCGGCTTCGAGACGCTCGGCGAACTCAGCGATCTCCGGGGAGCCGGCGCGGATGTGGAGGCCGAATTTCACGACTCTGCCTCCGACTCTTCGAGGATCTTGCCGAGCAGCGTCACCAATTCTGCCGCCGGCTCGGGCAGATCGGCGGGGTCCATCGTCTCGAGCTGGGCGAGCTTCGCCTCTATCTCTTCGATCTGTTCGGGGGTGAGGTCCATGCGCTCCCGATTATGACGGTTGGGGGTCGGATAGCACCAGATCTACCGCAGCGGAGAAGTCGGCGACCACGAAGTCGGCCTCATCGACCCTGTCCGCCGCGCCGTCGGTCACCCCGGTCAGCACCAAGATCGACCTCCAGTCGGGTTCGTGTGTTGCCAGGGCGACGTCGGTGTCGAGACGATCACCGATCACCCAGGCATCCCCAACGCCACGTGACCGGATCAACCGACGCATCGGCTCGTTGGGTTTGCCGGCGACCTCGGGTCGGCGACCGGATGCAGCGGCGATGGCGGCCACGATGGCACCGGCGCCCGGCATCAGCCCGTCCTCGGTCGGAAAGGTGGTGTCGTCGTTGGTGGCTATGAAGCGAGCCCCGTTCCTTATCGCGTTCATCGCGTCGCCAATCAGATCGTAGGTGAGCGATCGGGTCAGCCCCACCAGCACGGCTCGCGCCCGGCCGGGATCCGAGGTGGACTCGAGCCCGGCTCGTTCGACGGCGTCACTGACACCGTCCTCACCAACGGGGAGAACCGGGCCGTCACCGGGACCGAGCATGCCGACGGCGGCCAGTGACGAGCTGAGGACCCGTTCCGGAGACACGGGGACTCCGGTGAGACGGGTGATCTTGTCGGCCCCGGCCTGTGGGGTGCGTGTCGAGTTGTTGGTGATGAAGAAGATGTCGATACCGGCGGCGTCGAGCCGGGCCAGGGCCTCGGGAACGCCGGCAAGGGCTCGCTGCCCCCGATAGACGACCCCGTCGAGGTCACAGAGGACGTTCAAGATCCCAAGAACCGGCCGAGTATCTCGTGATAGAGGGCCGTCGTCCGGTGCACGGACTCCACGCTCACTCGCTCATCGTGACCGTGAAACAGGGCAAGCATCTCGGAGAAGTCCATCCGATCGTCGTATCGGCCCACCCCATAGGCCACGGTCCCCTTCTGACGCCAGAAACGGGCGTCGGTCCCCACTGTCATCGTGGTCGGAAGAAGCCGCCGATGACCTTCCAGTTTCTCCACGCTGTCGGCGATCGCCCCCCAGAGCGGGTTGTCGATCGGGCTGACGCTCGCCTCGATGTCCATGATCGGCTCGATGTCGATGTCGTCGCGGGCATTGCCCATCGCCTTGTACAGCAGCGAGTCGACAAACCCCCGGTCCATCCCGGGGAGAGAGCGGATGTCGATGCTGGCTCGCGCCTGGCTGGCGATCACATTCGACTTGACCCCGGCATCGAGCATGTTGGGTGAGATGGTGAGGTGGGTGACGGCGTGGGCGTAGCGGGCGAAGAGCGGGGCGTCCACTGCGAGGGCGTCGATGGCATCGTCGACCCGATCCGGGTCGACCAGGGCGGTCTTGAGATCCTCTTCGAGTTCCAGGCTGGCCACGAAATCGCGCCACTCGTGGGTGATCGCCACCGGCATGGGCTCGGAGAAGATTCCGTGCACCGCCTCGACCATCTTGCGCAGCGCGTTGTCCGAGCCATAAGGGGCCGAGCCGTGGCCGGGAATGCCGGTGGATCGCAGGATCGACCAGAACGCTCCCTTCTCCCCCGTCGCCACTGGAATCGCCCTCTCGTTGGCATAGTTGATCGGCGGGTACGCAACCTCGGTCAGCATGTACTCGGCGTTGACCTGGTCCCAGTGCTCGGTGACGAGGGCGTGGGCGCCGAGACGACCACCGGCCTCCTCGTCGGCGAGGGCCAGGAACAGCAGATCGCCTCGGGGGCTGATCTCACCCGTCACGTAGGGCCGGGCGGCCACGGCCATCGCCGCGGTTACATTGAGCATGTCGACTGCCCCCCTGCCATAGACGAAACCGTCGACGATCTCCGCGCCAAATGGGTCCTGGGTCCAACCCGAGGCCTCGACCGGGACGACGTCGATGTGGGGGGCGAGGGCCAAGGTCGGCGCCGCAGGATCCGAGCCCGGGATGCGGTAGATCAACGTCTGGCGGCCTGAGGCCGGCTCGAAGATCTCCCCCGGTCTGCCGAAGAACTCGCTCAGAGTGCTCACAGAGCGATGCTCGTGACCGCTCTCCGCGGTCCCGTCGTTGACACAGGCGTTGCGGATCATCTGTTGCAGTAGCGCTACCGCCTCGTGGCTCATGACCGCAGGGTATCCACGAGGTCGTACATGGTCTCGGTCAGCGGGTATTCGCCCGCCTCCTCGAGACTCACCCAGGCGACCTCCTCGGCGTCGTCGGCGGCCGCCAGCTCACCTCCAACGACCGTTCCGGCGAAGTCGACGAGGACGATGTGGTAGTCGTCCTCGATGACCTCGCCAACCCAGATGACCTCGCCGATCGCGACGTCGAGGCCGGTCTCTTCGGCCACCTCGCGCCGCGCCGCCACCCGCATCGGCTCACCGAGCTCGACCTTGCCCCCTGGCACCGCCCACAGGCCCCGACCCGGCTCGCGACCCCTTTTCACCAAGAGGATGCGATCACCATCGAGGACCGCCACGCCCACCCCGAGCAGCGGCCGATCACTCCCGCTCGTCGTCATGGTGCATGATTATCGAGCGGGCCGCGAAGCCCCCGGCTTCGAAGAAGTTCTTGGCCAGCCGGTGCCCGGGGAGGACATGAGCGTCGAACTTGGTCAGTCCGCGGTCGCGGAGGATTCCAAGGGCCGCCTCCCGCATCTCCTCGCCAAGAGCCACCTCCCTGGCTTCGTTGGCGACGTAGATGAGGCGGATCGCGCCTACCTCTTCCCCATCGGCCTGGGCGAGGAGACGTTCCACTCGTGCCATCAGGAACCCGAACGGGTAGTTGTCGATCTCGCCGACGAGCACGATGGTGTCGGGCTCCTCGAGGGCGTCACGGAACGACTCGATGACGGGTTCGTCGAGACCATCGGCCACAGGCCACATGGCGTGCAGGGCACGCATCTCATCCTCGAGGGAGCGATAGAGCGCCTCCAGGGTCTCCAGGTCGGACTCGTCGGCGCGCCGTGCCGCCACCCTCATCTGCGACCTGACCCGAGCATGCGCCCCAGACCCCATATCGTGACCAGCCGCATCGCCTCGAGCACGATGGGCATGCCCATCTTCGATGTGCCCCGCATCCGGTCCCGGAAGCTGATGGGGACCTCGGATATGCGCATCCCGGCCTGGTGGGCCCGCCATGCCATCTCGACCTGGAACCCGTATCCCGAGGCCTCGGCCTCTCGATACGGGAGACGGCTGAGTGCGTCGGAGGTGAAAGCTCGGAATCCCGCCGTCGCGTCGCGGACAGGGATCCCCAACATGGTGCGAGCGTAGAGGTTGCCGCCTCTGGAGATCGCCTGGCGAAGGAGGGGCCACTCCGGGGTGGCACCGCCCGGCACGTATCGCGACCCGATCGCCACCTCGGCTCCCTGGTGGAGGGCGGCGACGAGCCGGGGCAGGTCGGACGGATCGTGCGAGAAGTCGGCATCCATCTCGACGATGATCCCAGCCCCGTCGGCCACGGCGCGGTCGAACCCAGCTGCGTACGCCGGGCCGAGGCCTTGCTTGCTTTCACGATGCAGCACCGAGATGGCCGGGTTCTCGGTGGCAAGACGGTCGGCCAGTCGACCGGTCCCATCCGGTGAGTTGTCGTCGACGATCAGCAGCCGATAGCCATGGGCCACGATCTCGGGGGCGATGAACGGGAGGTTCTCCAGCTCGTTGTAGGTAGGGAGGACGACGGTGACGAGCTCAGTCGACACAGTCGAAGCAGATCATCTTGCGTTTGTTGGCTAGCTGGCTGGTTCGCTTCACCATGAAGCAGGATTGGCAGACGAACTCGTCGGCCTTCTGGCCCTGCGCGTCGACATTGAGGGTGAGCTCCTCACGTCGCATTGCCCGGAGCTCGGCCACCTCGTCGACGAGCATGGCCTCGTTGGCCTCTTCGTCGAGGAGCTGCAACTCCTGATTCTCGAGCTCTTCGAGGGCCTCGGCGGTCTCTTCGTCGTGCTCTTCGTCTTCCTCGTCGTCGTCGTAGTCGCCGTCGGCGTCGTCATCCTCGTCGTCTTCGAACTCGTCGTCTTCGAGGGCTTCTTCTTCGAGCACGACTTCGTCGTCGAGAGGGACGTCGAGGTCTTCTTCATCGAGTGTCGGGTCCAGGTCTTCGTCGAGCTCGGCCTCGTCTATGTCCTCGATGTCCTTCAGTTCTTCGGTCTCTTCGACTTCTGTTGATACGTTCTTCTTGGCCATTCCTGAGTTTCTGCCCACTTGGGGCGGCGGGAGTATGCCACATTCCTCAGATCTTGAGACGTAGCGCGGCCGGCACAACCCGGCCCGATAGCGGCGTATTCCCGATGTAGTCGCCATCGGCCTCGAGGGGCCAGCGGACATCGGTTTCGATCGTGAACGTCGCCGCCGAGAATCGTCTGACCGCGCGATCGCCGAGATGGGTTCCCTTGATCACCTTGGGTACCAGCGCCGGCGCATGCCCTTTGCCACAGTTGATTATCTGCATGTCGAGGACCCCATCGACAAGAGTCGCCTTGGGAGCGACGTTCCAACCTCCGGCGAAGAACTGGGCGTTGGCCATGATCACCGCCAGTGCCTCCGACTCGTAGCGACGACGTTCGGTCTCGATGGTCACACGGGCCACCGGGAACCGGGGCAGACGCAAGGCGAAGGCGAGGGGATAACGGGCCGACCCGAGGCGGCGGCTGAAGCGCGGGGCGGTCTGGGCGGCGGCCGCCCCCACCCCGACCTGGGCCACGTTGACGAAGTATCTGCTCCCCCAGACACCCTCGACGGTGGCCACGTCGATCGGGTAGACGTCCTCGGTCGCCAGGTGGCGGGCTGCGGCCCCCAGCTCCTGGGGGAGCCCAAAGGTGCGCAGGAGGTCACATCCGGTGCCGACGGGGAGGACGCCGATCACCGGCGCATTCAACCCGTTCATTCGCAGCAGTACGTTGGCGGCCAGGTTCACGGTGCCGTCGCCGCCGGCCAGCGCGAAGTGTGTGGTCCCTGCCGAGGCGGCTGCGGCGATGACGTCGCGCGCCGCTGCCACGTTCTCGGGGACTGCGAGGTCGAAGTCGACCCCGGCGGCGAGCAGAGCGGCGCGGACGTCGTCGATCTTGGTCGGGCTGCTGCCCGCCCTCCGATTCAGCATGACCAGCCAACGCGCCATCAACCGACTCCCTGGGCGGCGACCACCCCACGGTCGACCACGCGCAAGGCGGCGTCGGCCTCCTCCCGCAACTCCCTCGCCGCATCCCTGAGCTGGCGGAGGAGATCGGCGAGCTGGCGGTTCACCCTGACGAAGTCTCCGGGCGCCATGGAGCTAGCGGTGAGGTCGTCGAAGGAGGCCCCATCGGCCCATTGGTAGGCAACCCTGCCGAACCCTGGGTCGGGCCGACGCATCGGTGACAGGCGGTAGTCGGTCTCGAGATGGTGCAACTCGGCCCAGAGGGCCTCGACGTCGTCCCATCGCTCGGCGAGGCGGGTGGTGGGCCAATCCGGGGAGGAGACCTGATCGGTCCTCGGCTCGTAGACGAACACCGAGATGAGGGAGGCGAGTTCAGGCGTCTTCAGCCCGTAGAGCAACCCCCTCTCCAGGGTCTCGGTTACGAGGAGATCGGACTCGTTGTACACCTTGCGGAGACGCTCGCCACGGGGAGTGAGCGCCCACCCGTCCAAATAGTCGAGATTGGCGAGCAACTCCTGGATCGAGCGGAACTCCTCGACGAGACCGAATCCCGATGACCGGCGCAGTGAGCGGTGCTGTTCGAGTCGAGTGCGGATCCGTCGGGCCCGCCGCAGAGCCGACACGTGATGTGCGGCGTCGGGGCACTCTGCCACGGGATGCTCGACCGTCATGTGTGACCTCGGCCCCCGGCCCGATCTCCCCGGCGGCACCTTGCGCAGCGCCCGAACCGTGTCCTGGACGAATCGGTGGTCGCGTGGCCGGAAGGGCTGGGGTAGATCGATGGTTGCCACCGCCTCACTTGCATCGGGGATCTGGCGGTATCCAATCGTGGAGACCCGTCCCGAGGTCGACAACACCAGGTACCGTGCCCCGCCGTTCTTCGACGACAGCCTCTTGAGCACCACGTAGCGGCCATCCCGTGCTCCGCCCCGGACGTCAACCACCGTCCCCACCCCGAGCAGCGAGGCGATCCCCTCTCGTCGGTGCGAGGGAGGAGCCGCCTCCAGCATCGCCAGGTATTGCTCGACGTCCCCGCGTTCGCAGTGTGCCTGGGCTTCCTCCTTGGCCAGTTGGTGCTCGAGAGCCTCGATCTGCTCTCCCGACTCTGCCTTGCTGTCTTCCCTCTGGAAGGCGGCGAACGAGGCCCGCAGCAGCTCCTGGGCGCGCTCTTCCTGATAGTTGGCGACCAGATTGGCGGTCATGTTGTAGGTAGGGCGAAAGCTCGACTTGAGCTCGTGCGCGCCAACCGAGGCGATCTCGGTGACCTGGCGGAACTTGACGAACGGCGAGTGCAGTACCACACCGAAGCCTTCGACGTCGATGCCCCGACGCCCCGCCCGACCGGTGAGCTGGGTGTAATCGCCCGGCTGCAACAGCTCATGGGACTCACCGTTGAACTTGGAGAGGTTCTCGATCACCACCGAGCGCGCCGGCATGTTGATTCCAAGCGCCAACGTCTCGGTGGCGAACACCGCCTTGACCAGACCCCGCTTGAACAGCTCTTCGACCGTTTCCTTGAAAGCGGGGACGAGACCGGCATGGTGGGCCGCCACCCCGCATTCCAGCGTTTGCAGCCAGCGTTCGTACCCGAGCACCGTCAGGTCCTCGTCGGTGAGATGGGCGGTGCGCTCCTCCACGACCTCACGAATGGACTCCCGCTCATCGGCGTCGGTCAGCCTGACGCCCGAATCGGCGAGACGCATGGCCGCCGCGTCACATCCGGCCCGGGAGAAGATGAAATAGATCGCCGGGAGCATGCGTGCCTGGGCCAGCTCCTCGATGACCTCGTGACGGTTCGGGGTCCTGAACCGACGACTCCTCCCCCGCTCCAGGCCGAGCATGTGCTCCAGGCGGGGATTGGGACGGCGGCGCCCATCTCGGACGGTGAACATGGGCAGGAAATGCAGGGCCCGTGTCCCCGACCTCTCCTTGAGCATGTACATCGATTCCAGGGGAACGGGACGCTCGTCGCTGGCGACGAGCTCCGTGGGCCCGCGCCGCTCGGCGATCCAGTCGGCGAATTGCCGGTTGTTCGAGATCGTCGCCGAGAGACAGACGAACCGGACGTGGGAGGGGCAGTGGATGATGACCTCCTCCCAGGCGGCGCCCCGGGAGCGATCCTGTAGATAGTGGGCCTCGTCGAGGATCACCGTGGCCACGTCGTCGAGCCGGTCGGGGTCGGCGTAGATCATGTTGCGCAGCACTTCGAGGGTGGCGACGATCACGGGTGCGTCAGGATTGACCACGTTGTCACCGGTGAGCAGACCCACTTCCCCCGCTTCGTACGCCTCGGAGAGGTCGGAGAACTTCTGATTGGAGAGAGCCTTGATCGGAGTGGTGTAGAACACGCGCTGTCCCTCGGCGCGCCCCAGATAGGTGGCAGCCTCGGCAACCAGCGTCTTGCCCGCCCCGGTGGGGGCGGTCACCACCACGGACATCCCGGCGGCGATGGCCTCGGCCGCCTCGACCTGAAACGGGTCCGGCTCGAAGTCGAACCGCTTCCAGAAGTCGGTGAGACTCATTTCTTGAGGACCAGACGCACCAGCCAGTAGGTGATCTCGTACATCAGATACAACGGAACTGCGAGCACCATGAGGGTGAGGACGTCCCCGGTGGGTGTGATCACCGCCGCGCCCACGACGACCAGGATGATCGCCCAGCGACGCCCATTGGCCAGCTGCTCCGACGAGACCACACCGGCGGCGGCCGTGGCGAAGAGAAACACCGGATAGAGGAACGCCGCGCCGAAGGCGAGGAGGAAGCGGAGCACGAACGAGTAGTACTCCCCGATGAGGAGATTGTTCTCGACGTTCTCGAAGATGTTCAACAAGAACTCGAGACCACGGGGCAGCACGGCGTAGCCGAACAGCACCCCTCCGACGAAGAGGACGACGAGGGCAGCCACGATGGGAAATGCCCACTTGCGCTCTCGAATGGTCAGGGCGGGAGTGATGAACGCCCAGACCTGGTAGAGGATCACGGGGCTGGCGAGGATCACCCCTCCGAACACGGCGATCCGCATCAGGACCCCCCACTCCTCGCCGACCTTGAGGGCCTGGAAGTCGTTCTCGGGAGCTGCGGCGTAGAAGGGTGCCTCCAGGACGTCACGCAGCTGATCTGCGAAGAAGAAGGCGACGATGGCCCCCCCGATCACGGCTATCGCCACCTTGACGATGCGCCAGCGCAGCTCCTCGATGTGGGCGAGGATCGACTGTGGGTTGTCGGTCACTCGTCTGGCTCGGGCTCGGATCGATGCTCGGGAACAGACTCGATCTCCCCCGACTCCTCGGCCTTCATCCGCTCCAGGTCTCTCATGGCGTCCTCGGGAGTTGGGCCGGACACGGGTTTGGGGCCCTTCCACTCATGTCCGTCACCCAGGCCGCGGACATCCTTTCTGATCTCGGTGAACGGCTTCTTCACCTCGTCGAGAGGCGCCTTCAGCTCCCGGCCCATGTCCTTGATGTCCTTGACCTCGGCCTCGAGCCCCGCGGTTATCTCCCGCGCCGCCTGGCGCAGCTCTGAAGTCCAGCGGCCGATCTTGCGTGCCATCTCGGGGAGCCGGCGCGGGCCGAGGACGACCAGCGCAAGAATCGCGATGATGACGATCTCTCCCGTTTGCAGCATGGGTGGATGCTAAAGCCTCGATCCCGAATAGAGAGAAGGTGGCGACCGCCCGATCGCCACCTTCTCAGCAGAGCACCGTCCCCCCGGCGCTCAACCCTGGGTCCTTCAGCCGGCCAGCAGGCGGAGCGGATCCGGCTCCGTCTCGAGGGCGACCATGAACGCCTCGATCTCCATCTCGGTGATCGGGTTGGGATTGATGACCTCGAAATGAACCCCGGTAGCGAGCAGGACGCTGACGACTCGTGAGTTGGCAGGTCGTCTCTGCTGTGACGTGCAACTGGGACACGTGAAGCAATAGTCACCTTCCCTACCGCCCGGACGCAGCTCGAGAGCTACATCGCCAGGTGTGAGGTGGATATCGCCACAACGATTGCACGTCGTCTTGATGGTGGTCATCTCTTGGTCTCCGGTCTCCGCATTCGGTAGAGACCTGATCGGCAGCCCCTGATACGAACTGAAGGTTCGGCGGTAGGTCTTTCGACCCCTATTGAGAGGAGTCGTCTATTGGTAGGTGGCGAGGAGCCGCTGACCGATCGCGGTGACCCTTGCGGCGACCTCGGGGCCGGTGATCAAACGGGCGTCGCGCCCCAGCCGGAGGAGGAGACGGGCCGGCACCTCGGTGTCCGGGGAGTGGAACCGGATCCGGGTTCTCTGGGCGCTCTCCTCGACCACATCGACCGGGTAGTACTCCAGAACCCAGCGGGCGACGGGCTCGAGGTCGATCACACAGGCTATGTCCCCCTCCCCCGGTGAATAACCCACTCCCGGCTCGGGGACCTCGTCGGGCCGCTCGAACGTCTCGGCGCGGACCTCGAGCTCTTTGATGCGGTCGACCCGGAAGGTCCGCTGACCGTCGACGAGACGGCAGTGACCGATCACATACCAGCGGCCCAGAGAGGCGAACACCGACCACGGCTCGATGTCACGCTCGGTCGTCTCCTCCTTGGCCACGGAGCGGTAGACGATGCGGACCACTCGCCGACCTGCCGCCGCCTCGCGCAGGGTGCCGACATGTTTCGACTCGTCGATCACGTCCACGGCGAGAGTGGTGTCGGCGTCGGGCATGACCACCCTGCTCAGCTTGCGCACCGCCCGCTCCAACGCCGGGCTGGCCTCACCAGATCCGATCACCGTCATCCCCGCGGCGAGCAGTCCAAGCGCCTCCGCCGGGGTGAGACGAGGGGCCTTGGCGAAGAAGTCGGCGGCATCGATCACCACCTCGTCCTCGTCCATGTACGCCTCCATCAGATCCCCGGGGCCGTAACCGGGAAGACCACAAACGAAGATGGTGTCCAGGTCTTTGGTCAGCTGCTCCCTCGTGTAGCCGAATCGCTCCATGATCTCGTCGACATCGACGGTCTCCCGGTCGAGGACGTAGGGGATGAGAGCGAGGATCCGTGAGATCCTGGTCACGGTGCGCTGGCTGGTCATGACAGCTGGGCGAGTGCCTCTCTCACCCGGTCGGCGATGGCGTCGCGGAGCTCGTCGGGTGCGATCACCTCGGCCGAGGTCCCGAAGCTGAGCAACCACCCGATGAAGGCGTCCCGATTGGCCACCTTGACCGGTGCGATCAGCTCACCGGTCGGCTCGGACACCCCGAGGCTCCGAGCCGCCCACCAGGCGACATCGGCGTCGAAACGGACAGTGGCCTCCACCTCCGGGTCGAGACCGGTCTCCCAAGGCTGGGCGTCGACGGCGGCGCGGATGTCGAAGCCACGCGGCTTGACGAAGCCATTGGGCTCCTCGCCCACGGCAAGGTTCTCGATGCGATCCACCCGGTACATCCGCTCCCCGTCGGGGGTGTTGCCCACCAGGTACCAGTGGCCGCGGCGGTGGGCGATCCCGTATGGCTCGACGGGGCGATGCTGGCCTCGATAGGTGAGCTCCACCTTGCGTCGCTCGCTGATCGCCCCGAAGAGCTCGCCAAGGGTTTCCGCCCCCTGACCGAGGTCGGCGGCGAGCGGCTCGATCCCGGTGTCACGCTCGATGCCACCGAGCTTGATGATGGCGCCGACTCCAGCTTCGCTCCCACCGAGCCGGACCATGCGGGCCGCCACCGAGAGGGCCACCCGCTCCTCTTTGCTTAGACCCGGGTCGGGAATGGCATATTCGTCGGGATCGACCGTGTAACCCTCGTCGATCTCCCAGACGTCGAGCGCCTCGAGTTTGAGCGGCACCCCGAGCCGGCGCAGGACCTGCTTGTCCCGCTCGAACATACGGTGGAACGCCTCATCGGTCTGGTCGGCGTAGCCATGGACCGTGTTGCGCACGTCGTTGGAGGTCACCGGGACCGACGACTCCAGGAGATAGATGAGGAGGTTGAGAACTCTCTCGACGACGTTTTGCATGTCGGCTCCACGTTAGGAGCGGGTCGCGACACGCAGCGGCACCGCAACCCGGGACCGCGACCTGCGATCGCATCCCGCGACCCGAGCCACCACGGCAACCCGGGGTTCCAGCCACCGCTCAGCGAAGTCTGGAACCCAGGGTTGGCCTCACCTCGCCGACACCGATCAACTCAGGGCCGCAACCACCGCTCAGCGAAGTCTGGAACCCAGGGTTGGCGACCGCCGGAAGACGCGGGGCCAATGTCGGCCAGCCGTTGTCAAAGACTCGCGATGAGCTTGTCCACCCTCTCATCTTCGGACTTGAAGGGGTCCTTGCACATGACGGTGCGTTGCGCCTGGTCGTTGAGCTTGAGATGGACCCAGTCGACGGTGAAGTCGCGCTTCTTCGCCTTGGCCGCCTTGATGAATGCGCCCCGGAGCCGGGCCCGGGTGGTCTGTGGGGGCCGGACCACGGCGTCGGCGACTTTCTCGTCGGTGACGACGCGGTCGGTGAGACCGGCGTTCTCCATCAGGTAGTAGAGACCACGGTTGCGGTCGACGTCGTGATAGGCGAGATCCATCATCGACATGCGGGGGTCGGACAGCGACACTCCTCGCTTCGCCGAGTAGCGCTCGAGGAGCCGGTATTTCATGACCCAGTCGACCTCGCGGTGGAGGGTCATCGGGTCCTTCTCCAGACCGGTGAGCATGTGCTCCCAACGATCGACCGCCGCCTGCACCTGGGGCGGGAACCCGGGGCTCCGGGCAAATCGCATCGCTCGATCGAGATACTCCCACTGGATGTCGAGGGCGCTCAGCTCGCGCCCGTTCGCCAATCGAAGCTTCCGGGTGCAGGTGATGTCGTGGGACACCTCCCGGATGGCCCGTATCGGGTTCTCCAGGGTGAGATCCCGGAACACGACGTCGCGTTCGATCATCTGCAGCAAAGCGACCATCGTCCCCACCTTGACGTATGAGGCGTACTCGCTCATGTTGGAATCGCCGGCGATGACATGGAGTCGGCGGTAGCGCTCGGCGTCGGCGTGAGGCTCGTCCCTGGTGTTGATGATGGGCCGTGACCTCGTGGTCGCCGACGAGACCCCTTCCCAGATGTGGTCGGCGCGCTGGGCGACGGTATAGCCAGTCCCCCGCGGGGTCTGGGTGAGCTTGCCGGCACCCACGTAGATCTGACGGGTGACCAGGAAGGGGATGAGCACGTCGACGGTGCGATGGAAGTCCTTGTGTCTGCTCACCAGGTAGTTCTCGTGACACCCGTAGGAGTTGCCCGCACTGTCGGTGTTGTTCTTGAAGACGTAGATCTCTCCCCGGATCCCTTCCTCCTCGAGACGCTCCTCGGCGCCGGAGACGAGACCTTCGAGGATGCGCTCCCCTGCCTTGTCGTGTGCGACCACGTCTTCGATGCTGTCGCACTCGGGGGTGGCGTACTCGGGGTGCGATCCCACGTCGAGGTAGAGCCGGGCCCCGTTCTCCAAGAACACGTTCGACGACCGGCCCCAGGACACGACCCTACGGAAAAGGTAGCGGGCGACCTCGTCGGGGCTCAGCCGACGCTGGCCCCGCAAAGTGCAGGTGACCCCGTATTCGTTCTCCAGCCCAAAGATCCTGCGGTCCACCCGGTCAGGCTAAACCGATTCGTCGCCTCTACCCGGATCCGATCTCGGCGGGATCGAGCCTGCGGAATGTTCTCCTCCCGTTGCCGCCATCGAGAACCGCCACCTCCCAGCCCTCGGACTCCCGTCCCTCGGCGCGTCGAAAGGCCTCGGTGCCGGTGGTGAACGCCTGCTCGAGGGTCATCCCCTCGCTCCACAGCTCGGCGAGCGCCTCGACCAGCTGTTCGGCCTTGCCCCCGATCGCCACGTACTTGCGCTCGTCGTAGAGCGTCCCGTCATATGTGACCCGGAACAGCCGGTGCTCCGCACCGTCGTCGGAGATCTCGGCGAGGAGGATCTCGACCTCGAAGGGCTTGGGATCCCTGGTGAAGATCATCCCCAGGGTTTGGGCGAAGGCGGTGGCCAGGCCCATGGCGGTGACGTCGTCCCGGGAGTAGAGATAGCCCATGAGGTCGGCCTGACGGATCCCCGCCTTGCGCAGGGTCTCGAACTCGTTGTACTTGCCCACTCCGGCGAAGGCGATACGGTCGTAGACCTCGGAGATCTTGTGCAGCGCCGTCGACGGGTTCTCTGCGAGCAGCAGGACACCTTCGGCGTAGTCGACGGCGACGATCGACCGGCCCCGGGCGATGCCCTTGCGGGCGAACTCGGCCTTGTCCCGAACCAGTTGCTCGGGGGCGACGTAGAACGGGATGGTCACTTGATGTTCTCCACGGCCGCCTCGGCCAGGGGAAAGATGTCCTCGTCCGTGACCTCGGTCACGCCGAGCGCGTCGATGCGCACGACGTTGGGGAGGATGCCCCGTCTCAGGTCGGGGCCCCCGGTGGCCGTGTCCTCGGTGGAGGCGGAGACCAGTGCGTTGATGGCGGTGGCCGTGGCGTCCTCGCCACTCATCCCGTCTTCATAGGCCGTGCGCAGGTATGACTTGGCGAGCCGCGCCCCGGAGCCGGTGCTGCCGAAGTCGGTCTCCTCATAGCGGCCCCCGACGACGTCGTAGGTATAGACCCGCCCTCGTGCTTCCTTGTCGTCGTAACCGGCGAAGACGGGGACGACGACCAAGCCCTGCATGGCCATGGGCAGCTGCCCTCGCACCAGCCGAGCCAGGAATGACGCCTTGCCCTCGAGAGAGAGGCGGATTCCCTCGATCTTCTCGTAGTGCTCCAGCTCGACCTGGAAGAGCTTGACCATGTCCATGGCGAGTCCGGCCACACCGGCGATAGCCACCGCGGAGTAGCGGTCCGCCGGGAAGACCTTGCGGATTCGGCGATGGGCGACGAGGTGGCCTTCGGTGGCGCGCCGGTCGCCGGCCATCACCACCCCTCCCTCGTAGCGAAGGGCGAGGACCGTGGTCCCCTCGGGGACGGACGGGAGGGTGGTGCCGGGTGGGATCGAGATGACCGGCGCGGCCCCCAACGACTCGAGGAGATCGGTGAAGCTGGAGCCGGGGACTGGAGCGTCGAGAGGCAGCGGTCCGAGTGGCTTCTCGATCACTGACCACCTTTCTGGACGTAGTTCTTGACGAACTCCTCGGCGTTCTCCTCGAGGACCTCGTCGATCTCGTCCAGCAGGTCGTCGAGTGCGTCGAGGTCGGTTTCGGTCTCGACCGCTTCCGTCGTTTGCTCGTCGGATTCGGGCTGCTGGCGGCCTTCGGACTGGCCGCGTTCTCTGTCTGACATCTAACTCATCCTTCCAGACGCCGCAGCAGGTCCGCAGCGTCTTCTGCGTCGTCGAGCAGGTCGCCCACCAGGGCGGCGTCACCACGCAGCGGCTCCATCATAGGAACCCGTTTGAGATGCGGTTCGCCGATGTCGAACACCAGCGAGTCCCAGTTGGCGGCGACCAGCGAGCCGGGGAACTCGGTGACACAGCGACCCCGGAAGTAGGCCCTGGTACGGGTGGGCGGAGAGGCGATGGCGTCGACGATCTCGGAGTCGGTGAACAGCCGGCGCATCGATCCCCGGGCGGCGAGCCGGTTGTAGAGGCCCTTCGCCGGGTCGACGTCGTGATATTGCACGTCGAGGGCACGCAGCTTGTGGTTGCCCCAGGCGAGCCCGTCGCGGGCTACGTATCCCTCGAGCAGGCGCTTCTTGGCTACCCAGTCGAGAGTGTCCGCCAGCTCGTCGGGAGCCGTACCCAGCAGGTCCAGGGTGCGAGCCCACTCCTCGATGAGCTGGTCCCACACCGGGTCGTCGAGCTCCTTCTCGGCGTACTTGCTGAGCCATTCCAGGTAGCGGGCCTGGATCTCGAGGGCCGTCGCCGTGCCGCCGCCGTCGAGCTCGAGCGGCTTACCCAGAGCGAGGTCATGGCTGACCTGCCAACACGCCTCCACAGGGTCGAAGAGGTCGAGGGGGTCAGGGATGGCCCCGTCCTCGAGAGCGGCCAGCATCAGGGCGGTCGACCCCAGCTTGAGGAAGATCTGAGGCTCGGAGAGATTGGCGTCGCCGATGATCACGTGGAGACGGCGGTAGGTGGAGGGGTCGCCGTGTGGCTCGTCCCGGGTGTTGATGATGGGGCGTTTCAGGGTGGTCTCCAGTCCCACTTCCTCTTCGAAGAAGTCGGCGCGCTGGGTGATCTGGAAGTCGACATCGGCCCGGTCGTTCTCCTTGCCCACCTTGCCCGCGCCGGTGAAGATCTGCCGGGTCACCATGAAGGTCATGGCGAAGCGGATGACGTCCCCGAAGGGGGTCTCCCGGCTCAGGAGGTAGTTCTCGTGGGCTCCGTAGGAGTTGCCCTTGCCGTCGGAGTTGTTCTTGTACAACGATATCTGCCGCCCCGCCGACTCGCTTGCGGCTACGGCGGCGCGATGCATGACCACCTCACCCGCCTTGTCGTACAGGGCGGCCTCCAGAGGGTCGTACGTCTCCGGCCCGCTGTACTCGGGATGGGCGTGGTCGACGTAGAGCCGGGCCCCATTGGCGAGGACGGAGTTGACCACCGCCCCCTCGGGATCGATGAGCCCGTAGGAGTCGTGGCCGAAGCCGCGGGCATCACGGCCCGGTGACTCCTCCTCGTAGGACCACTGCACCTTGACGCGCTCCCCCGGATAGCTGTTGACGACGAGGGAAGAGGCCACTGCAGGGTTGAAGCCGGGATCCCCCCGGACGACTATGCCGTACTCGGTTTCCGTCCCGAGCACCTTGTGCAGCGCCATCAGAGGTACTGACCGCCCGCAACCCTCTCGATGAGCCGACTGTCCTCATCTCCCCCCACGAGGGTGCGGACGTAGACGATCCGCTCGCCTTTCTTCCCGCTGATCTTGGCCCAGTCGTCGGGGTTGGTCGTGTTGGGCAGGTCTTCTTGCTCGCGGAACTCCTGTTTGATCGCCGTTTTCAGGTCTTGGGTGCGTACCCCACCGGGGCCGCCGGCGATCTGACGCTTTATGGCGTCTTTCTTGGCGCGACGCACGATGTTCTCGATCATGGCACCGCTGGCGAAGTCCTTGAAGTAAAGGGTCTCCCGATCGCCGTTGGCATAGGTCACCTCGAGGAACTCGTTCTCCTTGTCCTCGGAGTACATGTCGGCGACGGTGGTCTCGATCATCCGCAGGATCGTGGTAGCCGCATCGCCCTCGGTGGTCTCCTCCGGGGCGAGTGGTGTCTCGTCGGTGAGGTAGATGCGGAAGATCTCGCGAGCGGCGGTCGGGTCGGGACGGTTGATCTTGATCTTCACGTCGAGACGACCGGGACGGAGGATGGCCGGGTCGATCAGGTCCTCGCGGTTGGACGCACCGATGACGACGACGTTCTTCAGCGACTCGACACCGTCGAGCTCGGAGAGGAGCTGGGGCACGATGGTCGACTCGACGTCGGAACTGATCCCGGTGCCACGGGTGCGGAACAACGAGTCCATCTCGTCGAAGAAGACGATGACCGGCACGCCTTCGTCCGACTTCTCCTTGGCACGTTGGAAGATGAGACGAATCTGACGCTCGGTCTCCCCGACCCACTTGTTCAGGAGTTCGGGGCCCTTGATGTTGAGGAAGTAGGAGCGCACGTCGGGGTTGCCGGTGCGTTCGGAGACCTTCTTGGCGAGGCTATTGGCCACCGCCTTGGCGATCAGGGTCTTACCACAGCCGGGAGGGCCGTAGAGGAGGATCCCCTTCGGCGGCTCCAACTCGTATTCCCTGAAGAGGTCGCGGTGCATGTACGGCAACTCGACGGTGTCCCGGATCATCTCGATCTGGTCGGCGAGCCCGCCGACATCCAGATAAGTGATGTCGGGGACTTCCTCGAGGACCAGATCCTCGACCTCGGGGCGCTCCAGCTTCTCCAGGATCAGCGAAGTCTTGGAGTCGATGCGCACGTAGTCACCGGGCCGCAGCTTCACCTCGTACATGGCCTCGGAGCGGTTGAGCACCCGCTCCTCGTCGGCGTGGGCGATGACCACGACGCGGCCGTCGTCCATGACCTCGCGGACCCGGAGGATCTCACCGGCGGGCTCGAAATAGCGAACGTCGATGATGTTGAAGGCCTCGTTGAGCAGGACCTCCTGGCCCACGAGCAGCTTCTTGACCTCCACGGAGGGTTGGGCGGAGACCCGCAGCTTGCGGTTGCCGGTGAGGATGTCGACGGTGCCGTCGTCGGAGACCTTGAGCACGGTGCCGAAGTTGTTGGGGGGTTGGGTCAACTTCTCCACTTCCTCGCGGAGGACACCCAATTGCTCCCTCGCCTCTTCGAGAAGGGCGGACAGCTTGTCGTTCTGGGTGACGACCCGGTCGAGACGCTCCTGGGCCCGGGCGAGATCGGCCTCGATCTCTTCGGCCTTGGATGGGGCCTCCCTGAGACGGCGGCGGAGGAAGGAGACTTCCTCTTCGAGCGCGGACACGACTTTGCGCAGCTGAGCGGCGTCTTCCTGATTTCGTCCTTCGTCCACGGCTACCTCCTGGCTTTCGGTGGCCACTGGTCAGTATACGAACGGCCCTGTTTAGTTCTCTGGGTTAGTCGCATCACGTACATCGGCAACCTTGCGCATGAAGATGAGAAACCCGGTGTGACCGATCATCGAGTGCTCCGGGCGCACCGAGCGCCCGCTCACGTTCCATTCCCGCATCAGGAACTCGGCGACCTCGACCTCGGCGAACCTTCCGAGGCCCTGCGCTGTCTCGACTGTCGTCTGCACCTGAGGCACAGTTGGTACATAAGCACAAACGACGCCGCCATCGGGTTGATGCTCGGCGGCAGCCTCCAGCGTGTGCCACGGCTCGGGGATGTCGAGGACGATCCGGCCCGGCTCGACGTCGGCG